>Ga0307373_10001617_pt1 | contig 42122 bp, 34 predicted proteins | sample OX2MG_FD_202534 | JGI IMG/M metagenome (GOLD analysis project Ga0307373, IMG submission 202534) | Soil microbial communities from Risofladan, Vaasa, Finland - OX-2 | ecosystem: Environmental > Terrestrial > Soil > Coastal area > Acid sulfate soil | place: Finland: Risofladan, Vaasa | collected...
CACCGTGATCACGGAAGACGGGGTGGGGGGAGGTGGCGGGGCGCCGGACGTGACCGGGACGGGCCGGATGTGACGGGTCAGCCGGATGTGACGGGTCAGCCGGATGTGACGGGTCAGCCGGATGTGAGGCTGAGGCGGCGCAGCGGCGCGGCGATCGCGGCCGCGGCGGCGCCGGGGTCGGAGGCGCCGGTGATGGGCCGCCCGATCACCAGCAGGTCGGCGCCGGCCCGCAGCGCCTCCTCGGGGGTGGCGGTGCGTGCCTGGTCGTCCGTCGAGCTCCCGGCCGGCCGCACGCCGGGCGTGATCAGGAGGATGTCCGGGCCGACTTCAGCCCGGACCGCGGCCACCTCCTGCGGCGAGCACACCAGCCCCCGCGCGCCGGAGGCCACCCCGAGCGCGGCGAGCCGGCGGACCGCGTCCGACATCGGCCCCAGCATCCCGATCCGGTCCAGGTCGGCCGGGCCGAGCGAGGTCAGCACGGTGACCGCGGCGACCATGGTGTCCGGGGCGCCCTCGACGGCGGCCCGGACCACCTCAGGGCCGCCGGTCGCATGCACGGTGAGCAGGTCCGGGCGCAGCCGAGCCACGGCCCGGGCGGCGCCGGTCACGGTGGCGGGGATGTCGTGCAGTTTCAGGTCCAGAAAGATCTTGACGCCGCTCGCCCCGCGGATGGAGGCCACCACTTCGGGCCCGTACCGCAGATACAGTTCCAGCCCGACCTTGACGGTGCTGACGTGCGGCGTGACCAGCCCCGCCCAGCGGGCGGCGGTCTCCAGGTCAGGTGCGTCGAGTGCGACGGCGATGGGCGCCGGCTGGGTCAAGACTCCTCCTCGGGGCGGTGACATCACGTTACAGGGCGCTTCCGGAGAGCTTGCGTCCTGGCGCGCGGCGCGGCTCGTGCGCCAGCCCGATCACGTCGGCCAGGCGCTCGATCCCCCGGCTCGCGAGCTCCTCGTCGAGCTCGCGGAGAATCCGGACGCACGCGGACGGGTCGTGGAAGGTGGCCGTCCCGACGCTGACCATAGCGGCGCCGGCCAGGATCATCTCAAACGCGTCCTGCCCGGTGAGCACCCCGCCCATGCCGATGATGGGCACGTCCGGCAGCGCCTCCCGCACCTGCCAGATGCACCGGACCGCGACCGGCCGGATCGCCGGGCCGGACAGGCCGCCGGTGGTCCCGGCCAGCGCCGGGCGCAGCGTCGTGGTGTCGATCGCCATCCCGAGCAGGGTGTTGATCATCGAGAGCCCGTCGGCGCCCGCCGACATGCAGGCCCGCGCGATCGCAACGATGTCGGTGACGTCGGGCGACAGCTTGGCAAAGACCGGGACGTCATAACGCAGCGTGCCGCGGACCGCCTCGATCACCGCGGACGCCGCCGCGGGGTCGCAGGCGAACACCTGGCCACGGTCCTCGACGTTCGGGCAGGAGATGTTGACCTCTACCGCGGTCACGCCGGAGGCGTCCGAGAGCCGGGTGGCCAGTTCGGTGAACTCATCGACCGTGCCACCCGCTATCGACACCACCGCCCGCGCCCCGCGTGACAGCAGCCATGGCAGGTCACGCTGCAAGAACGCGTCAATGCCGGGGCCCTGCAGGCCGATCGAGTTGAGCATCCCGCTCGGCGTCTCGGCCATCCGCGGGGTCGGCCTGCCCGCCCGCGGGGCGAGCATCACCGACTTGGTGACGATCGCCCCGATCTTCGCCACATCGAAGAACTGGGCAAGCTCACGCCCCGACCCGGCGCAGCCCGACGCGGTCAGGATCGGGTTCGGCAGCTCGACGTGGCCGAGCCTGGTCCGCAGGTCAACCGCCACGGGCGGACCTCCCGCTGGCGGCCGGCCGCGTCTTGTTCTGCCGGGGCGGCTTCCAGCCCGGCGCGCCGAGGGCGTCGAACGGGATGGTCCCAACGTCATCCCAGCGCACCGCGTCGCCGCGGAACACCGGCCCGTCCACGCAGGAGCGCACCATCCTGGTCACCCCGTCCTCCCCCACCACCGGCAGCACGCAGGTCATGCAGACCCCGATCCCGCAGGCCATCGACTCCTCGACCAGGGTCTGGGCCGGGATGTCGTAGCGGCTGGCCAGCGCCGTCACCTGGCGCAGCATCCCCATCGGGCCGCAGGCATAGATGACATCGGTCCTGGCCTCGTGGATGACCTGGCTGAGGACGTCGGTGACCACACCGCGCACGCCCATGGTGCCGTCCTCGGTGGTGATCGTCGCGGTCCGGCCGCCCCGGCGGGCGCTGAGCGCGCCGAACACCCGGTCGGCGCTGGCCGCCCCGAGCAGGAAGTCGACCGCGCAGCCCCGCCCGCGCAGCCGGTCGGCCAGCGGGAACAGCGGGGCGCTGCCGTAGCCGCCGCCCACCAGCAGGCAGCTGACCGGATCGCGGGGAACCGGGAATGGCCGTCCCAGCGGCCCGGCGATGTCGATCACGTCCCTGGTGCGGCGCTCGGCTAGCCAGCGGGTCCCCGGGCCCACGGTCGCGAATATGAACTCGACGGTGCCGCCGTGGTCGGGCCGGACCTCGTGGATCGAGAACGCCCGGCGCAGCAGCATCGCCGTGTCCGGGCCGCCGACCGCGACCGCGACGAACTGGCCCGGCCGGAACCGGGCCGCGATCCCCGGGGCGACCACGGTCATCGCGTGGTAGGCGTCAACCCGGCGCACCGTGAGCACGGTTCCCCTGACCTGGACCTGGAGCGGCCCGCTGCCCGCGTCGGCGCCGCCCGCCGTCATGCTCCACCGCCCGCCGCCGGGCCAGCCGTTGCCGGGCCGCCGCGCAGTGCCCGGGCGTGTTCCTGCAGCGAGCGCACGCCCACTTCGCCCCGCGTGATCGCCTCGATCCCCTGGACGGCGGCCGCCAGGCCCTGGATCGTCGTCACACACGGGATCTGCCGCCGGACGGCGGCTGTGCGGATCTCGTAGCCGTCCAGCCGTGGCCCGGACTGCCCGGGGCTGCCGAACGGCGTGTTGACGATCAGGTCCACGTGGCCATCCAGGATCCTGGCGACAATGTCAGGCTCCCCGTCCGGCCCCACGCCGTCGCTGTGTTTACGCACGATCGTGGCACGAACGCCGTTGCGCCGCAGCACCTCACCGGTTCCCCTGGTGGCCAGGATCTCGAAACCCAGATCTGCTAGGCGCTTGACCGGGAAGATCATGGACCGCTTGTCCCGGTCGGCTACCGACACGAACGCGCGGCCCTTGACCGGCAGCGCCCCGTAGGCGGCCGCCTGCGACTTGGCGTAGGCGGTGCCGAACACCTCGTCGATCCCCATCACCTCACCGGTGGAGCGCATCTCGGGGCCGAGGATCGTGTCCACCCCCCGGCCCTGCGCGTCCCGGAACCGGCCGAACGGCAGCACCACTTCCTTGACCGCGATCGCGGCATCCAGCGGCATCGTGCCGCCGTCCCCGGTGGCCGGCAGCATGCCCTCGGCCCGCAGTCCGGCCACGGTCGCACCCAGCATGATCCGGGCCGCCGCCTTGGCCACCGGCACCGCGGTGGCCTTGGACACGAACGGCACCGTCCGGGACGCGCGCGGGTTCGCCTCCAGCACATACAGCACCCCGGCGGCGAGCGCGTACTGGACGTTGAGCAGCCCGCACACCCCCACCCCGCGCGCGATCGCCTCGGTGGACTCCCGGATCCGGTCGATGTCCCCGCGGCCCAGGGTGATCGGCGGCAGGGCGCAGGCGGAGTCACCGGAGTGGATGCCCGCCTCCTCGATGTGCTCCATCACCCCGGCCAGGTAGAGCTCCTCGCCGTCGAAGAGGGCATCGACATCGATCTCGATCGCGTCGTCGAGGAACCGGTCAATGAGCACCGGGTGCTCGGGGCTGGCCTGGGTGGCCCTGCTGACGTAGGACTCCAGCGTGGTGTCGTCGTAGACGATCTCCATGCCGCGGCCGCCGAGCACGTAGGAGGGGCGCACGAGCACCGGGTAGCCGATCTCGGCGGCGACCGCCTTGGCCGCGGCGGCCGACGTCGCGGTCCCATGCCTGGGCGTGGGCAGCCCGGCCACGGCCAGCAGCGCGCCGAACTCACCCCGGTGCTCGGCCAGGTGGATCGCATCCGGGCTGGTGCCGACCACCGGCACGCCCGCCTCGGCCAGTGAGCGGGCCAGGCCCAGCGGCGTCTGGCCGCCCAGCTGGACGATCACCCCGGCCACCGGGCCGCTGGCCCGCTCGGCGTCCACGACCTCCAGCACGTCCTCCAGCGTCAGCGGCTCGAAGTACAGCCGGTCCGAGGTGTCGTAGTCGGTCGAGACGGTCTCCGGGTTGCAGTTGACCATCACCGTCTCGTAGCCGGCCTCCGACAGCGCGAAACAGGCGTGCACGCAGGCGTAGTCGAACTCGATCCCCTGCCCGATCCGGTTCGGCCCGCTGCCCAGGATGATCACCTTGGGCCGGTCGCCGGGTGGCACCTCGCTGGCCTCGTCGTAGGTGGAGTACAGGTACGGCGTGTGCGCCTCGAACTCGGCGGCGCAGGTGTCCACGGTGTGGAACACGGGCCGCACACCCAGGTCGTGCCGCCACCGGCGGACCCGCTCCTCGGCGATGCCCAGGATGCTGGCGATCTGGCCGTCAGAGAAGCCGGCCTGCTTAGCCTCCCGCAGCGATGCCGCGGTCGGCGGGCCGCCTGACGCCAGCCGCTGCGCGTGCTCCTCTATGCCCTTGATCTGGTCGATGAACCAGGGGTCGATGCCGGTGGCCGCGGCCAGGTCGGGCACGCTCACCCCGGCCCGGATCGCCTGGTGGACGGCGGCCAGCCGGCCGTCGTGCGGGACGGCGCACCTGGCCAGCAGCTCCGCCGGGTCGCCCGGCGGGCCGTCCCAGCTCAGCGGCGCCCCGCGGTCCTCCAGCGAGCGCAGCGCCTTGCCCAGCGCCTCCGGGAAGCTGCGGCCGATCGCCATCGCCTCGCCGACCGACTTCATGTGCGTGGTGAGCACCGGGTCGGCGCCGGGGAACTTCTCGAACGCGAACCGCGGCACCTTGACGACCACGTAGTCCAGGGCCGGCTCGAAGCTGGCCGGGGTCTCGCCGGTGATGTCGTTGCGGATCTCGTCCAGGGTGTAGCCGATGGCCAGCCGGGCGGCGATCTTGGCGATCGGGAACCCGGTGGCCTTGGAGGCCAGCGCCGAGGACCGCGACACCCGGGGGTTCATCTCGATCACGACCATCCGGCCCGTGTGCGGGTGCACGGCGAACTGGATGTTGCAGCCGCCGGTGTCCACCCCGACCGCCCGGATGACAGCGATCGCCACGTCCCGCATGTGCTGGTACTCGCGGTCGGTCAGGGTCATGGCGGGGGCGACGGTCACCGAGTCGCCGGTGTGCACGCCCACCGGGTCGATGTTCTCGATCGAGCAGACCACGACCACGTTGTCGTTGCGGTCGCGCATCAGCTCGAGCTCGAACTCCTTCCAGCCCAGGATGGACTCCTCCAGCAGCACCTCGCTGACCGGGCTGGCGTCCAGCCCGGCGCCCGCCATCCGGCGCAGGTCGTCGGCGTGATAGGCGATCCCCGAGCCGGACCCGCCGAGCGTGAACGAGGGCCGCACCACGAGCGGGAAGCCGAGTTCGCGCGCCGCCAGCTCACACTCGGCCATCGTGTGGCAGGTGCGGCTGCCGGGGACCTCGGCGCCGAGCCCGATGACGATGTCCTTGAACCGCTGCCGGTCCTCCCCCGCCGTGATCGCCTCGATGCTGGCCCCGATCAGCTCCACCCCGTACCTGGCCAGCGTGCCTGCCTCGTGCAGGGCGACGGCCGCGTTGAGCGCGGTCTGCCCGCCGAGGGTGGGCAGCACGGCGTCGGGGCGCTCGGCGGCGATCACCTTCTCCAGCACGTCGGGGGTGATCGGCTCGACGTAGGTGGCGTCGGCGAACTCGGGATCGGTCATGATCGTCGCCGGGTTGGAGTTGACCAGGCTGACCCGGATGCCCTCGGCGCGCAGCACCCGGCAGGCCTGGGTGCCGGAATAGTCGAACTCGCAGGCCTGCCCGATCACGATCGGCCCCGACCCGATCACGAGCACCGACCTGAGGTCATCCCGCCTGGGCACCGCGGCCACCCTCCCGGTTTTCATGATCGTGGTGACTTTTGTGCGCCTGGCGCATGCAAACCACCACGATCATGGAAGAAGCGACGGCGCGGATGCACGGCGGGCTCACCGGGCACGCTCCATCAGGGCACAGAAGGCGTCGAACTCGCCGACCGCGTCGTGCGGGCCCGGCGCCGCCTCCGGGTGGTACTGCACGCTGAACGCCGGCCTGTCCAGCAGCCGCAGCCCCTCGACCACGCCGTCGTTGAGATTGATGCGGCTCACCTGGGCGCGCCCGAACGGGGTCTCGAAGGGCTGCCCCGGCCCGTTGCCGGGCAGGGCCACCGCGAAGCCGTGGTTGTGGCTGGTGATCTGGACCCGCCCGGTGGCCAGGTCCTTGACCGGCTGGTTGACGCCGCGGTGCCCGAACCGCAGCTTGTAGGTGCCCAGCCCGAGTGCCCGGCCCAGGATCTGGCTGCCCAGGCAGATGCCGAACAGCGGCACCCCCTGGGTGAGCACCCCGCGCATGGCCTCCACCGCGTACCCGGCCGCCGCCGGGTCGCCGGGGCCGTTGGAGAAGAACACCCCGTCCGGGCTCAGCGCCGCGATGTCGGCTGCGGTCGCGGTGGCCGGGAGAACGTGCACCTGGCAGCCCCGCTGCGCCATCGACCGCGGCGTCGCGGCCTTGATGCCCAGGTCAACCGCGGCGACCCGGTACCGGACCGGCACCCCGGGCGGCGGGTCCACCGTGTACGGCTGCGGCGTGGACACCTGCCGGGCGAGGTCGGCGCCGAGCATGGAAGGGCTGGCCAGCACCCGCTCCAGCAGTGCCTGCGCGTCGGTGCCGGGGCTGATGGCGGCCCGCATCGCCCCGCGGTCGCGCAGGTGGCGGGTGAGGGCGCGGGTCCCGGTGATCGCGATCCCGGGCACCCCCTGGGCGGCAAGCTCGTCGGCGAGGCTGCGGCGGGACCGCCAGCTGGACGCTATCCGGGCCGGCTCACGGACCACATAGCCGCTCACCCAGATCCGCCCCGACTCCGGATCCTCGTCGTTCATGCCGGTGTTGCCGATGTGCGGGGCGGTCATGGCCACGATCTGGCGTGCGTAGGACGGATCGGTGAGCGTCTCCTGGTAGCCGCTCATACCGGTGTTGAAGACCATTTCGCCGAACGTCTCCGTGGCCGCACCGAAGCTTGTCCCATGGAACGTCGTGCCGTCCTCGAGCACCAGGATGGCCGGCTGGGCGGCGGGCATCAGGCCAGCTTCCCGTCGAGCACGGTGGGGCGGCCGCGCAGGAACACCGCGACCACCCGCCCGGGCAGCGTCATGCCCGCGAACGGCGTGTTGGTGCTGCGCGAGGCGTGCGTGGCCGGGTCTACCACCTCCCGCGGCTCCGGGTCGTACAAGGTGATGCTGGCGGCCGAGCCGGCCACGAGCGGCTGGCCGTGGCCGGGCAGCCGCCCGATGGCGGCGGGCCGGGCCGACATCCGGTCGGCCACGCCTGCCCAGTCAAGCAGGCCGGTGGAGACCATGGCCTCCTGGACCACGCGCAGCGCTGTCTCCAGGCCGGTCATCCCGAACGCGGCGGCCGACCACTCGGTTTCCTTGTCTTCCAGCGGGTGGGGCGCGTGGTCGGTGGCGACACAGTCGATCGTGCCGTCGGCCAGGGCTTCCCGGAGGGCGGCGACGTCGGCGGCGGTGCGCAGCGGCGGGTTCACCTTGAAGACCGGGTCGTAGCCGGCCACCAGCTCGTCGGTGAGCAGCAGGTGGTGCGGGGTGACCTCGGCGGTCACCCGCCAGCCCTTGGACTTCGCCCAGCGCAGGATCTCCACCGAGCCGGCCGTGGACACGTGGCAGACGTGCAGGGCGGACCCGACGTGGGCGGCCAGCAGGCAGTCGCGGGCGATGACCGCCTCCTCGGCCACCGCGGGCCAGCCGGTCAGGCCCAGCCGGCCCGACACCTCGCCCTCGTTCATCTGGGCGCCATCGGTGAGCCGCGGTTCCTGGGCGTGCTGGGCGATCACCCCGTCGAATGCCTTGACGTACTCCAGTGCCCGGCGCATGAGCACCGCGTCGGACACGCAGCGGCCGTCGTCGGAGAACATCCGCACCCGGGCGGCGGAGTCGGCCATGGCGCCGAGCTCGGCGAGCTGCTTGCCGGCCAGCCCGGAGGTGACCGCGCCGACCGGCAGGACGTCGCAGTGCCCGGCCTGCCGCCCGAGCCGCCAGATCTGCTCGACCACACCCGCGGTGTCGGCGACCGGGTCGGTGTTGGCCATGGCATGGACGGCGGTGAACCCGCCGAGCGCTGCGGCCATGGTGCCGGTCTCGACCGTTTCGGCGTCCTCGCGGCCCGGCTCCCGCAGATGGGTGTGCAGGTCGACCAGTCCCGGCAGGGCGATCAGGCCGGACGCGTCGAGCACCTGCGGGGCTGTGCCGGGCTCGCCCGCTGTGCCCGCCGGGCCGACGCTGGCGATCAGCCCGCCGGAGATGACGATGTCGGCCGGGTCACCGCCGAGCGGCCGCGCTCCCCTGATCAGCCAGCTTCCCGTTCCGGTGTCGATGCCGCCCCCGTCCCAGCGCTGCCCTGCCGCGGTCACTGGCCCGCCTCCGCGCCGCCGAGGAGCAGGTACAGGACGGCCATCCGGACACTGACGCCGTTGGTGACCTGCTCCACGATCGTGGACCGGGGCGAGTCCGCGACCCCGGCGGCGATCTCCACCCCCCGGTTCATCGGGCCGGGATGCATCACGATGGCCCGCTCGGGCAGCTGCGCCATCCGGGCCAAGTCGAGCCCGTACCGGCGGCTGTACTCACGCACGCTGGGGAAGTACGCGGCGTTCATCCGTTCGGCCTGGACCCGGAGCATCATCACCACGTCGCTCTTGGGCAGCGCCGCGTCCAGGTCGTAGCCGACCGAGCAGGGCCAGGTGTCCACCGCGACCGGGAGCAGCGTCGGCGGCGCGACCAGCGTCACCTCCGCGCCGAGTGTGTGCAGCAGCAGCACGTTGGATCGCGCGACCCGGCTGTGCAGAATGTCCCCGACGATGGTGACCCGCAGCCCGTCGAGCGTCCCGCCCGGCTCGCCGGCCACGCCGCCGGGGCCGGGGCCGGAGCCACTGCTGCGGCCGAACCGCCGGCGGATGGTGAACGCGTCCAGCAGCGCCTGGGTGGGGTGCTCGTGGGAGCCGTCGCCGGCGTTGATGACACTGCCGCGCACCCAGGTGGCCAGCCGGTGCGGGGCACCGGACGCGTTGTGCCTGATGACCACCGCGTCGGCGCCCATCGCCTCCAGGGTCAGCGCGGTGTCCTTGAGGCTCTCGCCCTTGGCGACGCTGGACCCCTTGGCCGAGAAGTTGATCACGTCGGCGGAGAGCCGCTTGGCTGCGGCCTCGAAGGAGATCCTGGTCCGGGTGGAGTCCTCGAAGAACAGGTTCACCACCGTGCGCCCGCGCAGCGTGGGCAGCTTCTTGATCGGGCGGTCCGAGATGCGGGCGAGCTCGTCGGCGGTGTCGAGGACCCGCAGCGCGTCATCGCGGCTCAGATCCGCGGCCGAGATGAGATGGCGGTTCACCGGATCCTCCCCGTGGTGCCGCCGGCACCGGGATCGGCCGTTCCCAGCAGCACGGCGTCCTCCCCGTCCACCTCGGTGAGCAGGACCCGGACAAGCTCGGACTGCGAGGTGGGCAGGTTCTTGCCCACGTAGTCGGGGCGGATAGGCAGCTCCCGGTGCCCGCGGTCGACCAGGACCGCGAGCTGGACGGCGCGGGGCCGGCCGAGGTCGTTGAGCGCGTCCAGGGCCGCACGCACGGTCCGGCCCGAGTAGAGCACGTCGTCGACCAGCACCACGATCTTGCCGTCGATGCCCTCGGCGGGGACCTGCGTCCGGCCGAGTGTCCGCGCCGGGCGCAGCCGCAGGTCGTCGCGGTACATGGTGATGTCAAGCGAGCCGTGCGGGATGGGGTGGCCTTCCACCTGCTCGATGCCGGCTGCCAGGCGCCCGGCCAGCGGCACCCCGCGGGTCGGGATCCCGAGCAGGACGACCTGCTCCGCACCCCTGGTGCGCTCGATGATCTCGTGAGCGATCCGGGTCAGCGCCCGGCTGATCTCGGCCTGCTCGAGGACGGTTTTGCTGCCCCCGGGGGCCGGGCGAGCCGACTGGACCGGGCGGGCGGCCACGCCGCCGGGACCGGGCTCACTGCTGGCTGGGTGCGCACGCGGCACCAGGACCTCCTTTCCCGCCTCACGGGACGGGCCTTAAAGGATGTCTGTCCGTAACACCGTACCAGCCGGACACGGCCGGATCCGGGAGCCGGCGCGCCGCCGGCGGGCCGTTGGTGACAATGAGTGATTCGCATCACAGCAGGCCAGAAGGCTGCGCCCGGCCCGGCCGGAAGCCTCCAGGAGGCCGCGTGGAGGGGTGGTGGATGCCTGTGGCGCAAGGGTTCCCGTCAGCCGGCCACCAGACGGGACCAGTGCGCTGCGGGGCGTACGCCACGCGTAAGTTCACCCGCTTTTTGCCATTCGGCTTGACCTAGTCGCGCTTGCGGCCTACCGTCACTGTCCGTAACCATCACTCATAGCGACGACTGGCCGGGGGGCCGACAACCATGCCATCTGAGTACGCCAAGACCCTCGGCGCGCGTTTGCGTGCCATCCGCACCCAGCAAGGACTCTCGCTGCACGGAGTCGAGGAGAAGTCCCGCGGCCGCTGGAAGGCGGTCGTGGTCGGCTCCTACGAGCGGGGTGACCGTTCGGTGACCGTGCAGAAGCTGGCCGAGCTGGCCGAGTTCTACGGTGTGCCGGTGTCAGAACTGCTGCCGGGCGATGCCGCCCCGACCGCGCTGGCACCCTCCCCCAAGCTTGTCATCGACCTGGAGCGGATGGGCCAGCTGCCGAAGGACAAGGCTGGCCCGCTCGCGCGCTACGTCGCGACGATCCAGAGCCAGCGTGGGGACTACAACGGCCGGGTGCTGTCCATCCGGCAGGAGGACCTGCGTTCGCTCGCGGTCATCTATGACAAGTCGCCCGTTGACCTCACCGAGGAACTCATTGGCTGGGGTGTGCTCGACTCCGAGGCCCGGGGCGCGGTCGAATCGTTCTGAGACGGCTGGGGGCGCCGGTCACCCGCGCCCCCAGCCGCAGGCCCTACCAGGTCGGCCCCCTCCAGCCGCGCCCGTACGCCTGACTCACCGCGCCCGGCGGGCCGCCTTACCCCGCGCTGCGCAGCGGGAGCACGGCCTGAGACGCCACCCCGAGTGCCTCCTCGGCCAGTGACAGGAACGTTTCCGCGTCGCGCAGCAGGTCGTCGGCCTCGCGGGCGGAGACCGCCCGCGGCAGCCCGGCCTCGGCGGCCGCCCGCTTGCCCGCACCGGCCGCGAAGAAGGCCGCCCATTCCGCCAGGGCCGGCTCGACCCGTGGCAGGAGTTCCCAGACGCTCCGCGGTGCCTTACGCCGCGGCCCGGTCCCCGGCGCGGGCCTGGCCGCGACCACAGCCGCAGCCGCCCGCAGCGCCGCGAGGTGGGCAGCCACATAGCGCCCGCCGGCGCTGGTCTCGTCGGCCGCGCTCACCAGGCCGTGCCGGGCGGACTCCAGCAGGGCCAGTGCCGTCGGCGCGAGCCTGCACCGCGCCCGGCCTGGCGGTGCCTGCACAAGCGTGTCCATGCCGCTCCTTCCGCAGGGCCTGCTGGGCCGGGCGGTGCGCTTCCCCACGCACCGCCCGGGCCCGCACCCGGCAGCCAGGGGGCTGTGCCGCCGGGATGCCGCTGGCTCTATTCGAACATAAATTCGTCTGCGCGTCCAGCATTTGCGCTTGTGTTCGAAGGTACTCAGCAGGTCCGACAAAATGAGCCGCCCGTGGCGGCCCCGAACCTCGCGTACGCTAACCCGGGTGCGCACCGGACCCCAGCTGCGTGAGCTGACCACGGAGCGCTTCACCGCCGAGCTGGACGCCCTGACCGCGATCTACGCGCTGGCGATGGACGCGCCCCAGGACGAGCTGCCCGGCCGCCGGTCCATCATGGAACGCCATTGCGGTTACCCGGCGTTCCGCGCGATCGTGGCCGTCCTGGGCGGCGAGCAGGAAGTGCCGGTCGGCTTCGCCTACGGCTTCCATGGGGCGCCCGGTCAGTGGTGGCACGACCTGGTCCGGGACAGCGTCGCGGCGCAGCACGGCAGGGAGGCGGCCACCTTCTGGCTCGGCGACCCTTTCGAGATCGCCGAGGTGCACGTGCATCCCGCCCACCAGGGCCGCGGCACGGGCCGCGCGATGATGGAGCACCTGGCAGCGGGGCGCCCGGAACGGACCGCGCTGCTGTCCACACCGCAGGGCCACATCCGTGCCCGCCGCCTGTACCGCAGCCTCGGCTTCACCGACCTGCTGCCCGGGTTCACCTTCCCGGGGGCGGGGCCCGCCTACGCGATCATGGGGGTGGCGCTGCCGCTGCCGGGGCTGCCGCCTGACCGGTCCGATCGCTCGGCCAGCCCGAGCCGGTGGTAGATGTCGAGAGTCGCGCGGGAGCCGTTCAGCGTATAGAAGTGAAGGCCCGGCGCCCCCTCGGCCAGCAGCCGCTGGCACATGCCCGCCGCGTAGTCGATCCCGATCTCCCGGACCGCCGCCTTGTCACCGGCGGCCGCCGTCAGCCGGTCGACCAGCGTGGGCGGGGTCCTCGCCCCGGACAGCAGCACCACCCGCTCCAGTGTCCGCATGCTGGTCACCGGCATGATCCCGGCGATGATCGGCACCTCGCAGCCGGCCGCGCTCACCCGGTCCCGCAGCCGCAGGTAGTCCTCGACGAAGAAGAACATCTGGGTGATCGCGAAGTCGGCGCCCGCCCGGCACTTGCGCACGAAGTTCTCCACGTCGGAGGCCATATCGGCAGAGCGCGGATGCCCCTCGGGGAACGCCCCCACCCCGACACAGAAATCACCCATCGTCCTGATCAGGCTGACCAGCTCGGACGCGTAACGCAGCCCATCGGCGTGCGGCACCCATTCACCGTTCGGGTCGCCGGGCGGATCGCCCCGCAGCGCCAGCACGTTCCGCACCCCGACCGCCGCGTAGGAGCCGATGACGTGCCGCAGCTGCGCGACGGAGTGGTTGACGGCGGTGAAATGCCCGACCGGGGTCAGCGTCGTCTGGGCCGCGATGCGCCCGGTCACCCGGACCGTCCGGTCCCGGGTCGAGCCGCCCGCCCCGTAGGTCACCGAGACGAAGGTGGGACGCAGCGGCTCCAGTGCCCGGATCGCCCGCCAGAGCTGCCGCTCGTCCACCTCTGTCTTGGGCGGCATGAACTCGAAAGAGAACGACCCCCGCCCCTGCGCCAGCAGGTCGCGGATAACGGGTGCGCGGTACAGCGGGCCGGGCGCCATGCCCCCAGGCTAGCGGGCATGCCCTAGTCTCGCGATCATGGCCAGCGATCCCTCCGCTCTCGGTCACATCCGTGACCAGGTCGGGCACGCCCTGACGGGATTCCTGGACCAGCAGCGCGGGTTGCTGGCCCAATCCGGCGGGGAGCTGCTGGACGGGCTGGCGGCGGTGACCGAGCTGCTGACGGCGGGCAAGCGGCTCCGCCCGGCGTTCTGCTACTGGGGCTGGCGCGGTGCGGGCGGGCCTGACTGCCCGCAGATCCTGGCCGCCGCGGCCGCGCTGGAGCTGCTCCACGCCAGCGCGCTGGTCCACGACGACGTGATGGACGGCAGCGACACCCGCCGGGGCCGGCCGTCCCTGCACCGCCGGTTCGCGGCCCGCCATGCCGGGCACGGCTGGCGGGGGTCGCCGGAGTCGTTCGGGGTGGGGGCGGCCATTCTCATGGGTGACCTCCTGCTGACCTGGACGGACGCGATGTTCCATGGCAGTGGGCTGCCAGCGGAGGCACTAGGCCGCGGCCAGCCGGTGCTGGACCTGATGCGCACCGAGGTGATCGCCGGGCAGTACCTGGACCTGCTGGGCCAGGCCGCGGGAGACGGGACCGTGGGCAGCGCGCTGCGGGTAGTGGAGTACAAGACCGCCAAGTACACCATCGAGCGGCCGCTCCACCTCGGTGCCGCGCTGGCCGGGATCTGCGACGGCCCGGTTCCGGCCGCCTACTCCGCATACGGGCTCCCGCTGGGGGTGGCGTTCCAGCTGCGCGATGACATCCTCGGCGTCTTCGGCGACCCGGCGCAGACCGGCAAGCCCGCCAGCGACGACGTCCGTGAGGGCAAGCGGACGGTGCTGCTCGCCATCGCCGGCGCCCGGGCAACCGCGGCCCAGGCCGCCGTCATCGACCGGCGGCTGGGCGACCCGCTGCTGGACGAGGCCGGGGCGGCCGAGGTCCGCGCGGTGATCACCGAGACCGGCGCGCTCGCGGCCTGCGAGGAAATGATCGGCCAGCACGTTGAGCAGGCTGTCGCCGCGCTGGCGCGGGCGCCGGTCACGCAGGAGGCGAAGGCGGCGCTCGCCGGGCTCGCCGTGACCGCCACCGCCCGTCACGGCTGAGCCCGGCGCCCCCCCGCGGCCTTCCGTCAGGGCACGATGGCGGCCCGGACGCTGAGCACGTCGGGCAGGTGGCCCGCGATCTGTGACCAGCTCTCGCCCTCGTCCTGGCTGGCGAACACCTCACCGCCGCGGCTGCCGAGATAGATGCCGGCCGGGTCCGCCCCGTCGGTGCACAGCGCGTCGCGCAGGACGCCGACCCAGAAGCCCTCCTCGGGCAGGCCCTTGTGCAGCGGGTACCAGCTCCCGCCCCCGTCGTCGCTGCGGTAGACGCCACCGTGGTTCTGCAGGTAGAGCTGGGTCCGGGTCGGCCGGGTCGGCCGCCACCTTGTGCACGCACTGGCCGTATTCCGGATACTCCTCCGGCGAGAAGGCCGCCATCGAGAAGGTCGCCTTGGCGCTGGCCGGGCTGGGCCCGCCGGCCGGGCGGGTGACCGTCCCGGCCGGCACGGTACGGCCGCTGCCGGATCCGGCCGGGCCGGCCGGGGTGGTCAGCGGCTGAGCAGCCCCGCGCGTGAGCAGCCCCGCGCGTGAGCAGCCCCGCGCGTGAGCAGCCCTGCGCGCGGGGCCTCAGAGGGCGAGCGCTTGCGCCCGGCGGTTCACCTCGGTGCACCGCCGCTGGGCCATCGCCTCGATGGGGGTTCCCGGGAGCGAGTCGTCGGCTGTGAACAGCCAGCGCAGCGTCTCCGTCTCGTCGAACCCGCAGTCGAGCAGGACGGTGAACGTCCCGTGCAGGCCCTTGACGATCTGGTTGCCGTCGAGGAAGGCGGCCGGCACGCTGAGCGTCCCGTCGGGACGCTGGACTGCGACCAGCTTGCGGTCGCGCAGCAGCTGCCGGATCCGGGTGGGGGGCAGGCCAAGGCGGTCTGCCACGTCAGGGAGGGTCAGCCAATCACCGACAAGAGTGTCGGCCAGGGGGTCAATCTGTGCCACATCTCCGAATGTCCCACAGCTGACGGCGGGCCAAACCCGCCAGGTCCCGTTCACCGCCTCGTCACCAGGCGGATCAGGGGCGGAGCGGTCAGACCTCATGGGCGAAGGCGGGCACAGCTCACCGGGCGCGGGCGAGGACTGCCGGATCGTGACCCCGGCCAGGCACGGGACCGGCATTTGGTAATCAGATAGTTTGCCTAAGGTATAGAGATCCTAAAGACTTCCTGGTCGAAGCCGTGCTAATCTCATCGCTCCGGCTTTGGAGGCGCCGCCGTCTCGTCCTTCCAGGCCTGTGTCACGGACGAGAGCCCCGGGGGCCGGTGCCACAAGGAGCGGCGGGTGACAGCGGGAAAACCCCGGGGATCGGGCCGCAGCGGGAGCGGGCCCGAGCCCCGGGGCTGGCGGCACTGAGAGGGACCAGCACCATCAGGCCGGACCGTGCGTGGCATCGCGTACCGCGACGCCCGGATCGGCCAGGCGGGCCGGGTCGACGGGGACGCCGGACGCGATGACCCGGCGGCCCTGCACCAGGTCCCGCGGCCGTCCCACGGTGAGCAGCGCGACCAGTCGCTCCCCCGGGCCGGGCGCACCACCAGCCCCGGCCAGCCAGCATGCAGCCCAGTCCCGGTTCGCCGGGTCTCCCCGCCAGACCAGCCGGTCGGCGATGGTGTGGTGCCCGGCGTACTGCACCATCCGGCCGAACTGCTCCGACCAGAAATACGGCACCGGGTCATAGGTCTCGTCACCGCCGAGAATGTTGGCCGCCACCACCTCGGGGGCATGCAGCGCGCAGTCCCAGTGCTCGACCCGCAGCCGGCGCTGGTAGCGCGCGGAGACGAAGGCGGCGCAGTCCCCTGCCGCGTAGATGCCGGGCAGCGACGCCCGCAGGCCCCCGTCCACGGCGACGCCGTTCTCCAGCGTCACCGGCGCATCAGCCAGCCAGCCCACCTGGGGGCGGACGCCGACCGCGACCACGACCAGGTCGGCCTCCAGCCACCCGCCGCCCGGCAGCGCGAGCCCGCCATCCTCGGCCGACTCCACCGGCTGGCCCAGCCGCAGGTCCACCCCGGCCGCGGCGTACCAGGGCGTGGTCCGCGATCCCACCTCGGTCCCGAGCGGGCCGGCCAGCGGGGCCTGCGCGGCCTCCACCACAGTGACCTCGCAGCCCCGCGCGGCCGCGGCGGTGGCAAGCTCGGCGCCTATCCAGCCCGCCCCGACCACCGCCAGCCGGGTTCCGGGGCGCAGGGCGCCGCGGAGCGCCCACGCGTCGTCGAAGGTCCGCAGGAACCGCTGCCGCCCGCCGCCGGGCAGGCCCACCGGCGTGGCCCCGGTGGCCACCACCAGGGCGTCGAAGGCGTGCTCCCCCCGGTCGGTCCGCAGCGCTCCGCTGTCAAGGCCGGTGGCGGCCTCACTCAGCCGCAGGTCGAGGCGGAGCGCCGCCGCATCCACCGGCAGGCTGGTGTCGTCGATGTCCCCGGCCATGAACCGCTTGGTCAGCGGCGGCCGGTCGTACGGCGGCAGGCGTTCGGCGCCGACCATGGTGATGGCACCGGCATAGCCCCGGGCCCGCAGTTCCTCGGCCGTCCGCAACCCGGCCAGCCCCGCGCCGGCGATGACCACCCGCTCCGTCCGCACGAGCACTTACGTTAGGGGACGTCCGGTGCGGACCATGCCCTCGCCGTGCCCGTGCCTGGTCACCGCTGGTGGCCAGGCGGGCTGCTTCGCGACGTTCGCGCGTTGAAACGCCCAGCCGCCTCTAGAATCGTGGCGATGGATACGACCCTCGCCCGCCCGCCCATCGGCCAGTTGCTCGATGGGCGTTACCGGGTCGAGTCCCTGATCGCCCGCGGCGGCATGGCGACGGTCTACCTGGGCACCGACACCCGGCTTGACCGTACCGTCGCGCTGAAGATCATGCACGCCGAGCTTGCCAACGACGAGGACTTCGTCCGCCGTTTCGTCGGGGAGGCCAGGTCGGTGGCCCGGCTGTCCCACCCGAATGTGGTCACGGTGTTCGACCAGGGGGCCGACGGCCGCACGCTGTATCTCGCCATGGAGCACGTGCCGGGCCGGACCCTGCGCGATCTGCTGAACGAACGCGGTCAGCTGAGCCCGCGCGAAGCGCTGGACATCATGGACGGTGTGCTGTCGGGGCTGGCCGCCGCGCACCAGGCCGGCGTCGCCCACCGCGATGTCAAGCCGGAGAACGTGCTGCTCACCGACTCCCGGGCGGTCAAGGTCGCGGACTTCGGGCTGGCGAGGCTGCTGGCCGGGGTGAGCCACACCAAGAGCGGGATGATCATCGGAACGGCCGCCTACCTGGCGCCGGAACAGGTGTCCGGCGGGATGGCTGACGCGCGCACCGACGTGTACGCCGCCGGGGTGATGCTCTTCGAGCTGCTCACCGGCAGGCAGCCACACACCGGCGACACCCCGCTGGCGGTCGCCTACAAGCACGTCAACGAGGTCGTCCCGCCAGCGTCGAGCATGGTGCCCGGCATGCCGCCCGCGCTGGACACACTCGTCGCCCTGGCGACCAGCCGGGACCCGGACCTGCGGCCCGGCGACGCCGGGCAGTTCCTGCGCGCCATCACCGGCGTCCGCCACGGCCTGCCGGTGAGCGGGTTCCCGGCCCCGCCCGGCGGCCTGCGGGTCCCGCCGCCCAGCGATCCGGCCGGCCTCACCGGCGTGCCGGGCCCGCGCCCGCCCGCACCCGCGGCCGGGCCGGGCCGCGACCTGGTACCGGGCATGCCGCCGCCAGCCAGGCTGTCGTTCGGGGCGCCGGCCGCGGACACCCAGCGGTTCCAGCCGGGGACCTACCAGCCAGGCAGCCAGCACACGCTCATCGTCAGCGGCGGCGGCGATGCGCCCTACAGCCCGCCCCCGCCGGGCCGGTACCGCACGGCCGAGCCGCGGCTGCAGCAGCTGCTGTTCAGCAAGCGGCTCGGCTATCTCGCCGCCGCGCTCGCGGTGGTCCTGATCGTGGGCGTGGTCGGGTGGTGGCTGACGTCGGGCCGGTACACCAGCGTTCCCCGGGTCACCGGCCTGACGGTGGCCGCGGCCCGCGGTGAGCTGCACAGCGCCGGGTTCACGGTCACCGTCGGCAAGGCACAGCTGGACAACGCGGTCCACAAGGGGCAGGTCATCCGCACGGTTCCGGTCGCCGGGACCCGTATCGGCAAGGGTGGCCACATCACGCTGATCCCGTCAGCCGGCCCGCACATGATCCAGGTGCCGCAGGTGACCGGGCTTGCCCTCGCGGCAGCGCAGGCGGCGCTCCGGCATGCGGGCCTGACCCCGGGATCGGTGCGGAACGAGCCGTCCACGACCATCCCGGCGGGCATCGTGGTCAGCACCAACCCCGCCGCCGGGGCCTCCTGGCCGCAGCCGAAGCCGGTCACGCTGGTGGTGAGCTCGGGGCAGCCGGTACCTGACTTCGTCGGCCAGCCGAAGACGGTCGCCGAGCAGTGGGCCCAGGCCAACGGCGTCTCGCTCGACGAGGTCACCGCCCACAAGAGCGACGCGCCGGCCGGGACCGTCACCAAGCAGTCGCCGCCCCCCGGCAGCGCGTTCAGCCAGGGCCAGGTCATCATCATCACGATCTCGGCCGGGCCGCCGCTGGTGAACGTCCCCAACGTGGACGGGATGCGCGTCGACAAGGCCACGCACATCCTGGAGAGGCTCGGCTTCTCGGTCACCGTCAACCAGGTCGGTCCGCTGCACACGGTCTTCAACTACAGCCCGAACAACCAGGCGCCGAAGGCCTCGACCATCACCCTGTGGGTCGGGCTGTAAGGCCGTCACCTCACCGGCCCCAGCCGGGTACCTGACCGGCATGACGGTCCAGGGCGGCCACGTGACCGGCGGACCAGGTCGCCGTGATGAAATCGGCGAGCCAGCGGCCCTTGTCCGCACCCGTGGGCAGGTCACAGCCCGGGACCGGGCGCCAGACCCGCGCCGCCAGCTGGCCGCAGCCGTTATTCCGTTCCTCGCATGATCACCTGCGCACGCCAGGTGCCGTCTCGTCCGGGGCCACCGGTCAACGGTGCCTAGGTGGGCTGCACCCCTGCTTCGCCTGCTGGCGGGACGGCCGGCTCAGCGGCCTTCGCCTCCTGGCGCACCGGCTCCTGGACATCGGGTTCCTGCCGCGCCTGCGGCACCTGGAGCGCCGGCTCCGGGTCCGCGGGCCCGGTACTGGCAGGCCCGGTACTGGCAGGCCCGGTACTGGCAGGTTCCGGGCCGGCGGCAACCAGGCTGGCCTGGGTCTTCCCACCAAGAGCCGTCTTCTCCTGGCCCCGCGTGCGGACCGCGAGCGCCGCGGCCATGCAGACCAGCGGGACGGCTGGGAGCACGTACCGGTAGGTGTACTCGTGCTCGGCTGTCGGCACCACCATGATGATCACAGCCGACACCCACAGGAACAGGGCCGCCCCCGACCTGCGGCGCGGGATCACGATCCCGATCAGCCCGGCCAGGACGACCAGCCCGAACAGCGGGCCGGGCAGGAAGAGCACGTGCTGGTACTCGTTCATGATGCCCACGTACGGGTGCACGAGCCGGGTCCCGAAGTGGTAGCCCAGGTCCGACGAGACCCCCTGATCACTGCCGGTGTAGGCCTCGATCGTGCCGATCGCGTACCGCAGGTCGGGCGGGGCCAGGCCGGAGGAGCTGGTCGGGACCGCCGGGAACCGCAGGGTGTCGTCGGTCTTGAGGAACGGCTTGAGGCTCTCCGACCCGACCGTGCCGATGTAGGCGAGCGGCTGGGCCTCGATGGCCTTGATCGCGAACCGCAGCGCCCGGGTGTTGTTGGCCTGGGTGAACGCGGCGCTGTCCGGGACGAACCCGCTCGTGGTGCCCTTCCAGGCCCAGGTGCTGTGGTTCCACAGGTACCGCTTGGGCTGCCGGCGCAGCGCCGGGTCGGCCCGGGCCAGCGGGCCCGGCTGCGCCGTCGGGCACAGTGCCTGCAGGTCGGCCGGGGGCTTGATGACCGAGCAGTTGGCAAAGGACATCGTCCGCGACCACAGGAAGAGCCCGTTGCTGTTGGTCACGTTGAAGGTGCCATGCACCGCGGCGAACCAGCTCATGTAGCCCAGGATCGGGACCACGCCGGCCACCAGCGCCGCGGCCGCGCGGCGCCAGCCCACCCGCCGCATGATCAGGTAGACCGGGATGAGGATGACCAGTGGCAGGACCGTCGGGCGGATGACGGTGGAGACGCCCATCATCAGGCCCGCCGTCACCGACCTGCCCAGCGACGGCGACCTGCGGGCGAGCAGCACCGCGAACGCGCCGACCATGAGCGCCATGGCCAGCAGGTCGGCCATGATCAGGTCCTCGACCATGATCTGCTCGGGGTCGAACAGGACCGGGGCGGCGGCCAGGGTCGCACCCCAGGCTGGCAGGCCGTAGCGCCGCAGCAGCACGTACACCATGGTGGCGACGGACAGGCCCAGGATGTGCTGGACACCAACCACCAGGACGAGCGAGTGGAAGGGCCGGAGCAGCCAGAGGAACAGGGAGTAGCCGCTCGGGTTGACCACATTCGGCGACAGGTGGACAGCACCCCAGAGGTAGTCGAATGTGTCCAGCCGGAACAGCATCGCGGGCCGGAAGCCCAGCATCGCCACCAGCCGCGGGATGACCGCGGCCACCAGGGCCAGTGAGAACAGCCAATGGCGGCGGACCAGGCCGGTCAGGCGGTCCGGTGTGGGACGCCAGCGGCGCGGTGCCTGCGGCTGCGGCGGCGCGGTGGCCTGCCCGCCGTCGTCGGCACCGTCCGGGCTGTTACCCAGATCTTCCTTGAGGGTGGTCACGCGCTCTCCTCGCCCTGGTCAGAACGGTCCCGCACGACCGGAACCGGCCGTTGCCCGGCGTTTACGTCGAACATGACTGGTATCTGCTCAAAGAGGCTGACTGCTTGACCGGCCCGGCGCAGGCGCCAGCCGATTTCCTGGATGGCTGGAAGCACGGCTTGACCTGATGGGTCAAAGGAAACGTCCGGGCCACCAAAGGACACGTCAGCGCATTCCCTACTGCATTTTTCGTAACTGTCCCGCTCGATTACCGCGCCTCACCACGCAGGCCCGACGGCCCTGGGCACGCACCCGGAAACCGGGTTCACGGCCTGACGTGAGCAGTGCAACGGTACCGCAACCGGGCAGGAATCAGGCGAAAGTCCGGAAACAAGAGGCTGCTGGGACGAGATACAACATGATGTGACCAATTAACTACTCTGAGCAATGACCGCGTAGGGGCGCGCCCGGATCAGCCGGAATCGGAACGGGCATGTTCAGCCGACGTGACCAGGATCAAACAGGTACGATTCGAACCCGGCCGGGCACGGTCGTTTCCTCCGCAGGCTGCGCACTCCTCCAGCCGCCGAGCCAGCCAAGAGCTGCGGGATCCCGCCGCGAGAGGGCCGAGGGAGTAGCCAGTTGAGCGGAAGCGTGGCAACAACGGGCGCTGGTGGGCTGCGCAGCGGAACGCCACCGGCGCAGCGTGGCCAGAGGCCGGCCTGGCTGACCCCGGTGAACCTGGTTATCGCGGTGGCCACGCTGCTGGCGCTGGCGCTGCGGATCTACTACCAGTACACCCGCCCTGGCTTCCTGCTGAGCGTCACCGAATACGATGACGGGCCGTATTTCGGCAGCGCGGTCCGCTTGGTGCACGGCTCGCTTCCCTACCGCGACTTCGTGCTGGTGCAGCCGCCGGGCATCACACTGCTCATGAGCCCGGCCGGTCTGCTGTCCAACCTGACCGGCACCGCCTGGGGGATGGCCATCGGCAGGCTCCTCACCGCCCTGGCCAGCACCGCTGGCGTGGTGCTGGCAGGCCTGCTGGTCCGCCACCGCGGGCTGCTCGCCGTGATGGTGGCCTGCGGGATCACGGCCGTCTACCCCAACGGGGTGGCGGCCGCCCATACCGTGCTGGTCGAGCCGTGGCTGGTGCTGTTCTGCCTGGCCGGGGCGGTGGCCGTGTTCGACGGCGACAAGCTGGCCACCAGCACCCGCCGGCTCGCCTGGGGCGGTGCGGCCTTCGGCTTCGCCGGGGCCGTCGAGGCCTGGGCGATCGTGCCGGTGATCGTCCTGCTCGTGCTCTTCGCGCCCCAGATCCGGCGGGCGGCTGTCTTCGCCGCCGGGGTAGCAGCCGGCTTTGTGGTTCCCGTCCTGCCCTTCGCCGCCATCGCCCCGCGGCAGTTCTACCAGAGCCTGATCGTGGCCCAGATCGGCTCCCGGGCGCACGCGCACCGGGTCAATCTCTGGGTTCGCCTGAAGAACATCACCGGCGTAGTCAACCTGCCGCTGGGGCACGGCGGCGTGCTGCTCGCCGTGCTCGCCATCGTGGCATTCGCCGCGCTGGCCTACGTGATCGCCTGGTACCGGACCGGCCAGCCACCGGCCCGGCTGGACTGGTTCGCCGCCGTGACCGCCGCCCTGGCGGTGGTGATGTTCCTGTGGCCGCCGCAGTTCCACTACCACTTCTCCGCGTTCCTCGCGCCGTTCCTGGCCCTGGTCATCGCCTTGCCCGCCGCCCGGCTGCTGGCCGCTACCCAGCCAGCGGGCGCCACCCGGCCCGCCGAGGGCGGGCAGCCGGCGGACGGGGAGCAGCGGGGCGTCTCCTGGCAGAGCCGGTTCGCGTTCGGCCTGGCGGGGCTGGCGCTCGCGGCCATGGCGGTTTCCCAGTTCCAGGCCGACAGCGTGACCCCGAAGGTGCTCGGCCCGGTCCCGGCCGCCGTGCAGCGGATCGTCCCGGCTGGCGCCTGTGTGCTGACCGACCAGGCATCCCTGACCATCAACGCCAACCGCTTCGTGTCCAGCGTGCCCGGCTGCCCGCAGATCGTGGACAGCCTCGGGACCGATCTGGCCCTGTCCCACGGGCTCAAGCCCGGCACCGGGGCAGCCCGCGTCGCTGCCGTGGCCGCCGTCTGGCGGTCGGCGTTCAGCCATGCCCAGTACGTGCTCCTGACCCGGATCAACGCCCGCCGGATCGCCTGGACGCCTGGCATCCAGGCCTACTTCGACGCCAACTTCGTTCAGGTGTACACCTCCCCTAAGCACCTGATGCTGTACGCGCGCAAGGGGCTGCGCAGGTGATGAGGCAGGCGGCCATGCACGGTGCCAGGCACCGTTACCCGGCCGGGCAGAGCCCGGCGGAGCCTGGGGGCAGCCCGGCCTGGCTGAGCCCCGCCAACGTGATCATCGCGGTGGCCACGCTGCTGGCGCTGGCGCTGCGGATCTACCGGCTCACCCGGCCCGGGCTGCTGGCGGTGACCCAGTATGACGACGGGCCGTATTTCGGCAGCGCGGTCCGCTTGGTGCACGGCTCGCTTCCCTACCGCGACTTCGTGCTGGTGCAGCCGCCGGGCATCACACTGCTCATGAGCCCGGCCGGTCTGCTGTCCAACCTGACCGGCACCGCCTGGGGGATGGCCATCGGCAGGCTCCTCACCGCCCTGGCCAGCACCGCTGGCGTGGTGCTGGCAGGCCTGCTGGTCCGCCACCGCGGGCTGCTCGCCGTCGCCGTGTCGTGCGCGATCGCCGCCGTCTACCCGGCGTCGGTGGGCGCGGCCCACACCGTGCTGCTTGAGCCGTGGCTGGTGCTGTTCTGCCTGGCCGGGGCGGTGGCCGTGTTCGACGGCGACAAGCTGGCCACCAGCACCCGCCGGCTCGCCTGGGGCGGCGCGGCCTTCGGCTTCGCCGGATCGGTGAAGACCTGGGCGATCGTGCCCGTGATCGTCCTGCTGGTGCTCTTGGCGCCCCAGATCCGGCGGGCGGCTGTCTTCGCCGCCGGGGTAGTAGCCGGCTTCGCTGTCGCCGTGCTTCCGCTCGCGGCCCTGGCCCCGCGGTCGTTCTACGACAGCATCGTCCGCGCGCAGCTGGCCAGGACCGGCACCCGGGCCCCGGTCTGGCACCGGGTCGGCGACATGATCGGGATTCCGGCCGCGCGGTCCTGGGCGCACGGCACCGTCCTGCTGGTTGCGGTGATCATCGTGGTCTTCGTGGTGGGCGCCTACGCCCTCACCTGGTACCGGTCCCGCCGGGGGCCGGCGGCGCTGGACTGGTTCGCCGCCGCGGCCGCTGCCCTGGTGGTCGCCATGGTGCTCTGGCCGCCCTTCTATGGCACTCACTACACCGCGTTCGTGATGCCGTTCCTCGGCCTGGCCCTGGCGCTGGCCATCTCCCGGCTCGCCGCTGACGACGGACTGCGCGGCGCCAGGCCCGCCGCCGGCCGCTGGCTCGGCTGGCTGGTTGCGGGCCTGGCCGGGCTGACGGTGCTGGCCGGGGTCATCGGCCAGGCAGCGGCGGTGGCCAAGGTGCGCCCCGGCCCGGCCGCCGCGATCCAGCGGGTCATCCCGGCCCGCGCCTGCGTGCTCAGTGACCAGGTGTCCTACCTGCTGCTGGCCAACCGGTTCGTGTCAAGCACCCCCGGCTGCCCGGCGATGGTCGACGGGCTCGGCACCGACCTCGCCCTCTCGAACGGGCTCAGCCCGGCCACCGGCGCAGCCCGCGTCCCGGCGGTGGCGGCAGCCTGGCGGCAGGCATTCAGCCACGCCCAGTACCTGCTGCTGTCCGCCAAGAACGCACTCCGGGTCGCCTGGACGCCGGCGCTGCGCGCCTACGTCCAGGCCAACTTCCACCGGGTGCTCAATGCGGGCAGCTACTCGGTCTACGCACGCAGGCGCTAGCCCGGGCCGGGCTCCCGCCTTCGGCCACTACGCTGACATGCCATGCCAGCCCACCAGCCCGCCCGGCCGGTGGGCGCGCACGTGCCGGTGGCGGGCGGTCTCGCGGACGGGCTGGCGTACGCGGAGGCGATCGGCGCCGAGGCCATCCAGGTGTTCGTCTCCAACCCCCGCGGCTGGGCGCTGTCGGACGGGGACGCCGGGCAGGACAAGGCGCTGCGGGAGCACGTGGACGCCACCGGCCTCCCGGTCTTCGTGCATGCCCCCTACCTGGTCAACCTGGGGTCTCCGGACCCGGTGACCCGGCGGCGCTCGGCCGGGTCGCTGGCGCACTCGGTGCACCGCGGGCGTGAGATCGGCGCCCGGGGTGTGGTGGTCCACACCGGCTCGGCGGTCAGTGCCAGCCGCGAGCAGGGCATGCGGCACGTCCGGGAATCCCTGCTGCCCCTGCTCGACTCGCTCGGCAGCACCGGGCCGGACCTGCTGCTGGAGCCGATGGCAGGCCAGGGCCGGATGCTCTGCGCGACCGCCGAGGACCTCGGGCCGTACCTCGATGCCCTGGACTGGCACCCGCGTGCCGGGCTGTGCCTGGACACCTGCCACGCGTTCGCGGCCGGTCACGACCTGGCGGCACGCCGCGGCGCGGCCCAGCTGCTTGACGCGCTGCTGGCGGTCCTGGGGCGGCACGGGCAGCGGGGAGAACGTGGCGGGCTGCGCCTGATCCATGCCAACGACTCCAAGGACAGCTGCGGCTCCCACCGTGACCGGCACGAGAACATCGGCGCCGGCCAGATCGGGGCGGGGCCCTTCGCGGCACTGCTGCGTCATCCGGCGACCAGGGGCGTCCCGTTCATCATCGAGACTCCCGGCCCGCGTGCGGCCCACGCCGCCGACGTGTCCGCACTGAAAGACCTGCGCGGCAGGGCGGCCCGCCGCGGCTGAGCGCCGGGCCGGCCAGCTCACAGCGGGGCCCTCGACCCTGACCGCGGCCCGCAACCCTTCTTGCTGCCTTCGCACGCGTGCTCTGGTGGCCCTTCACTCACCCCAGCCGTCCGGATGCGCTAGGCTGCTTCCGTGCGTGAGCAGTTCTGGTTTTGGTATGGCTACCGGCCCGGCATCCGGACGGTCGCCCGCCAGACTCTGCGCTGACGCGGATAGACCTCACCGAAGCCCCGGGCCGGAAGGCCCGGGGCTTCTTTCGTTGATGGGCGACAGGAGGAAACACGATGGTCGTGGTGATGGCCCCGGAGGCCACCCAGGATGATGTGAGCGCGATCGTTGACCTGGTACGCACGGTGGGCGGGGAAGCCTTCGTGAGCCGGGGCGTATCCCGCACGATCGTCGGGCTGGTCGGCGACGTCGACCAGTTCGGCGCGCTCAACCTGCGCAGCCGCAGCGGGGTCCTGGACGTCGTCCGGATCTCCGTCCCCTTCAAGCTCATCAGCAGAGAACACCACCCGGACCGGTCGGTGATCAGGGTCGGCGGGGTGCCGATCGGCCCGGACACCCTGACCGTGATCGCCGGCCCCTGCGCGGTGGAAACGCCCGAGCAGACCCTCGCCGCGGCGAAGATGGCCAAGGCGGCGGGGGCCTCCCTGCTGCGCGGGGGCGCGTTCAAGCCGCGCACCTCCCCCTACGCGTACCAGGGCCTGGGTGAGGCGGGCCTGAAGATCCTCGCCGACGTGCGTGCCGAGACCGGCCTGCCGGTGGTGACCGAGGTGATCGACCCGGCCAGTGTCGACCTGGTCGCCTCCTACGCCGACATGCTCCAGGTCGGCACCCGGAACATGCAGAACTTCGCGCTGCTGCAGGCCGTCGGCTCCGCATCCAAGCCGGTCCTGCTCAAACGGGGCATGAGCGCCACTATCGAGGAATGGCTCATGGCCGCGGAGTACATCGCCCAGCGCGGCAACCTGGACATTGTGCTGTGCGAGCGCGGCATCCGCACTTTCGAGACCGCCACCCGCAACACGCTGGACATCAGCGCGGTGCCGGTCGCCCAGCGGCTGTCGCACCTGCCGGTGATCGTGGACCCCTCGCATTCGGGCGGCCGGCGCGACCTGGTGCTGCCCCTGACCAGGGCGGCGATCGCGGTCGGCGCCGATGGGGTGATCATCGACGTGCACCCCGAGCCGAAGATGGCCCTGTGCGACGGCGACCAGGCACTGGTGGAGTCCGACATCCGGGAGATCGCGAGCATTGCCGCCCACCTGTCGCCGCTGATGGGGCGCACTCTCACCCCGGCGCCGGAAATGGCTCTCGCCCCCGCACAGGAGCGTGAGCCCAGCCCCGTTTAGTCACATTTTCATTTCTTCTTCCGCTCTAACCCACCATTAAGGCACGTCGATCCAGGGGCACCGGGCCTGGCCTGGGCCGTGCGGATCGCCGGGCCGTGCCGGTCATCGCCGGGTCATGGGCGGTCGGGCCGGTACTCCTGGGCCAGGCCTGCCAGTTCCTCGGCCAGATCGGCCGCCTCCAGCCGGGCCTCGATCCGGTGCAGGTCATCGATCCGCGCCCGGGTCTCCACGTGCCGCGGCGTCAGCAGCGTGCAGCAGTCCTGGTCGGGCAGTTCCGACAGGGCGAGGGTGCGGATGCGGCGCGCCTCCGCCATGATCTCCACCTTGTCGCAGCCGATCAGCGGCCGCAGGATCGGCAGCCCGACCGCGTCGTCGAGCGCGGCCAGGTTGGTCAGCGTCTGGCTGCTCACCTGCCCCAGCGAATCCCCGGTGACCAGCGCGGCAGCACCGAGGCGGGTGGCGAGCACCTCACCGGTCTTGAGCATGAGCCGCCGCTGGGCCACGATCTGCAGCCTGCTCGCCCCGGACGACGCCAGCCGCTGCTGCGCCTTGCCGAACGCGACCACGAACAGCCTCGACCGGCCCTGGAACCGGTCGAGCTGGTGCATCAGCCCGTACGCCTTGTACACCGACTCGGGACCGGTCAGGGGCATGCCGGAGAAGTGCAGGAAATCGCAGCGCAGGCCCCGGCGGATCATCCGGTAGGCGGCGACCGGCGAGTCGATCCCGCCGGACATCAAAACCAGGGCGCGGCCGCTCATGCTGACCGGCAGGCCACCCTGGCCGGGGTAGCCCTCGGTGTAGACGAACACCTCACGCTGGTCCACCTCGACGAACAGCGCCGTGTCCGGGTGCTTCAGGTTGACCGGGTATCCGTACGCCTGCTGGACGCGGCTGCCGATCTCGGTCGCCAGGTCGGCCGAGGTGAGAGCGAAGCGCTTGTCACGGCGGCGGGCACGGACCGCGAACGAGCCCGGCTTGCCCGCCATCAGCGCGACCGCCGCTTCGATGGCGGCCTGCGGATCCTTGGCCACCCGTACCGCCCGGCAGACACGGGCGATGCCCATGATGTCGCGGGCGCGTTCGGTGATCTTGTCGGCGGCGGCCCCGGCGGCGGCCGCCGCGGCACCGGGGGCATCCACGGCGGGGCGGGCCTCCGGCACCGGGACGGCCTCCGGCACCGGGACGGTGTCGGGCGCCGGGACAGTGTCGGGGGGCGGGACAGTGTCGGGGGGCGCGAGGCGGATGACGATCACACCGTCGCGCTGCCAGAGGCGTACCTCGAAGCCGAGCTCGGCGACCGCGCGGCGGATGTTCGACTGGAGGATCCGCTCGAACTGCTGCCGGTTGCCGCCCTTGAGCACGATCTCGCCCAGCTTCAGCAGCACACAGGGCTCGTAGAGCGTGCTGGGTGCCGGTGCGGCGCGATCTGCCAGCGGGGTAACGGACATGTTCACAGTCTGCCAGGTAACGCGGGAGCGGCAGTCCCACCTCAGCCAGCCCATCACCCAAGGTGACTAACAGATGACCCAAAGGGGCCGGTCTCGGCCCTTCCCGCCACCTGCACGCCTGCCTCATGCCAGAATCCCGTACCGACAAGCCGCTGCCCGAGCCGGGGACGGCCGAGCGCGACTTCATCGGCCGGCGCCTGCGCGGGCTATGACCGCGGGTGGGCCCGCAGCCAGCTGAGTACCTCCTGGGCGTGCTGGTCGGGCGGGAAGACCGGGTAGAAGACGTGCTCGATGGCCCCGCCGGTAACGATCATGGTGAGGCGCTTGTACAGCGTCACCCCGGCGACCGTGAACGTGGGCAGCCCCAGCGCCGCCACCAGTGCCATCTGCTCGTCGGACAGGATCGCGAACGGCAGGCGCAGCCGGTCCACGGCCTCGCGCTGGTAGTCGCTGGACTGGCTGGACAGGCCGAACACCTGCGCCGCCCCGGCGGCCAGCAGGTCCGCGTGATGATCGCGGAACCCGCACGACTCCGGTGTGCAGCCGCGCGCCCCGGGGATGTCGTCCCAGCCTTCGGGCAGGTCCACCCCCGGCCGCCCGGTCATCGGGTACACGTACAGCACGGCCCGCCCACCGCCCCCCGCCGGGGCATCAGGCACCGCGGCATCGGGACCCGCGGCACCCAGCCCGGCCAGCTCGATCTGCCTGCCGTCGGTGGCGGGCAGGCTGAGCGCGGGCATCGCCCGGCCGGGCAGATGGCTGGCCGCGCCGTCGTCGGCAGGAGCCGGCAGGCCGGCCGGCAGCCGCAGCAGGTCGGGGGCTTCCATGGCGGGTTCTCCCTTCCGCGCATGCCGGTCGCGATGCGCCGCGGCCAGCCTCGCCCGCCACCCCCGGCCGGGTCAAACCGTGGCACGCTGGGCCGGTGACGGACATCAGCATCAGAGACGCGCACCCCGGCGACCTGGACACGATCGCGAAGGTGTCGATCGCCGCCGGGCAGGAGGAGGAATGGTCGGGCTCCGACCCGGCCTATGTGAACCACCTGCTCCGGCACGGCCGGGTCGTGGTCGCCGAGCACCGCGGCGTGATGGCCGGCTTCGGCGCCACCCGCCGGATCGGGGACGGCCCCACCGCCGTGACCATGCTCTGCGATCTGTTCGTGGACCCCCGCTCGCACGGGCTCGGTATCGGCCAGGCCATGCTCGCCGCCTTGTGGCAGGCGGGCACACCACGCATGACGTTCAGCAGCCTGCACGCTCATGCGCTCCCGCTGTACGCGCGATCGGGCCTGGATGCGTGGTGGCCCCTGCTCTACCTGGGCGGACCGGTAGCGGCGATCCCCGCGCCGGCGGGCTGGGAGGTCGCGCCCGTGACCGCCGCGCAGGCCGGCCGCCTGGAGCGGGAGTGGACCGGGACCGACCGGACCGCCGATCACCAGGCCTGGGCGGGCCGCCCCGGCGGGCAGCCGGTCAAGGCCCGCCGGGACGGCGAGACGCTGGCGGCGGGCACCGTCGCCGGGACCGGGACCGAATACGGCATCGCCCACCTGGCGCTGGCGCCGGGCTGCGGCGACGCCGAGGCCCGGGACGCCGTGCTCGCGGTGCTGGCGTCCCTGGACCCACCGGGTGGCCGGGTGCGGGCCTGCCTGCCCGCCCCGCATCCGGCCACCCGGCCGCTGCTCGCGGCGGGCTGGCGCAACGACTACCTGGACGTGTTCATGGCCACCGACCCGGGCCTGCTCGACCCGCGCCGCGCCGTGCCCTCCCCCGCGCTGGCCTGACCACACGGCGCCCGGCGCCCGCGCCCTGCCCGCGCCCTGTCCGCGCCCTGCCCCGCCCTGCCCCGCCGCGCCGCGCCGGCCGCGCCAACCCGTCACCAGTGGGGTACAAACGGTGGCATGACAACGGCCAGCAACAGCCCAGCCGGGCTGGCGGCGGACCCGGGCTGGGATCCGCTGCACTTGTCACCGGGCCTGGGATCGCCGACGCCGGGCGAATCGCTGTTCCCGCCGATCGGTGAGTACGGGTTCCTGTCCGACTGCGAGACCACGGCCCTGGTCGCACCGAGCGGCAACGTCGAGTGGATGTGCCTGCCGCGCATGGACTCGCCGAGCGTGTTCGGGGCGATCCTGGACCGTTCCGCCGGCGGGTTCCGGCTCGGCCCGGAAGGCGTGAACGTCCCCGCCGCCAGGCGTTACCTGCCGGGAACCATGGTCCTGGAGACCAGCTGGGCGACGCCGACCGGGTGGCTGGTGGTGCGGGACGCGCTGCTGATGGGGCCCTGGCACCACGAGGACGAGCTGTCGCGGACGCACCGGCGGAGCCCGACCGACTACGACGCCGACCACGTGCTGCTGCGGACCGTGCGCTGCATGGCGGGCGAGGTGCAGGTGACCCTGGACTGCGAGCCGGCCTTCGACTACGGCCGGCTCCCGGGCAGCTGGAGCTACACGGACAAGGCTTATGCGCAGGGCGTCTGCCGGGCACCGGACGAGTCCGTCGGGGTGTGGCTGACGCTGACCACCGACATGCGGCTGGGTTTCGAGGCCGGGCGGGCGATGGCCCGGACCCTGATACGCGAGGGTGAGACCCGGTTCTGCGCACTGTCGTGGACCGAGCACGGCTCCCCCCATACCTACGAGGAAGCCAAACGCCGCCTGGTCTGGACCGCCCACCACTGGCAGCACTGGCTTGCCCGCGGCCGGTTCCCGGACCACCCCTGGTCCCGCTACCTGCAGCGCAGCGCCCTGACCCTGAAAGGGCTCACCTTCGGGCCGTCCGGTGCCCTGGTGGCGGCGCCCACCACCTCGCTGCCCGAGCAGCCCGGCGGGGAACGGAACTGGGACTACCGCTACTGCTGGCTGCGTGACTCGGCGTTCACCCTGTGGAGCCTGTACACGCTGGGCTTCGACTGGGAGGCCGGCGACTTCTTCTGGTTCCTCGCCGACCTCGCCCAGCGCGACGACGAGCTCCAGGTGATGTACGGGGTGGACGGCGAACGCGACCTCGCCGAGCTGACCCTGGACCACCTGAGCGGCTACGAGGGCGCGCGGCCGGTGCGGGCCGGGAACGCCGCCTACTCCCAGCGCCAGCACGACCTGTGGGGGACGGTGCTGCAGTCGATCCGGATCCGGATCGGCAGCTGGGACCGGCTCGACGACCGGATGTGGGCGGTGGTGAAACGGCAGGCCGAATGCGTGCTGGCGTACTGGCGGGAACCGGATTTCGGCATGTGGGAGGTGCGCGGCCCGGCGCAGCATTTCACCTACTCCAAGCTCATGTGCTGGTCGGCGGCGCAGCAGGGGGCGCAGGCGGCGCTGGCCCGCAAGGAGAACGAGCTGGCGAAGACCTGGCTGGCGGAGGCGGAGGCCATCAGCGAGGACATCCTCGCCAACGGCGTGGACGAGCGCGGCGTGTTCACCCAGCACTACGGCACCACCGCGCTGGACGCGTCGCTGCTGCTGCTGCCGATGACCGGCTTCCTGCCGCACGACGACCCGCGGGTGCGGGCGACGGTCATGGCGATCGCCGACGAGCTCACGGTGGACGGGCTCGTCCTGCGCTACCGTACCGAGCAGACCGACGACGGGCTGCCGCACGCCGAAGGGTCGTTCACGATCTGCTCGTTCCTGCTGGTATCGGCGCTGTGCGAGATCGGTGAGACGGAACGGGCGCGGCGGCTGTGCGAGAAGCTGCTCTCGCTGGCCAGCCCGCTCGACCTGTACGCGGAGGAACTCGACCCGCAGACCGGCCGCCACCTGGGCAACTTCCCGCAGGCGTTCACCCACCTGGCCCTGATCAACGCGGTCATCCACGTCATCAGGGCCACCCGGCGTCCCCGCAGCCCATGGTGATGACGTAGCTGGACGCCTGGACGGCTTCGGGGGTCAGCACGGCTGGCTGCGCGTTGTGTGCGACAGCGGGCGTTTCGCACTGTCACAAGTATCGCACCAATTAGCCACTTCCAGCCGGCCAGAGGGTTTCCCTAGTATCCGTGCAGAGGGCGGGGTCCGTGGAGCCGTGCAGCCTGCCCTGACCCTCGCTGCCCCTCGCCGGGGCACCTCTCGCAAAGGGGCGGGAATGGCACACACTCGATCGTCCTTAGCCCAGCTGGCACTCGCTCTGGTGCTGGGCTGCCTCACCCTGCCGCTGCTGTCGGCGGCGCCTGCCGGCGCGGCGAGCAGCGCCGACGGCAGTTGCCAGGCGGTGGTCCTGCCGGTGGCACTCACCCAGGGCGGGCATGCCGGCCAGTCCCTGGCCGGGACACTCTGCCAGCCGCTGACCTGGGGGCCCGGCCCGCATGCAGTCGACGTGCTGAGCAGCGGCGCCACCTACAACCGGACGTACTGGGACTGGCCGCAAGACCCTTCCCTGTACTCCTACGTTGACAAGACCCTGCTGGCCGGCCGGGCCACCTTCGCCTACGACCGGCTCGGGACCGGTGCCAGCAGTCACCCGCTCAGCACGAGCCTGACGATTCCGAGCGACGCGTACGTGCTGCATCAGATCATCACCTGGCTGCAGGGCCAGGGCTATCCGCGGATTGACTCCATCGGCCACTCGCTCGGCTCGATCTTCGCCATCCAGGAAGCCGCCACCTACCACGACGTCACCCTGCTGGTGCCGACCGGCCTGCTGCACACACCCGACCCCGGCTACGCCAACCTGAGCACGTTCCTCTACCCAGCGGTTCTCGACCCTGCCTTCGCCGGGTCCGGCCTGGACCTGGGTTACCTGACCACGATCCCCGGCACCCGCAACGTGCTCCACTCTTCCGCGACCGACCCGGCCGTCATCAGCTACGACGAGCAGCACAAGGACCTCGTGGCGTCGACCGAGTTCGCCACCGCGGTCTCCACGGTGGATACACTCCCGCCGCTGAACGTCTCCGACAGCATCACCGCGCCGGTCCTGCTGGTCACCGGCGAACAGGACGCCCTCCTGTGCGTCGGCCGGGTGCCCGATTGCACCGACCCTGCCGCGGTGCGGGCAAGCGAATTGCCCTACTACCAGTCGGCGCCGAGCCTGACCGTGGACATGGTGCCAGGAGCCGGGCACGACCTGACGGCCGAGCCATCCGCGGACCAGACGTTCGCGACGATCAACCAGTGGATCGGCACCCACTGATCAAGCGGTGGCGCCCGCCAGGCACGGATCGCGCGCCTGCTGCGATCGTCCATCGTGGCTGTCATCCCGCTCGACCGGCGCTGCGCCTTGCGGGTCGGCGCGCTGTGCGGCAGCCGGGGTCATCGACGCGTCGGTCGCGGTGTGCGCTCGTGACCACGGCCATCCCGTCATGCCGAGCGACCCCGACGACCTGCGTGTCATCGATCCGTCAGCCGAGCGGACCTCGACCCGGTCCCCGGCCAGGTGGGTGAGGAACCCGGCGGCCATCTGCGACCGCCCGGCGTTGTGGACACAGACAAAGAGCACCGGCGTAACGCGATCCGTGGCCACTGTCGCCCTCCAGTCGATCGGCTGCCAGGTCAGGCCGGTGCGTAGCCGATCAGGGTGCCGAGGCTGGCCAGCGCCTCGGCCCTGGCCCGGTAGTAGACCCATACGCCGCGCTTCTCGCGCTCCAGCAGCCCGCTTTCGTGGAGCACCTTCAGGTGATGGCTGATCGTGGGCTGGGACAGCTCGAACGCTCCGGTCAGGTCACAGACGCATGCCTCGCCGCCCGTGTGCGAGGCCACCAGGGACATGAGCCGCAGCCGCACCGGGTCGGCCAGCGCCTTCAGCAGCGGCGCGACCTGGGCAGCCTGCTCCTGCGACAGCGGCTCCTGCGACAGCGGCGCGCAGCAGGCCGCCGGGTCAGCCGGGCTCAGCACGGTCAGAGACTTCGACATACATCTATATTGACAGAACCCGATGTCTGTGGCAAGCTCGGCCGCAGAGTCAGACATAGACGTTCATCGAAGTCCTTCCCGGCGGAGGTTCCCATGTCCAGCCGTCTCCAGCTCGCACTTAACGTCCACGACATCGACCAGGCGGTCGCGTTCTACACCAAGCTGTTCGGCACCGAGCCGGCCAAGCTCCGGCCCGGCTACGCCAACTTCGCCATCAGCGAGCCGCCGCTCAAGCTCGTCCTGCTGGAAAACCCCGGCCACGGCGGCAGCCTCAACCACCTCGGCGTCGAGGTCCCCGACACCGTCACGGTCGAAGCCGAGCAGGCACGCCTCGCGAAGACCGGGCTTGCCTCATCCGACGAGGGCGAGACCACCTGCTGCTACGCCAGGCAGGACAAGTTCTGGGTCCAGGGCGCACCCGACGGCGAGTCCTGGGAGATCTACACGGTCCTGGCCGACAGCCAGACGTTCTACGCCGAGGGCCACGGGCCGCAGTGCTGTGACGGCACCGGCCAGCCTGGGGAACCAGCCGTTTCCCACGCCGCGCCGTGCTGCTAGCCGGCGGGTGCTGTGAGCAGCGCGGTCACCCGCTCCAGCGCGGCGGGGACCAGCCAGTAGAAGACCCCGGTGCCCCGGCGCTCGCAGTCGATGATCCCTGCTTCCCGCAGGACCTGGTGATCTTCGCGCTGGCCCGGTCGCCTTCATCGCCGTCCAGGTCGTCGGTGTGCGCTGGCCGTGGTGGTGATCAGAGTCCTGTATCCCGGTGTCACCCCGGCACAGGCCGCCGACATCGTCGTCCCCCACCACCAGGGCCGGGCCGGGCCGGTGCCCGCCCCTGCGGCCCACGATGGGGCGTCCGGGCCGACGGCCCGGCCGCCTGGCGGGAGCCAGAGGCACTGACCGAGCCAGACCGGACGGGAGCACACCATGCACCTGGTCATGATCGGCGGCAGCGACGCGGGGATCAGCGCAGCCCTGCGTGCCCGCGAGCTCAACCCTGGCGCGGACGTCACCGTGGTGGTCGCTGACAGCTACCCGAACTTCTCCATCTGCGGCATCCCCTACTACGTCTCCGGCGAGGTCCTGGCGCAACCTCGCCCACCGCAGCATCGCCGACCTGGAGAGGGCCGGGATGATGCTGCGGCTGGACACCACCGCCCGCCGCATCGACGCGGCCGGCCACAAACTGCTGATGACCGCCGCTGACGGCAGCGAGGAGCTGCTCGCCGACGACCAGCTGGTCGTCGGCACCGGCGCCGAGCCCGTGCGGCCCCCGATCAGCGGGCTGGACGCCGCACGCATCCCCGGGCGCGCTATGTGATCACGCTAGCCAGCTGACAGCCGGGCCTCGCGGATCTCGGCGGGATCAGCTGCCGTGTTTCCCGTGCCCGGCGGCGGCAGGCAGGGCGGCCGCGGCCCCGGCGGCTAGCGGCGGGGCCGGAACCCGCAGCAGCCGCCCCGCCCACCGGGGAAGCCACCAGTTCCACCGGCCGAGCACGGTGACCAGGGCCGGGACGAGCAGGCCCCGGACCACGGTGGCATCGAGCAGGATCCCGGCGCCGAGCGCGGTCGCCATCACTTTCAGATCGGTTTCCGGGCCGGTGGACAGGGCCGCGAAGGCGAAGAACAGGATGAGTGCGGCGCCGGTGACCAGCCGCCCGGTCCGGCCGATGCCCTCGACGACGCCTTCCTCGGTGGACCCGGTGCGGTCACGTTCCTCGCGGATCCGGGTGAGGATGAACACCTCGTAGTCCATGGACAGGCCATACAGGAACGCGAACGCGATCAGCGGCACCCAGTTGGTGATCGCCCCTGTCGCGGGCAGGCCCCAGATCGCCTGTGAGCCGTGGCCGTACTGCCAGACCAGCACGATCACCCCGTAGGTGGCGGCCACGGACGCCAGGTTGAGCACGACCGCCTTGACCGGCAGCAGCAGGGACCCGAAGGCGCGGGCGAGCACGACGATGGTGACCGCGGCGAGCACCGCGATGAGCAGGGGGAACTGGCCGTAGAACGCGTGGTTCTCATCCAGCAGCAGGGCCCCGGCGCCGCCGGTGAGCACAGCGGGCGGGACCGCGGCCCGGACGGCGGCGATGGTGCCGGCGCCCGCCTGGGTGGACGGCTCGGCGGCGGGCAGAACGCTGATCAGCGCGGTCCCGCCGCGCCGCCATGCCGGGCCGGGCGGGGCAATGGCTGCGCGCACCCCGGGCAGCGCCGCCAGGTGCGCCGCCAGCTGCGCCGGGCTGGTGCCCGCGGGGGTGAGGATCTCGATGGGGTCGAGCACCCCGGCTGGCACGCCCGCGGACTCCAGGGTGCGCAGTGTCTGCGCGGCAGGGGTGGTGGTGCCCAGGGCGCTCGCCGCGGGCTCGCCGATCTTGATGCCGGACGCGGCGGCGCCGAGCACCCCGAGCACAACCAGGGCCGCCAGCGTGGCCGCCCACTTGTGGCGCACGACCAGCCGGGCCCAGCCCGCCCATGCCCGGCTGGCGGCGGTGGCCCGGCTGCGCCGCGGCCAGTCCATCCGCCGGCCGGCCGCGTGCAGCAGCACCGGCAGCAGCGTGAGGGTGACCGCGACGCTGACCACCGGGACGAGCATCCCGCCGATCCCGATGGAGCGCAGCGCGGGCACCGGCAGCAGGATCAGCGACAGCAGGCCGACCGCTACCGCGCCACCGCTGAACGCGACGCTGCGGCCTGCGGTGGCCATCGCCCGGGCCACCGCCTCCTCCCGGCCCCGGCCGGCCGCGAGTTCTTCCCGCCAGCGGGTGACCAGCAGCAGTGAGTAGTCGATCGCGACGCCGAGCCCGATCAGCGCGGCCAGGTACTGCACGATGACGCTGACGCTGGTGACCTCGGTCAGCCCGTAGATCGCCAGGAAGCAGGTGGGGATCGCCACGGCGGCCATCAGCAGCGGCATCAGGGCCAGCGCGGAGCCGAACACGAAGACCAGCACGGCCAGCGCGGCGGCGCCGGCCAGCAGTGTCTCCGCCAGGACGCTGAAGCCCTCCTTGGCCTGGCCGCCGCTGGCCAGCTCGTTCATCCCGGTCACCGCGACCTTGCTGCCTGGTGGCAGCAGGGGTGTCATCGCGGCGGTGATCTGGGGGCCCAGGCTCGGCGGTGACAGTTCGCCGCTGTAGGGGGTGAACACCAGGCCGTAGCTCAGGCGCGGGTCGCTGGTGAGGAAAGCCCGGTCCCCGGTGCTGGGATAGCCGGCGACCCGCAGGCCGGCCTGCCCGGCGGCCGCGCCGAACGCGCGGCCCAGCGCGCGGCGCCCGCCCGGGCTGGCAGCGGACTCGCCCGGCGGCAGCCGCACCATCACGACCTCGGGGTACCCGTTGCCGCCGTTGCCGTACAACCGCAGGATCCGCTGGTTGGCCTGGTAGCTCGCCGTTCCGGGCAGCGCGAACTGCGCGGACAGCCGGCTGCTCAGCCGGGCCGTCGCGACCCCGCCCGCCACCAGGACCGCCAGCCAGAACACGGCCACGGCCAGCCGGTGGCGCAGCACGAACCCCGTCAACGCGTCCATCGCCGTCCCCTTCTCGCATCGCCGCAAGACTTGCCACACTACAGGTAGCAACACTACTTATTGAGGGAGAGTAGCATGACTACCTATGAGCGCGGAGACGCTGAAGGGCCATCTGGACGGCATGCTGCTCGCTTCCCTGGAAGACGGGCCCCGTCACGGCTACGCGATCATGGAGATGCTGCGGGTGGGCAGCAGCGGCCAGTTCAACCTGCCAACCGGCACCGTCTACCCCGCGCTCCGGCGCCTGGAGCGGGCCGGGCTGGTGCGGGGCACCTGGTCGGAGGTGGGCGGCAGGCGGCGCCGCGTCTACGAGCTGACTCCAGGCGGCCACCGCGTGCTGGAGACCGAACGGGGGGCCTGGCAGACGTTCTCCGCCGCCGTCACGGCCCTGCTCAGCCCCGCAGCCAAGCCGGTGAGCCCGTGACCGCCGGCAGCCAGCTCATCGACGCCTACCTCGGCGACGTGGCAGCCGCCCTGCCCGGCCCCGCGCGGGCCCGCACAGACATCGTCGCGGAGCTGCGCAGCGGTCTTCTTGACGCCGTCGAGGCGTATCACTCGGCCGGCCTGCCGCCGGCCCCGGCTGCCGAGGCGGCCATCCGCGAGTTCGGCGACGCCAGCCGGATCGCCGCCGGGTTCCACCCCGAGCTCGCCGCGCACCAGGCCCGCCGCCTCGCCTCCGCCCTGGTGGCGACCGGCCCGCTGATCGGCCTGCTGTGGGCCACCGCCGCGCTGGCCAGCCACATCGGCATCCGCCCGGCTCTCCCCTGGCAGTGGGCCGGCGCGCCGCCCGCCTCGATGGTGGCCTTCCCCGTAGCCGCCGCTGCCCTGCTGATAACCGTGTGGACCGCACTGTTCACCCTGGCCGCCACCGGCCGGCCGGCCCGGTGGCTCCCCATCGGCCCGCGCATGGCGGCCACCACGGCCGCCATGGCCGGATTCGGCGCGATGGTGGCTGATGCGGCCGTGTTCGTCCTGCTCGCCAGCCAGCTGTTCAGCGCGCCGTCCAGGCTCGCGCCCGCGCCCATCGCCGTTGCGGCGGCCGCCAGCCTGACCCGGCTCACCCTCGCCAGACGCGGCGCCCGCCGCTGCCTGTCCGCCCGCGCGACGCTCGCGTAAACCGCGCCAGCGGGCGCTACTGGCGGGCCAGGTTGGCGCCGCCGCGCAGCACGTACTTCTGGATCTTGCCGGTCGCGGTCTTGGGCAGCTCGGGCACGAACGTCACCCCATGCGGGGCCTTGAAGTGCGCGAGCCGGTCCCGGGCGAACGCGATGATCTCCTCCTCGCTCGCCTGCTCCCCCTCCCGCAGCACGACGTATGCGTACGGGGCCTCGCCCCACTTCTGGTGCGGCAGGCCGACGATCGCGGCCTCGGCGACTGCCGGGTGGCGCAGCAGCACCCCCTCGACCTCCACCGAGGAGATGTTCTCGCCGCCGCTGATGATCACATCCTTGATCCGGTCACGGATCTCGGCGTAGCCGTCGGGGTGGACCACGGCGGCGTCGCCGGTGTGGAACCAGCCGTCACCCATCGCCCGCTGGGTCGCCTCGGGGTCGTGGTAGTAGCCGTCCATGACCACGTTCCCGCGGACGACGATCTCGCCCAGCGACTGGCCGTCGGCGGGCACCTCCATCCCCTTCTCATCCACCACCAGCAGCTCGCCGGAGGTGAGCAGCTCGACACCGGTGCGGGCCTTGACCACGGCACGGTCGGCGGGCGACAGCTCCTCGTGCTCGGGCAGCGGTGCGCAGATGGTGATGAACGGGGCGGTCTCGGTGAGCCCGTACACCTGGGTGACCTCCCAGCCGAACTCCCCTTCCAGCCGCTCGATGGTGGCCGCCGCGGGCGGCGCCCCGGCGGTGACCACCCGCACCCCGGCGGGCACCTCCCCGCGCGTGGCCGGGGACGCGTTGGCCAGCGAGATCAGCACCGTGGGGGCGGCGCACAGCGAGCCGACCTGCTCGTCGCGGATCAGCCCGAACACCGCGCCGGGGTCGACCCTGCGCAGGCAGACGTGGACCCCGGCGGCGGCGGTGACCGTCCAGGTGTAGGTCCAGCCGTTCGCGTGGAACATCGGCAGCGTCCACAGGTACCGCTCCCCCACCCCGATCGGCAGGTGCAGCATGGTGCCGATCGTGTTCAGCGCCGCGTTCCGGTGGGTGATCATGACGCCCTTCGGGCGGGCGGTGGTGCCGCTGGTGTAGTTGATCGTCAGCAGGTCCCGCTCGCCGACCGGCAGCCGGCTGAAGTCCGGGGAAGCCGCCGCGACCGCCGTCTCGTAGTCCACCCATCCGTCCCGGGGGCCACCCTCGAAGGCCACGAAGTGCCGCACGTCCGGCATCTGGCCGCGGACCCCGTCCAGCGCGTCCAGGTAGTCCGCGTGGGCGCACACGACCGATGCACCGCTGTGGTTGACGATGTAGACAAAGTCGTCCGCGGTGAGGCGGTAGTTGATCGGCACCAGCACCGCGCCGGCCTGCGGCACCGCGTAGAAGGACTCCAGCTGCGCATGGGTGTTCGGCGCGATCGTGGCCACCCGGTCCCCCGCTGCCACCCCCAGTCCCTGCAGCGCCTCCGACCAGCGGTCACAGCGGTCGAAGAACTGCTCGTAGGTGAGCCGCAGGTCACCGTCGACGACGGCCTCCCGGTGACCGTGCAGCCGCCGGGTGCGGCGGGCGAACTCCAGCGGGGTGAGCGGCACTTCCATGGCGAGCCTCCGCGGGTGCGTGCGGGCCGGCCACGCGGCCGACGGCTATGACCGAACGGTAATACCTCCCGGCCCGCTCGCACGAGACCCGCCCCAGCGCGGGCCGGCCCGCCGCGCCGCGACCCCGCCCACGCCCGCCCAATCACTTGCGCATGAGCTCATTCGGATTTCTAATCATCTATACGACTCCACCGGCCAGCCCACGCCCTGACCGGGGCTGGCCCGGCCGGCGTCATCGTGTGCTCAGGCGGGCGTCGCGGGCGGCCATCAGGCGGGCGATGAGCACGACGGAGATCAAGGTGGCGGGGACGGTGGCGGCCTTCTCGAACACGCCGGCAGGGCCGTGGTGGGCGGTCAGGGCGCCGAAGGCGGCCAGGCACCCGATCATCCAGACGACGGCGATCACCGTGGCGCTGGCCCAGCCCCGCCAGCGGGGCTCGCGCGCGAACCGCCGGGCCATGATCACCAGGGTGGCGACGGTGGCGAGGAAGCTGACATAGGAGGCCAGCAGGTGGACCTGGGCGTGCACGCTGGGGTGGGCGGGGGTGGCGGCACCCAGGGGGAAGCCGTTGGCGGGGTCCTGGGCGAACAGCCCCGTGACGATCATCGCCAGGCCCGCCAGCAGCTGCAGCCGGGGCACCCAGGTGCCGCCGAGGCCGCCGGCGAGAGTGGCCGCCCAGGCGAATGCGGTCGCGCAGCCCACCGCGCCGAACAGGACGAAGCTGGCCGACTGCACCCAGCCCCCGGGCCCCAGGCTCAGGGCGCTGACCGGCTGGTCGAGCGGGCTGTAGCCGGCCCGCACCGCGCCGTCGATCAGGAAGGTGGCGTAGAACGCCAGCGCGCCGGCCACGTTGAGGGTCAGCAGCGCCCAGTGCGTGCGCGAGTTGGCCGTCACCCGGCCCAGCAGTCGTGTGCGGGCTCCCCCGGCGGCGGCCGGCGTCAGCCTGTGGCCGGAACCGCCGGGCTCGGGGTGGACGGTGGGGGACTGGCCGACGGTCATCACGGTGGGCTCCTCCTGCTGGTCACCGCCTAACGCCGCCCGGGTGGGGGTGGCCGCCACCTCGGTGTACCTGCATTTCGACAGCGTCCAGTCGCTGAAGATGGCACTGGCCCAGCGCTGTTTCGCCGACTTCACGGCCTTCCGTGCCGCCGCCGCCGAC
>Ga0307373_10001618_pt1 | contig 42112 bp, 40 predicted proteins | sample OX2MG_FD_202534 | JGI IMG/M metagenome (GOLD analysis project Ga0307373, IMG submission 202534) | Soil microbial communities from Risofladan, Vaasa, Finland - OX-2 | ecosystem: Environmental > Terrestrial > Soil > Coastal area > Acid sulfate soil | place: Finland: Risofladan, Vaasa | collected...
GCGCGACGCTCGATCCCGACGGCACGGTGCGCCACATGGGCCGCATGCAATCGCTGCTCTTCGGTGAGGTCGACGGCAAGACGACGGCGCGCGTCAAGGCGCTCGCCGATACGCTCGCGCGCACCAAAATCGACGCCGAAGCAAGCGCGGCGATCTTGCAGGCGATGTGGGACAAGTTCGTCATGTTGGCGGCGCTCGCCGCGACCACCACGCTCACCCGCGCGACCGTCGGGGAGATCCTGGCGGCGCCGTCGGGCGAGGCGTTCATGCTCGCGACCCTCGCCGAATGCGCCGCGGTCGCCGCGGCCGAAGGCTTCGCGCCGACGCCCGCCGCCCTCGACGGCGCACGCCGCACGCTGACCCAGCGCGGCTCCGGCTTTGCCGCGTCGATGATGCGCGACCTGCTGAAGGGCGGCCGCACCGAAGGCGATCATGTCATCGGCGACCTGGTCCGCCGCGGCGCCGCGCGGCGAATCGACACACCGATCCTGCGGGCGGCCCAGACCAATCTCGAGGCGCACGAGGCCAAACGCGCCGCGGCAAGCGTCGGCGCGGATTAGCCGTTTCCTCATAGGGGTTTTCCACAATTGTTCGGATACAATCGGCCGCCCAAGGTGGCCGCAGAAAGGTTTGCGCCGGTCATGCGCTTCCGCGTTGTTCGCTGTCTTGTCCTGGCGCTCGTGGCGTCGCTGTTCGCGGCGAGCGTCGCGCGCGCCGAGGTCGACTCGACCGCGCTTGCGGCCCTGCTCCAGCGTGGCGGCACCGTCGCGCTCGCCGGCCGCAGGCTCGATGCCGGCATGCTCAACCGGGTTTATGCCGGGCGCGACTACCGGCCGATCTGGAACGCCCAGCGGCGCTCTGAACTGGGTACCGCGCTCGCGCAAGCGGCATCACAGGGCCTCGATCCGGCCGCGTTCGACGTGCCGAACGCCGATCCGGCGGTGACCGAGGTGCTGCTGACCGACGCATTCATGCGGTACGCGCGAGCCCTCGGCCGCGGCCTCGTCACCATGAGCGACGTCGACAGCGACTGGGCAATACCGCAGCCGACGATCGATCCGGCGGCGGTTCTGACGCAGGCACTGCAGCACGGCGTCGCTGCGACGCTCGCCGCATTGCCGCCGCAGGACGCGGACTATGCGCGCCTGCGGCAGGCTTATCTGCGGTATCGCGATTTCAGCCAGCACGCGGCGTGGGGGCCGATCACGCTCAAGCTGCCGTTGAAGCCCGGGACCAGCGGTCCGGACGCAATCAAGCTGCGACAACGTCTCGCCGCCGAAGGTCTCGTTGCCACCGGCGACGGCCCGCAATTCGATGCCGCGCTCGCCGCCGCCGTCAGCCGATTCCAGGAGGCGCGCGGCCTGCCGCCCGACGGCGTGGTCGGCCAAGCGACCCTCACCGCGCTCAATGTCACGCCGGGCGCGCGGCTGCGCACGCTCCGACTCAACCTCGAGCGTCGCCGCGCCATGCCGCGCGTCGAGCCGTCGACGCGGGTCGTGGTCAACGTGCCCGATGCAACCGTCACGCTCTATCAAGAGGGGCAGCCGCCCCTCACGATGCGCGCTGTCGTCGGCGCGCCAAACCATCCAACGCCGGTGATGGGCGCGACCATGGTTGGCGTTCTGCTCAATCCGCCGTGGATCGTGCCGACCTCGATTGCGGTCAAGGAGATCGAGCCGCTTGCCCGCAGAGACCCGGGATATCTGGCGCGCAACGACTACGTCTACGACGGTCCCAGCGGCCAGCAGCTCACCCAGAGACCAGGACCGAAGAACGCGCTCGGCAAGATCAAGTTCGAGTTGCCGAACCGGTTCGATGTCTATCTGCACGACACGCCGGCGAAGGCCCTGCTGACGCGCACGCGCCGCGCCCTCAGCCACGGCTGCGTGCGCCTCCAGCATCCGCGCGAATTGGCACAACGCGTCATGGCCGACGATCCGGCGTGGACGATGGCCGCCATCGATGCCGCCATTGCCACCGGCAAGACCCAGCGTCTGTCGCTGCCGCATCCGATTCCCGTCAGCATCGTGTACTGGACCGCTTACGTCGATGACGACGGCACGGTCGAGTTCCGCAATGACGTCTACGGCCGCGACCAGCGGCTCGACGAGGCGCTGGTGGCGCACGACATGAGCGAACAGTTGTCGCCATCGCAGCCCCGCGCCGTCACCGTGGGCAGCCAAGGCTGACTGACAATAGAGTTGCCGCCGCCGGTGCTTTCCGCAAAAATCGTTCGATCGAGCAAGGATTCGGAGATCGATTCCAGTGCAATTTAGTAAAAGCCGGCGCCGGGCCTTGAGTCTCGTCGCCGGAACAGCTGCGGCGCTGATTGCCGCTCCCGCGATCGCCGCGCCGCGCGTTACCGCCGACCGCCGCTCGCTCGCCTTCCACAACCTCCATACCGGCGAGAATCTCGATCTCGTCTATTGGTCGGACGGAGCGTACCAGCCGGACGCGCTGCACGAGATCAACCGCGTGCTGCGGGACTTCCGCACCGGCGATGTCCATCCGATCGATCCGCAACTGCTCGACTTGCTCGTCAAGGTCAACCGGCGGCTCGAATCGACCAATCCATTCCAGGTCATTTCCGGTTACCGCTCGCCCGCGACCAACGCGCTGCTGCGGCACGAAACCGAAGGCGTCGCCAAGAGCAGCTTGCACATGCGGGGCCAAGCAATCGACGTGCGCGTCCCGGACCGCGCGCTGTCCGACCTGCATCGGGTGGCGATGAGCTTGCGTGGGGGCGGCGTCGGCTATTATCCGCGGTCGGACTTCGTCCATATCGACGTCGGGCGCGTGCGGTACTGGTAACGACCGCGCCCGCGGCGCGGAGAGCGATCCCCAGAATGACCGCCGATGTCCAGCCGTCCCGTTCCGTACCGGGCCAAAGCCCGACGCTGTCGGACCTGTTTCTCCATTTCATGCTGATCTCCGCGGTCGCGTTCGGCGGCGTGCTGCCGTGGGCGCGGCGCAAGCTGGTCGAGGAACGGCGCTGGCTCACCGAACGCGAGTTCCTCGATACCCTCGCGCTCTGCCAATTCCTGCCCGGGCCGAACATCGTCAATCTGTCGATCGCGGTGGGCGCCCGTTTCCGCGGCTTGCCCGGATCGATTGCGGCGTTTCTCGGCATTCTCGGCCTGCCGTGCTTCATCGTCGTCATCCTGGGCGCGCTCTATAGCCGCTATGGAAACCTGCCAGCCGTCGGCGGCGGCCTGCTGGCGGTTTCGGCGGCGGCCTCGGGCATGATCCTCGCCATGGCTGGCAAGATCGCGACGCCGCTGCTGCGGCGGCGGCCATTCGAATCCGCGCCGGTCATCGTCGCGGTGTTCGTCGCCGTTGCCTTGCTCCGGCTGCCGTTGCCGTGGGTCCTGCTGGTTGCGGCGCCGGTAAGCATGGGCATCAGCTTCTTGAGGCGGCCGTGAAAGGGAGCGGCGCGCTCGGCGCGCTCGCAGTCAACTTCCTGATCCTGTCGCTGCTCGCTTTTGGCGGCGCCAACGCGATCATTCCGGAGATGCAGCGCCAGGCGGTCGAGGTTCAGCACTGGATGACCGGTGCGCAGTTCGCGACGCTCTTCGCGATTGCCCAGGCGGCGCCGGGACCGAACGTCATGGTGGTAACCCTCGTCGGTTGGCAAGTGGCCGGCGTGCTCGGCGCGGTCGTCGCCACGGCGGCGATGATGGGGCCGAGTTGGGTCCTGACCTTCGCCGTGTTCCGCGCCTGGGACAAATTCAAATACCAGCCGTGGTGCATGGCGATTCAAAACGGCCTCGCGCCGGTCACCGTCGGCCTGGTCGCGTCGTCCGCCTTCCTGCTGGCGCGCGATGCCGACCGCGACACGATCGCTTTCGGGCTGACGGCGGCGACGGCCGCGCTCGCTTATTGGACGCGGCTCAACCCGCTCTGGGCGTTCGGCGCCGCCGCAATCGTGGGCATCGCCGGATTCAGCTGAGCGTCGGCCCGCGATCGCGCATGCCTGACCCGAGGCGGCGCCGGGCGAAATCGCTTGCCCGGCGCGGCGCTGCCGACCTAAGGAATCGGTCCAAATCGGGGGAAAGCGATGAGCGACGGTCCACAACTGAAGATTGCCGGCATTGCCGGCAGCCTGCGCATGGGCTCGTTCAACCGCGCCGCACTCAAGGCGGCGATTGAACTCGCACCCGCCGGCATGACGATCGAGATCGTCGAGCTCGGCGCCTTGCCGCTCTACAACGACGACATTCGCGTCGAAGGTTATCCGCCGGCGGTCCATGCCTATCGCGAGACGATCCGTGCCGCCGACGGCGTGCTGTTCGCGACGCCGGAGTTCAATTACTCGGTGTCGGCGCCCCTCAAGAACGCGATCGACTGGGGTTCGCGGATTCCCGATCCGCCCTATGTCGGCAAGGCGATCGCGATGATGAGCGCGTCGGTGGCGCCGCTCGGCGGCGTGCGCGCGCAGTACCACTTGCGCCACATGTGCGTATCGCTCAATTGCTTCTGCATGAACCAGCCCCAGGTTTACATCGGCGACGCAGCCAAGAAGTTCGACGCGAATCTCAAGCTCATCGATCAAGGCGTGCGTGACGATCTTGCCAAGTTCCTGGCGGCGTTCCGCGACTACGTCTTGCGGCTCAAGCGCTAAACCATCCCGACCGGCCATCGCACGCCAGAGGTCCCGTGTCGCCATTGGTCATCTTCTTCAGTGCCCTGGGATTGCTCGCCGGCAGCACGGTAAAGGGCGTCGCCGGGATCGGGCTGCCGCTGGTCGCCGTGCCGATCCTGACCGTGCTCGTCAACCTCAGGACCGCCGTCACGATGACGACGGTGCCGATCATCGCGTCGAATTTCGTGCAGAGCTTCCAGGGCGGCCGGTTCCCGCATCTTTCCAAGCGGTTCTGGACGCTGCTGGTGCCGCTCTTCGTCACGATCATCGGCAGCACGCGGCTGCTTGTCGTGCTGTCCGAGCGGGTTCTCGACCTCGTCATCGGCGTCGCGATCATCTCGGTTCCGCTGATCCTGCATTTCATTCCCCACATTCGAGTCAAGCCTGCGCACGAGCGCTGGGCCAATCCCCTCATCGGCATTTGCAGCGGCCTGCTCGGGGGCATCTCGACGTTCTACGGGCCGCCGCTCATGCTCTATGTCTTCGGCATGCGCCTGCCGAAGGACGAATTCATTCCGACGATCTCGCTGATGTATACCGTCGCGAGCTTCGGCATGCTGCTTGGCATCTACGTCAATCGCGTCGCAACCGTGCCGGAGATCGGCGCGTCTTTCCTGATGTTGATCCCGACGGCGATCGGCATGTGGCTCGGCCGGCACGTCCGCGTGCAGCTGAGCGAGCGCCGCTTTCAGCACATCGTCATCGGGATCTATGTCGCCACCGGCCTCACGTTCCTGGCGAATGCGGCGCTCGGCTAGCGGTCCCGGCGGCCTTCCCGACGTGCGGCGCGGCGGCTAAGATCGCGGCCATGTCGCCGAAGAAGAATCCGCTCAACCTCAATCCGCTGCAGCTCCGCACCTTGACGCTGCTGCAGGCGCTGGCGCGCATTCCCGGCCATGCCCGTCCGGCCGGCGAGGATGGCGCGCTGCTGGTCGGCAACGTTCCGCCGATGCAGGGCGATCACTTCCACCTCGGCGACGCGGTCGTGGCGACGCGTGACGCCACCGGCCTGTACAACCCCGCAGTGTGGGTCGTGCTCGAGCGCAAGGGCCTGATCAAGTCGTTCTTTCCCGATGCTGCGGCGCTGACGCCGTCCGGACTCGCCTACGAGACCGGGCTTGCCGAAACGGTTCTCCATCGCGCCGATCACGCGGCGCATTGAGCGGCTACCAGCGGAAATCGTGCATCGCCGCCATCGGCACTGCGGTGTGCACGCCGGCAAGATCGGTAATCCGCTTCGGATCGAGCGGCGTCGCCGCCGTCAGGCCGATCTCCTCGGCGTGGATGCCGCTCGCCACCAGCACGGCATCGATACCGGCACCCGCCGCGCCGGCGATGTCGGTCCGCAGGCTGTCGCCGAACGCGACGATGCGCCGGCGATCCGGGACGCCGAACTCGGTGAAGAGCGCGAAGCAGAAGTCGTAGACCGAGCGATAAGGCTTGCCGTGCCAGCGGACCTTGCCGCCACGCCGTTCGTAGTACTCGGCCATGGCGCCGGCGCAGATGCTGCGCCGGCCCTGGTGCATGACGACCAGATCGGCATTGGCGCAGACCATCGGCAGTTTGCGCGCGAGACCAGCGTCGAGCACCGCCTCGAATGCGCTCAGATCCTCTTCCCAGTTCTCCGGACCGACCGCGAGCAGGAAATCCGCATTCGCGACATCGTCGACGCGCTCGTAATCCAATCCCCACAACAGCGGATCGTCGCGGCGCGGCCCGAGGAAATAGCAACGGTGTCCCAGTGCACGAAAGAACGGATCGTCGCGATGACGCAGATGGAGCCATGCCTCTTCGCCGGAGGAGTGCAGCGCGTCGTACAGCGTTCCGGGAATGCCGATCTCGTTGATGCGTCCCGCAACCATCGCCGCGCGCCGCGGCGCATTGGACAGAATGACCAGCTTCTTGCCGGCAGCCTTGAGCCGCGTCAGCGCGTCGATGACACCCGGAAACGGCTTGCTGCCGTCATGCAGCACGCCCCAGAGATCGAGGAGAAAGGCGTCGTAATCGCCGGCGATTTCGCGCACGCCGCGAAGGAGGCGCAGGCTCATCGGCATCCCGCGCCGACGGCTTGGCCGATCGACGTGAGCCCGTCGCGTTTCATCAAACGGACGAGATCGGCCTTGATGCGCGCGACGAGGCCCGGACCCTCGTAAGTCAGCGCGGTATAAAGCTGCACGACGGTCGCGCCGGCGCGAATCTTGGCATAGGCATCCTCGCCCGAGGCGATGCCGCCAACGCCGACGAGCGGCAGACGGCCGCCGGTCAGGTGATACATCTCGGACAACAACGCGGTCGACGGCGCGAACAGCGGCTTGCCGGTGAGGCCGCCGGTTTCATGCGCGTGTGCGCTTCGGAGCGCCACCGGTCGCGCCACCGTGCTGTTCGACACGATCAAGCCGTCGAGGCCGGAGAACAGCGCGATTTCGGCGATCTCGTTGCGCGCCTGCGGCTCGAGATCGGGCGCGATCTTGAGCAGAAGCGGCGGCGGTCGCCGCGGCGTCGCCTTGGCGCGCGCGACTTGCAGCCGAGCGATGAACTCGGGCAGCACGGTCTTGTGCTGCATGTCGCGCAGGCCCGGCGTGTTGGGTGACGAGACGTTGACCGTGAGGTAATCGGCGTAGGGCGCGAGCGCAGCGACGCCATTCTCGTAATCGGCGATCGGGTCGTCGGTTTCCTTGTTGCGGCCGATATTGACGCCGAGAATGCCGCGCGAACGGTCGCGTGCGGCGAGCCGGCGCGCCACGGCCTCGATGCCCTGACTGTTGAAGCCGAGCCGGTTGATCGCCGCGCCGTCCTCCAGCAGGCGGAACAGCCGCGGCTTGGGATTGCCTGCTTGCGGCCGAGGCGTCACCGTGCCGATCTCGACGAAGCCGAAGCCGAAGCCGAACAGCGCATCGATCGCCTCGGCGTTCTTGTCGTAGCCGGCGGCCAGGCCGACCGGATTGGGAAAGACCCGGTCCCACGGCTTCACCGTCAGCGCCGGGGGGTCGGCGGCAACGGCACGGTGCGGCAGGGTCCTCAGCGCGAACAGACTCGCGCGATGCGCCACCTCGGGCGGCAGCGCACGCAGCACCGGAAGTGCGAGGTCGGTCAAGGCGAGCATCGGCGCGCACGCTACTGGCCGGCGCGGCAAATTGGAATACCGACTCCGCGAAGGCCGCCTTATGCTCGACGCATGAGTGCCGATGGCGGCGTCGCCCGCCCCGTTCGCTTGCCCAAGGCTGCGTCGCTCGTCGCCGGCATGACGCAGGCGGCATGGCTGTCGGCGGAAGGCGAGATCGAGTTGTTGCCGCTGGCGGAAGCGGCGCGGCGCGCGCGCTCGGCGCCGCCGCTCGTCTGTCACGCACGCGCGACGGCACGGCGACTCGGCGTGACGCCGTTCGCATCCTTCGATCTGCTCGAGCTTTTTGCGTTTGCGCGTCCGGCGCGGTTCTGCGTGCCGACGCCGCGCGGCATTGCGGCCGCGCTCGATCTCGGTGTGCCGGATGGCGGCGATCTCGCTGGCGCGGCGGCGTCGCTGCGTGACGGCGCCCGTGCCCTGCTGGGCGAGCTGCAAATGCTGCCCGGCGACGGCGAAGTGCGCGCCATCGCCGAATCCATGGCCAAGGGTGGTTGGGCTTGGGCCGAGGCCGTGCTGGCGGCGCTTGCGCCGGTAAACAGCGGCGATGCACCGGCGCCTGCGGGACTCGCGGTTTGGAATCGGCTCGGCGAATGGGCCGAGCATGCGCCCGAGTCGCCGCCGGGCAACTTTCCGGTCAGCGAGGACGAAGCGCGGCAGCGCCTGGCCGAGCTGGTCGGCGACCGTGCCGAACCGCGGCCGCAGCAAGCGGATTATGCCGGCGCCTGCGCCTATGCCTTCGCGCCGCGCGACAGCGCCGATGCGCCGCGCGTGCTGCTGGCCGAGGCCGGCACCGGCGTCGGCAAGACGCTCGGCTACATCGCGCCGGCCAGCGTCTGGGCCGAGAAGAATGCGGGCGCGGTCTGGATCTCGACCTTCACCCGCAACCTCCAGCACCAGATCGCGGCCGAGCTCGGGCGGCTCTATCCCGATCCGGCGGTGAAGGAGCGGCGCGTGGTGGTGCGCAAAGGGCGCGAGAACTATCTCTGCCTGCTCAATTTCGAGGACAGCCTCGGCGGCTTGCCGATGCGGCCGCAGGACGCGGCGGCGGCCGGCCTGGTGGCACGTTGGGTGGCAACGACGCGCGACGGCGACATGGTCGGCGGCGATCTGCCCGGCTGGCTGCCCGAGCTGGCGGGGCGCGCCGCGACGTTGGGCCTCACCGACCGGCGCGGCGAATGCGTGCACAGCGCCTGTTCGCATTATCACCGCTGCTTCATCGAAAAGAGCGTGCGGCGCGCGCGGCGCGCCCGCATCGTCGTCGCCAACCACGCCCTGGTGATGATCCAGGCGGCGCTCGGCGGGCTCGACGACGATAATCTGCCGCGACGCTATGTCTTCGACGAGGGTCATCACGTCTTCGATGCGGCGGACGGCGCGTTCTCGCTGGCGCTCACCGGCCGCGAGGCGGCCGAGCTGCGGCGCTGGATCCTGGGCGCCGAGGACGGTCGGCGCACCCGCGCGCGCGGCTTGAAGCGCCGGCTCGACGATCTGCTGGCGAACGACTCGACAGGCCAGCAAGCCCTCGACCAGGCGATCGACGGCGCGCGCAACGTGCTGCCGGCCGACGGCTGGCTCAAGCGCGTCGCCGAAGGCCGCGCCCAGCGCCCGTGCGAGCGCTTCTTGGCGCTGGCGCGCGATCAGGTGCTGGCCCGCACCGGCGATGCCGATCAGGGCTACAGCCTCGAGACCGAGCCGCGGCCGCCGATCCCCGGCCTAGTCGAATCGGCGCGGGAGCTGGCAGCCGCGCTCAAGCGCATCGAGGAGCCGCTCAAGACGCTGGCGCAGCGGCTGCGCGCCAAGCTCGCCGACGAGGCGGCGAAGCTCGACAGCGCCCTGCGCATGCGGATCGAGGCGGCGGTGCGCGGCCTCGAACGCCGCGCCATGCTCGAGCTTGGCGGCTGGCGGCGCATGCTCGAGGAGCTCGAGCGCGAGCCGCCCGGCGACTTCGTCGACTGGCTTGCGGTCGAGCGCTTCGACGGTCATCCGGTCGACATCGGCATGCATCGCCACTTCGTCGATCCGACCAAGCCCTTTGCCGAGTTCGTCGTCGCGCCGGCGCACGGCGTGCTGATAACGTCGGCGACGCTGACCGATGGCAATGGCGACGCCGAGATCGACTGGCTGGGCGCCGAGGCACGCACCGGCGCGCGCCACCTGAAGGCGCCGGCGATGCGCGCGCGCGTGAAGTCGCCGTTCGACTATGCGGCGCAGACCCGTGTCTTCATCGTCAACGACATCGACCGCAACGACGTCGATCAGATCGCAGCCGCCTATCGCGAGCTGATCGTGGCCTCGGGTGGCGGCGCCTTGGGCCTGTTTACCGCGATCCAGCGCCTCCGGGCGGTGCACAAGCGCATCGCGGCGCCGCTCGAGGCCGCCGACCTGGCATTGCTGGCGCAGCACGTCGATGCCATGGATACGGCGACGCTGGTCGACATCTTCCGCGCCGAGGAGGACTCGTCGCTGCTCGGCACCGACGCCGTACGCGACGGCGTCGACGTGCCCGGCCGCTCGCTGCGGCTTATCGTGTTCGATCGCGTGCCCTGGCCGCGGCCCGATATCCTCCATCGCGCGCGTAAGGCGCAGTTCGGCGGCACGGTCTATGACGACGCGATCACGCGGCTCAGGCTCAAGCAGGCGTTCGGCCGGCTGGTGCGCCGCGCCTCCGACCACGGCGTTTTCGTGCTGCTCGATCGCGCGATGCCGTCGCGGCTCTTGGGGGCGTTTCCCGAGGGCGTCACCGTCGCGCGCCTCGGCTTGAAGGATACGATCGCGGCGACGGCGGAGTTCCTGAAGACCGCGGCTCAGACCCCGTAGGTGTCGAGGAGCCAACCCCTCACCCAGCTTTGGGTAAGGCTCGCTGCGCTCGCCAACCCAAAGCAACCCTCTCCCCCACGTTGGGGGAGAGGGAAGGGTGAGGGGGTATGCGTCGGTCTCGATCGACCACGCCTTAGACGCAGTAGATATCCAGCATGGTCGGCACGTACTCGTTCTGCAGCACGATCTTCTTGCGGACGATGCGCCAGGCATCGCCGCGGAGCGCGAGGTCGTGCTCGACCAGGCCGAAGAAGGCCTGCGTGTCGCGCGAGCGCGGAAAATAGACGTGACAAACCCAGGCCGCGCCGAGCTTGAGCGCGTCGCCTTCGGCCGGTTCGCGCAGCCGGATGTTATTGAGGATGTGAACGGTGCGTGGCGCCGGCGTCGAGGCCGGCGAGCGGCCGGAGCGGATGCGTGCGACGCGGTCCTCGAGACCGCGCCGGTTGGCGTAATAGAAATACGACACCTCGGTGCGCGGATCGGCGCCCAGGCAGTCGTCGCTCTTCCACGCCGGCATCCAGTATTCGCAATCCTCGGCATAGAGCGCGAGCCAGTCGTCCCAGCGCCTCTCGTCGAGGGCGAGCGCCTCGCGCTGGATGACCGCGGTGCCGGTCGCCAGCAGCGCGGCGGGATCGAGGTTCGGTCGGTTCACGCGTAGGCCTTGGCGCCGTCGAGGCCGGCCTGGATGAGCCGCCGCCACTCGCGATAGGGACCGTGCAAGCCGGTTTCGATGCCGGTCTCGAAGGTGCCGGCGGCACTGCTCTCGGGATGCAGGCCGAGCGCCCGCGCGGTCGCATCGCCGCCGCTCTGCGTCGCCGCCATGCCGCGCTCATAGCCCTGGAGATAGCTGAAGCCTTCGGCGCCGAAGCCGGCCTGGCAGTCCTCGTAGACCACGGTGTCGTCGGGTGTGGCGAGGCCCGACGGATTGAAGAAATCCTCGAACTGGCGCAAGCGCCATGCGCGGCGTTCGACCGACTCGCCGACGGGCGCCAGGCAATAGCTGCGCATCTCGGTGCGGTCGACGGCCAGCGGCCGATAGGTGCGCAGCATCAGCGCCGCGGTGTCGGCGATCTGCAGGTTGGGAAAGATCTGCGCGTTGCGGTTCTTGAGCATCCATTCGGCGCGCTTGGATCCGACGCGGCGCTTCAACTGATCGAGGATGGGGTAGATCGGCCGCTTTTCGGGTTCGGGCTGGTCGGTCCAATAGACCGCGTGGCCGTGGCGAAAGGTGAAGGCGCCGGCGCTGGTCTTGGCGCGCTTGGCCCAATCGTAGCCGCGCGCTTCGGTATAGCCCGTGCCCTCGCGGCGCCGCGTCTGCACGCCGATGAAGCTCTGATGCGTCGATGTCAGGTGATAGGGATCGAGGTTGTTGTCGAGCTGCAGCTTCCAGTTGGCGCGGTAGGTATAGACCATGCGGCCGGGCACCAGCTCCATGCCGGCCTCGCTCTGGTCCATCGCGACGTCGATGAAAAAGCGCATGTCGCCGAGGAACTCCTCGAGCGGCGGCACATCGGGCGACAGGCTGCCGAAGACCAGGCCCTTGTAGGTGGCAAGCCGGGGGATCGGCAGCAGATCGTGGCTCTGGCCGTCGAACGCCGGCATATAGGCCGCCACCTTGCGGTCCTTGATGTCGGCGTTCTTGCCCGCCGAGTCATAGGTCCAGCCGTGATAGGGGCAGGTGTGATAGCGCGCGTTGCCCTGCTCGGCGCCGCACAGCAGCGCACCCTTGTGGCGGCAGATGTTGACGAAGGCGTTGAGCGCGCCCTGGGCGTCGCGCGTGACCAGCACCGGCGTGCGGCCGATGAAGCTCGTCGCAAAATCGTGCGGCGCCTTGAGCTGCGATTCCAGCGTCAGGAAGTTCCAGCTGCGCGCGAAGATGAACTTGTGCTCGAGATCGAAGATTGCCGGATCGGCGAAGGCGTCGCGGTGCAGACGGAAGACGCCGTCGTCCGGCCGGTCGTCGACGATCGTCGCGAGATCGCGCATGGGGCCGGAGCCTAATCGCGTCGACGATAAAGAAAAAGGGCCGCGGATTGCTCCGCGGCCCTGGTCGTTCGAGCGTCGTGGGTAGGACTTAGAAGTCCATCCCGCCCATGCCGCCGCCGTGCTCGTGGCCGCCCATGGGGGGACCCTTCTTCTCCGGCTTCTCGGCCACCATCGCTTCGGTGGTGATGAGCAGGCCGGCGACCGAAGCCGCATCCTGAAGCGCCAAGCGCACGACCTTGGTCGGATCGACGATGCCGGCTTTCACCATGTCGACATACTCGCCGCTCTGGGCGTTGAAGCCCCAGTTCGCGTCGTCCTTGTCGACCAGCTTGCCGACGACGACGGCGCCGTCCATGCCCGCGTTCTCGGCGATGAGTCGCGCCGGCATGCGGATCGCGCGGCGCACGATGTCGATGCCGACCTTCTCGTCGTCATTGTGCGCGCGGACCTTGGCGAGCGACTTGCCGGCGAAGAGCAGGGCCGCGCCGCCACCGGCGACGATGCCTTCCTCAACCGCGGCGCGGGTCGCGTGCATCGCGTCGTCGACGCGATCCTTGCGCTCCTTCACCTCGACTTCGGTCGCACCGCCGACGCGGATGACCGCAACGCCGCCGGCCAGCTTGGCCAGCCGCTCTTGCAGCTTCTCACGGTCGTAGTCGGAGGTGGTCTCCTCGATCTGCGCCTTGATCTGGCCGACGCGGCCTTGGATGTCGGCCTTCTTGCCGGCGCCATCGATGATGGTGGTGTTTTCCTTCTCGATGCGCACCTTCTTGGCCTTGCCGAGCATGTCGAGCGTGACATTCTCGAGCTTGATGCCGAGGTCTTCCGAGATCATCTGACCGGCGGTCAGGATCGCGATGTCCTCGAGCATCGCCTTGCGGCGATCGCCGAAGCCCGGCGCCTTCACCGCCGCGACCTTGAGGCCGCCGCGGAGCTTGTTGACGACCAGGGTCGCCAGCGCCTCGCCTTCGACCTCTTCCGCGATGATGAGCAGCGGCTTGCCCGACTGCACCACCGCTTCCAAGAGCGGCAGCATCGGCTGCAGGCCCGAGAGCTTCTTCTCGAAGATCAGGATGTACGGATCCTCGAGCTCGGCCACCATCTTGTCGGCGTTGGTGACGAAGTAGGGCGAGATGTAGCCGCGGTCGAACTGCATGCCTTCGACCACGTCCAACTCGGTCTCGAGGCTCTTCGCCTCCTCGACCGTGATCACGCCCTCGTTGCCGACCTTCTGCATGGCCTTGGCCAGCATCTCGCCGACTTCCTTGTCGCCGTTGGCCGAGATCGTGCCCACCTGGGCGATCTCGTCATTGGTCGACACCTTCTTCGAGCGCTTCTTGATGTCCTCGACGACGGCCTCGACCGCCTTGTCGATGCCGCGCTTGAGGTCCATCGGGTTGAGGCCGGCGGCAACCGCCTTCACGCCCTCGCGCACGATGGCCTGGGCCAGCACGGTCGCGGTGGTGGTGCCGTCGCCCGCGGTGTCGCTCGTCTTCGAGGCGACCTCGCGGATCATCTGCGCGCCCATGTTCTCGAACTTGTCGGCGAGCTCGATCTCCTTGGCGACGGTGACGCCGTCCTTGGTGATGCGCGGCGCGCCGAACGACTTGTCGAGCACGACGTTGCGGCCCTTGGGGCCGAGCGTCACGCCGACCGCGTTCGCCAGAATGTCGACGCCGCGGAGCAATCGCTCGCGCGCGTCGCCGTGGAATTTGACTTCCTTAGCAGCCATTGAAATGTCTCCTTGAAAGGGGCTTTAGGCGGCTTTGCGCTTCGCGGCGCTGCCTTCGATGATGCCGAGAATGTCCGACTCCTTCGAGATGACGAGCTCTTCGCCGTCGATCTTGACCTCGGTGCCGGACCACTTGCCGAACAGCACGCGATCACCCGGCTTGACGTCGAGCGCATGGAGCTTGCCATCCTCGCTGCGGGTGCCGGGACCGACGGCGACGACTTCGCCCTCCATCGGCTTTTCCTTCGCGGTGTCGGGAATGATGATGCCGCCCGCCGTCTTCTCCTCGGACTCGAGACGACGGATCAGGACACGGTCCTGCAACGGCTTGAATTTCATGGGAATACCCTCCTCGCTGGTTCGATCAGAAACGCGGCCGCCAACCCCCGTTTCCGAGGCGATTAGCACTCACGGCCGCTGAGTGCCAGCCAGATAGGGGGTCGGCTTCGGCCTGTCAAGGGCGCCCGACTCGCGATTTGGCAGCACTTTCCCCGGTAGGCTGCTAAGTCATTGATGTGATTAATTTTTTCTTGAGGAAACGGCGCCAAGCTGGAACGTTGTTTGCAACAGAAACGGGTGGAGCAACGTCTGAATCCGTGAGGTGCGCGTCATGAAACACCTGCGCTTGCAACTCGAGGGTTATCGGCTGACGACGGCCGAGATCCTCTATCACCTGCCCGATCACCCGCATTTGCTGCAAAGCTTCGTCTGGCAGGAGCTCGACATCGCGCCGCGCTTTCCGATCCTGCGCCGGTTCCTCGACTTCTGGACACGCAATATCGAGGGCCGGCTGCATTCGGTGAAGGTGGCGCAGGCGCCGCTGCTGGTGCCGTCGCGCCTCAGCCACGCCCAAGTTTCGCTCAGCCTGCACTGAAATCGTTCAGTCCGGCTGGTGCAACGGGCGTACCGCAACGAGGCGTTGGCGTAGGCCGACTACTCCAGAGCTGCCGAGAAATAGCGCTACGCCCACGACAACGCGCGTTGCAGCTGCGGCGAGGCCACCGAAATTCTCCGGGCCGAGAGTGGGCGGCATAAACGCTTTATCGATCGCGTAGCGATAGTAGAGGTCTGCTTTTCCCAAGTAGTAGATGCCCTCGGCCAAGCCTGTCGAAAATATGTAAACGCCGATGAGCGCGACGGCTATTTGCTCGATCTTGGCAAAATCGACGGAGACCAGTGGCAACTCGGACGAACCGAGGCGCAGAACGCCATCCACGATCGCTCCTGCCGCGAGGTAAAGGAGCGCCGCAACAGCAATGGTTCCGACGGACGGCAAAAGGGCCTGCGCGGCCGCCGCCAAATGTGGTTCGTGATAACCCGGGCTGTTGAGCAACAAAACGAGCTGGAATACGGCCATCGGCAAACCGATGAGCAGATAAACGACAGCGACGAGACTGGTAAGCTTGATGGCAAGGCGACCCAGATCACGCTGCTGCATGCACTCCTCCATCATGCCGGCGGAGACTCAAGAGACTAGCAATGGGGACAGAAACTAGCGACCGCGGCAACGCGCCGCTTGCCAGGCCGGGGCGCGGCGGATGAGTGTCGCGCCATGACCGCGACCCCTGCCGCGCGTGACCGGCGCGCCGCATCCGCCGGCGAGGCGGCGCGCGATCGCCGCGCCATCGCCACTTGGCTGATCGCCTGCGCCGCCATGGTCTTCGTCATGGTGGCGCTCGGCGGCATCACCCGGCTGACCGAGTCCGGCCTGTCGATCACCCAATGGCAACCGGTGTCGGGCGTGCTGCCGCCGCTCAATGGCGCGGAGTGGCGCGCGGCGTTCGGCGCCTACAAGCAGATCCCGCAATACGACGCGATCCATGCCGGGATGACGCTGGCGCAATTCAAGACGATCTATTTCTGGGAGTGGTTCCATCGGCTGTGGGGCCGGCTGATCGGCGCGGTGTTCCTGCTGCCGTTTCTCTATTTCCTGATGCGGCGCAAGATTCCGGCGAGCCTCGCGCCGCGCCTCATGCTGCTGTTCCTGCTCGGCGCGTTCCAGGGCGCGCTCGGCTGGTGGATGGTCGAAAGTGGCCTCGAGCACCGCATCGAGGTCAGTCAGTACCGCCTCGCCGCCCATCTCGGGATGGCGATCGTCATCTATGGCGCGATCCTGTGGGTGGCACTCGATCTGTTGCGGCCCGAGCGGCACGAGGCCGCGCCGGGCATGCGCCGCGGCGCCAGTGCGATGCTGGCGCTCGCCTTCGTCACGCTGATCGCCGGCGCGTTCACCGCCGGTCTGCGTGCCGGCCTCATCGACAACACCTTTCCGCTGATGGACGGTCACCTTGTGCCGCCCGCCTGGGCGAACCTCGCGCCGTGGTGGCGCAATCCGTTCGAGAATCCCGAGGCGGTGCAGTTCGATCATCGTCTGCTCGCGGTCATCACCTGGCTCGGCGCGCTGGCGCTGTTCCTCGCGTCGTTCCAGGCCCGGTTGTCGCGCTTTGCCCGCGGCGCGGTACATGCGCTGTTCGGCATGGTGACGATCCAGGCCGGCCTCGGCATCGCCACGCTGCTGCTGGTGGTGCCGCTGCCGCTGGCGCTGGCGCACCAGCTCGGCGCCACGCTCGTCATTACCGCGGCGGTGGTCGCGCGTCACGCCGTGCGAAGCGCCGCCTAGGGCCGCGCCGGAGGTGGGGTCCCAGTTTGGCCTCATCCTGAGGAGCCCCGCGCCCTCGATGCTTCGAGACGCTACGCTCCTCAGCATGAGGGCGCGGGGCGTCTCGAAGGAGGGCCAAACTGAGGCATTACCGCGCCGGGCCCCACCTCGCACCCGGCGGGCGGCCGGGCTAATATCGCGCCATGGCCGATTTTCCGCGCAAGACACCGGCGGACTGGGCCGCTCTCGCCGCCAAGGACCTCGGCGGCAGGGGCGCCGACGCGCTGACCTGGCAGACGCCCGAAGGCATCGCGGTCAAGCCGCTCTATACCGCCGTCGATCTCGAGGCGATCGAGGTGCGCGGGGAGCTGCCGGGCTTTGCGCCGTTCACCCGCGGCGTGCGCGCGACGATGTACGCCAACCGGCCATGGACCATCCGGCAATACGCCGGCTTCTCGACCGCCGAGGACTCGAACCGCTTCTATCGCGAAAATCTCGCTGCCGGACAGGCGGGGCTGTCGGTCGCGTTCGATCTCGCCACCCATCGCGGCTACGACAGCGACCATCCGCGCGTCGTCGGCGACGTCGGCAAGGCCGGTGTGGCGATCGATTCGGTCGAGGACATGAAGATCCTGTTCGGCGGCATACCCCTCGATCGCATGTCCGTCTCCATGACCATGAATGGCGCGGTGCTGCCGGTGCTGGCGGGGTTCATCGTCGCGGCGGAGGAGCAGGGCGTCTCGGCCGACAAGCTCTCCGGCACCATCCAGAACGACATCCTCAAAGAGTTCATGGTGCGCAACACCTACATCTACCCGCCGGCGCCCTCGATGCGCATCGTCGCCGACATCATCGAATACACCGCGCGCCACATGCCCAAGTTCAACTCGATCTCGATCTCGGGCTATCACATGCAGGAGGCGGGCGCGACCTGCGTCCAGGAACTCGCGTTCACGCTCGCCGACGGCCTCGAATACGCCCGCGCCGCGCTGTCGAAGGGCCTGAAGATCGACGACTTCGCGCCGCGGCTGTCGTTCTTCTTCTGCATCGGCATGAACTTCTTCATGGAGATCGCCAAGCTGCGCGCGGCGCGCCTGCTGTGGGCGACGCTGGTGCACGAGAAATTCAAGCCGGAAAATCCGGCGAGCCTCGCGCTGCGCACCCATTGCCAGACTTCGGGCGTCTCGCTCACCGAGCAGGACCCGCACAACAACATCATCCGCACCACCATCGAGGCGCTGGCTGCGGTGCTGGGCGGCACGCAGTCGCTGCACACCAATTCGTTCGACGAGGCGATGGCGCTGCCGACGCCGTTCTCGGCGCGCATCGCCCGCAATACCCAACTGGTCATCGCCGAGGAAACCGGCGTGCCACATGTCGTCGATCCGCTCGGCGGCAGCTATTACGTCGAGAGCCTGACGCATTCGGTCGCCCAGGCCGCGCGCGCGCTCATTGACGAGGTCGAGGCGATGGGCGGCATGACCAAGGCGGTCGAGAGCGGCCTGCCCAAGTTGAAGATCGAGGAGGCGGCGGCCCGGCGCCAGGCGCGCATCGATCGCGGCGAGGAGGTCATCGTCGGCGTCAACAAATACCGCGCCAACCAGGGCGAGGACGCCGAGATCAATCTCCTCGATATCGACAACTCCAAAGTGCGCGCGCAGCAGATCGCAAGACTCGAGACGCTGCGGCGTAACCGGGATGCCGCCAAGGTCAAAGCGGCGCTCGACGCGCTGAGCGAGGTGGCGCGCAGCGGGCAGGGCAATCTCCTCGCGCTTGCCATCGACGCGACCCGCGCACGCGCCAGCGTCGGCGAGATTTCGGATGCGCTCGAGCGCGTCTTCACGCGGCATCGCGCCACCATCCGCTCCGTCTCCGGCGTCTATGGCGGCGCCTACGAAGGCGATGAAGGCTTTCGCCGCGTGCGCGAGGAGGTCGAGGCCTTCGCCCGCGCCGAAGGACGGCGGCCGCGCCTGCTCGTCGTCAAGCTCGGCCAGGATGGCCACGACCGCGGCGCCAAGGTGATCGCCACCGGCTTTGCCGATCTGGGCTTCGACGTCGACATCGGCCCGCTGTTCCAGACGCCCGAGGAGGCGGCGCGCCAGGCGATCGAGAACGACGTGCACGTCATCGGCATCTCCTCGCAAGCCGCCGGCCACAAGACGCTGGTGCCGGCGCTGATCAAGGCGCTCAAAGGCCAGGGCGCGGGCAACATTCTCGTCGTCTGCGGCGGCGTCATCCCGCCGCAGGATTATGCGTTCCTCCAGGACGCTGGCGTCGCCGCGATCTACGGTCCGGGCACCAACATTCCGTTGGCCGCCTCCGAAGTTGTCCAGCTCATCGCCAAGCGGCGCCTCGCCGCCTAGATCGGCTTCGACCGCCGGCGGCGTTGGCGGAAATCCAACGAAAATTGGCTTCGTTTCGCAGATTTTAATTTTCCGAGTGGCTTTGTTCGGCAGATTTCATGTTCGCGCCGCGCGATTGCGCTTGCAGGACCGCAATCATGCGATTGATCGCGTCGTCAACCGTCGATCCGGGCGGCATCGTCACCGTCTGTGCGGGATCGGGCACCCAACCGCCGCGCGACCTCTTTTGGTAGCCGGAAATCTTGGTCACGCCCTCCCTCTCATCGATATCCCAGGTTTGCGTGCCACGCGCGAAGGTGTTCCAGTCCTTGACGCTGGCGTATTTGGGAATTGACGGTGGCGGAATCTGGTCGCGCGGCAGATCCGGTGCGGGCGGATTGCCGCGCGCAATCGTCTCGCGTAGGGCGCGGCGTAACCCATCGGTGTTCGAGACCGGCACCACAGCGACAGGTTCGTCACCGCTGTAATGGCCTTTTGAGATTTTGCCCATGGTCGGGATGTAGACGATTCCTCGTCTGAGATAGCAGCTGATGAAGTACATGCCACTTCCTCCTAGAACGGAACGATCGCCAGGTCGACGCCGAGGCTCTTGGCCCGAATCTTGGCCGCTTCAATCGCGATCCGTTGCATGTCGGACATACTGTTCTTCGGAATCGCAATTTTCAGCACGCGACTGGTGACGTCACTCGACTCAATCACCCGCTGGCCCCATTTCGCTCCATTAAAACCAGCCAAATCGTCGACGTACGCGTTGATCCGTGCGGCAAGCCTCCCGGCATCCTGATATATCGCAGAGTTCAGATCGACGGATTTGATGCTGGTCGCGACGCCTTCGGCGAAGCTGTCGATCACCGGAAAGTTGGATGCTAAATTCGCGCCCAGCGCCTTTTCGATCTGACGGCCGCGGGCTGACCAACCCAGTTGCCACGCCTCGCTCGCCGTCTCCGTGGTGTCCGCGGCGGTTTCCGCAGCGTCGGAACCGAACGCCTCGGCTCCGCCCGCGATCGGTGCCACGAGCGCGCCGACGGTAAGGCCGGTGCGCATTTGTCCGACGTCGGCTGGATCGCCGTGTGTGTAATATTCGAAGTCCCGGAGGATGCGCTCGCGATCCGCGCGGCTGGTCGCCTCCATCGCATCGCCGAGCGCCTGCTCCATCGCGCCACCGCCCACGACGTCGCCGACGTCGACATAATGGCGTTTGATTTCCGCCTGGATCGCGGCGCGATTCTCCGGCTTGGCATTGGCGATCCATTCGAGCAGATCGCCGAGTTCGTCGTTGCGCTCGCCCGGCGGCAAGCGAACGGGCTCGTCGTTTGTGGTCCGAGCGACTTGTACGTCGGCCGTGCCGCCCGTGCTTGTCCATTGGCCACCGTCGGGATTGCCCGCTGATACGCGCGGCTGATCGGGGTCGTATTTGCGCAGATCCTCGGCGGCGGCGAGCTTCGCCATGCCGGCGGCGTCGATCTCGGGCAGCCGCAACTGCACCGCCATGATCGCGGCCAGCGCCCTGTCGCCGCGGTTGAGCGCGTTTGCGATGCGGTCGAGCCCGATCAGGCAGCGGCCTAAGTCGGCTTCGCGCATGTCGCGATAGGCAAGGCCGAACGCCTGCGCGATAGCGAGCGGCGACTGCATCGCGTAGCGCTCGCTGGTTGCGGAGCCGTCAATCCGTCCGATCAGTGGCACAGGGCCAAGCGCGATGCCCGACTCGTCGCAGCTCAATCCGGCGCCGCCGCGCGGCGAAAGGCGATACCAGCGGCCGAGGGAAAGCGCGCCATCGTCCATCTGGCTCGTATACGCTAATTACGTACGTCTGTCAACGCCGATTACGTACACGCCGGCGCATGCGACCAATGCAACATTTCCGGCCGAAATGGCAGCCTTGCAGCTTTGAAAGGTGTTACCCGGCGGCCGGCCGCGCTATCTAAAGGGCCGTGGGCACGCTTTTCTTCATCGTCTTCATCGATCTGGTCGGCTTCGGCGTGGTGATCCCGCTGCTGCCCTATTACGGGCTGACCTTCCACGCCACGCCGTTCGCGATCACCACCATGATGGCCTGCTACTCGCTGGCCCAGTTCATCGCCTCGCCGCTCCTCGGCATGCTCAGCGACCGCGTCGGGCGCAAGCCAGTGATCCTGGCGAGCCTGGTCTGCTCGGTCGTTTCCTATCTCTGGCTCGGCTTCGCGACGCAGCTCTGGATGCTGTTTGCGGCGCGGCTGCTCGCCGGCGCCGGCGCCGGCAACATCTCCGCCGCCCAGGCCTATGTCGCCGACGTCACGCCGCCCGATCAGCGCGCCAAGGGCATGGGCATGATCGGCGCCGCCATCGGCCTGGGCTTCACCGTCGGACCGGCGATCGGCGGCGCGGTCGCCGGCGGCAACGCGCAGAGCGCGCATCTCGCGTGGCCGGCCTTCGTCGCGGCGGCATTGTCGGCCGCGGCGTTCGCGCTCGCTTTCGCCCGGCTCGAGGAAAGCCTGACGCACAAGCCGGTCGAGCGCGTCGGCCGCCTCGCCATGGCCAGGGCGGCGACCGAGCGGCCGGTCTTGCGGCTGCTCATCCTGCTGATCTTTGTCGCCATCGCGGCCTTCGCCGGCATGGAGACGACGTTCGCGCTCTGGGCGCATGACGGGTTTGGCTGGGGGCCGTTCCAAGTCGGCATGATCTTCTTCTACGTCGGCATCCTGCTGTCGGCGCTGCAGGGCGGCGCGATCGGTCGCCTGACGAAGGCGGTCGGCGAGACCAATCTGGTGATCGGCGGCGGCGCGATCCTTGCCATCGGCCTGTTTGCTCTGACGTTCGCGTACGCGCTGTGGTTCGTGCTCGTCGCGACTGCGCTGCTCGCTATCGGCATGGGCATGTTCAGCCCGGCGATGTCGAGCCTGATCTCGAAACAGGCCGCGGATAACGAGCGCGGCGGCGTGCTCGGCCTATCGCAATCGGCGCAGAGCCTCGCGCGTATCGTCGGTCCCGCCGTCGCCGGCGCGGTCTATGGCGGCTTCGGCCGCAACGCGCCTTATTATCTCGGCGCTCTGCTGATGGTCGGCGTTGTCGCGTTCGCCGTGCGACTGCCGCGCCGCGCTTCGCCGTGAGAAGCGAACGGCGCACCGGCACGCTGAGCAGCAACCCTTCCGAGGTCGGATTCCGCCGCGAGCTCAAGGCGCTGTCGGCGGTGCTGCCCTACCTCTGGCCCAAGGAATCGCCGGCGCTGCGGGTGCGCGTGGTTCTCGCCATCGCCTGCCTGGCGCTCGCCAAGGCGGTCAATGTCGGCGTGCCGCTGCTCTACAAGGGGGCAGTCGACATGCTCGCGCCCTCGGCCGGCACCCTCATCCTCGTGCCGACCATGCTGATCGTCGCCTATGGCGGCGCGCGCGTGGGCGCCCAGCTCTTCAACGAGCTGCGCGATTCGGTCTTCGCCAAGGTCGAGCAGCGCGCCATCCGCACCATCGGGCTCAACACCTTCCGCCACCTGCATGCGCTGTCCTTGCGCTTCCATCTCGAGCGCCAGACCGGCGGCCTGTCGCGCGCGGTCGAGCGCGGCGTGCGCGGCATGGAGTTCCTGCTCTCCTACCTGCTGTTCAGCCTGCTGCCCACCGTGTTCGAGATCGCGATGGTCTGCGCGATCCTCTGGGGCTTCTTCGAGGCGTCGCTCGCCCTCGCCACGCTCGCCACCATCGGCGCCTACGTCGCCTTCACCTTCGCGGTCACCGACTGGCGCCTCCAATACCGCCGCGAGATGAACCAGCGCGATACCGAGGCCAACACCAAGGCGATCGACAGCCTGCTCAACTTCGAGACGGTGAAGTATTTCGCCAACGAGGAGCACGAGGCGCGCCGCTTCGACACCGCGCTCGCCGGCTACGAGGGCGCTGCGGTCAAGAGCCAGGTGACGCTGTCGGTGCTCAATGTCGGCCAGGGCATGATCATCGCCACCGGTCTCGTCGTGGTGATGTGGCTCGCGGCGCGCGGCGTGGCCGCCGGCCGCATGACCGTCGGCTCCTTCGTGCTGGTCAATTCCTACCTGGTGCAGCTCTACATGCCCTTGAACGTGCTCGGCATGGTCTATCGCAACATCAAGCAGTCGCTGACCGATCTCGAATCGATGATCCGGCTGCTGGCGGTGAAGGCGGAAGTCGTCGACAAGCCGGCGGCGCCGGCGCTCGCCGTGGCGCGCGGCGAGATCGCGTTCGATCATGTCTCGTTCGCCTATGATCCGCGCCGGCCGATCCTCGACGACGTCTCGTTCCGCGTGCCGCCGGGCCACACGCTCGCCATCGTCGGCTCGTCGGGCGCCGGCAAGTCGACCGTGGCGCGGCTGCTGTTCCGCTTCTACGACGTCAACGCCGGTGCGATCCGCGTCGACGGCCAGGACATCCGCGACATCACGCAAGCCAGCCTGCGCCGCGCGATCGGCGTGGTGCCGCAGGACACCGTGCTGTTCAACGATTCGATCGCCTACAACATCGGCTACGGCAAGCCGGGCGCGACGCAGGCCGAGATCGAGGCGGCGGCGCGCGTCGCCCGCATCCACGATTTCATCGCCTCGCTGCCCGACGGCTACCGCACGCAGGTCGGCGAGCGCGGGTTGAAGTTGTCCGGCGGAGAAAAGCAGCGCGTCGCCATCGCCCGCGTCATGCTCAAGGGGCCGCGCATCCTGGTGTTCGACGAGGCGACCTCGGCGCTCGACACCAAGACCGAGCGCGAGATCCAGGCCAGCCTCGAGGAAGTCGCCGCCAATCGCACCACGCTGATGATCGCGCACCGGCTGTCGACCGTGGTGCATGCCGACGAGATCCTGGTGCTCGAGCACGGCCGCGTCGTCGAGCGCGGCACGCATGCGGTGCTGCTGGCCAAGGACGGTCTCTACGCCGCGATGTGGCGCCGCCAGCTCGAGGCTCAGGAACACGCCGCCGCGCTCGCCGCCGTCGCCCAGGTCGCGGAGTAGATGGCCGATCCGGCCGCGCTCGCCGCGCGGGTCAAAAGCGGTGACCGGGCGGCGCTGGCCCAAGCGATCACGCTCGTCGAATCGACGCGCGAAGACCATCGCGAAACCGCCGAAGCGCTGCTTGCCGCCATCCTGCCGGCGAGTGGCAAGTCGTTGCGCCTCGGCATCACCGGCGCACCCGGTGTCGGCAAGTCGACCTTCATCGAGGCTTATGGGCTGATGAGCCTCGCCGGCGGCCGGCGCGTTGCCGTGCTGGCGGTCGATCCGTCGTCCAAGGCGACGGGCGGCTCGATCCTCGGCGACAAGACGCGCATGGGCGATCTCGCGCGCGAGACCGATGCCTTCATCCGGCCGTCGCCGGCCGGGCCGATGCTCGGCGGCGTCGCGCGGCGCACGCGCGAGGCGGTGTGGCTCTGCGAAGCCGCCGGCTTCGATCTCGTCGTCGTCGAGACCGTCGGCGTCGGCCAGAGCGAGACGGCGGTGGCCGACCTCGTCGATCTCTGTTTGTTGATGATCGCGCCCGGCGGCGGCGATGAGCTGCAGGGGATCAAGAAAGGCATCGTCGAGATCGCCGATCTGCTGGTGGTCAACAAGGCCGACGGCGACCTTGCGGCGGCGGCGCAGCGTGCCGCCTCCGAGTACAGCCATGCGCTGCGGCTGTTGCGGCCGGCGGGCGAGGCGGCGCCGGTCTTCGCGGTCTCGGCGCTGGAAAAGCGCGGCCTCGAGAAGGTGCGCCAGCACGTCGAAGCGCGCGCCCATGCCCTGGCGCAAGATGGCACTCTCGCGCGCCGGCGCGCCGCCCACGCGCGGGCCGCGCTCTGGGGCGAACTCGGCGAAAGCCTGCTTGAGGCCCTCAAGCACGATCCCAACGTTGGCCGGTTGCTGCCGGAACTCGAATCCCAGGTCGCGAACGCCAGCCTGACCCCGTCGGCGGCGGCGCGGCAGGCCCTGGCGGCCTTCCGTGGGGCTGACGCCTAGCCCGCGCGGTAGCGTCTCAGGCTGACCCTAAGGGGTGGCTCACAGGCGATGCGCTCCAAGCCCCGAGTGTCGGGCGTTTGGTGTCACTTAGCGTCTCTCCAAGCGCGCGAGCTGCCGGCGCAACCAGCGTTGTTCCGCCGGCGGAGGTTCCAGGCTCAGCATAGTCTCGTAGGCTGCGCGCGCGTCCTGCTTACGCCCAACTCGGGCCAGGAGCTCTGCTCGCACCGCGTGATAGGGTGCAAACCGTGCGAGTTTCGTCCCATCCAACGCCTGCAACTCTATTAGCGCGACTGTGGTGCTGGTCACCTCTGCCAATGCGACAACACGGTTGAGGCGCACGATGACGTCGTCGCGCACGGCGAGCAGCCGGTTATAGAGGCGCAACACCTGCGGCCACGGTGCCGGGTCGTCCAGACTTCGGCGCTTACACCAGGCCGCCTGCAATTCCGCCTGCAACATCCGAGCGCTTGAGGGGCCACGCTTGGCGGCTTGCGCAAGCAAGGTATCGGCTTCGCCGATCAAGTCTCGACGCCATAGCTTCGGATCCTGCTCGGATAGAGGAACCATGATGCCATCGGCGTCTACCCGAGCCGGTCGACGCCCTTCGGCGTAGTGCATCAGCGCCGCCAGTGCGTAGGCTTCGCCAGCGTCGGGAACGAGAGTGACCAACAGTTTTGCAAGCCGTAGCATTTCGGTCGCGAAGCCGGCGTATGGACCGGCGCCTGCCGCGTCCTCGTGTGCCTTCGAATAAGCGACCTCTAGCGTGGAGAACACTGCTTCCAAGCGCTCCGGCCATAGGTCCGGCGAAGGCAATTCGAATGAGACGCCAGCGTCTGCGATCTTGCGCTTGGCGCGCACGAGCCGTTGCGCGAGTGTGGCCTCCTCGACCAAGAATGCGCGGGCAACCTCGGTCACTGTCAGGCCGCAGACCATACGAAGCGTAAGCGCTGCTCGCGCTTCGGACGCCACGGCGGGATGGCAGCAGATAAAAATGAGGCGCAGACGCTCATCGGGGATGACGCGGCTGTCGTCCATCATTGCGTCCTCGGCATTAGGCTCCGGCAACGGTGGCTCGGGAATATGCTGCTGACGCACTCGCTGCTGCCGCAGCGCATCAAGCGCAATCCGGTCTCCAACCCGGTAGAGCCATGCCGCGGGGTTATCGGGGAGTCCACGCTCAGGCCAGGCACGAAGCGCCCGCAGGCAAGCTTCTGAAAACGAATCTTCAGCCAATGCGAGATTGCGGTATCGGGCGGCGAGGGCCGCTATGATGCGTCCGCTCGCCGCCCGAAATATCCGTTCCAGAGCCGGACCGTTCACGGTCCGAGCAGCGGCCGAACCTCGATCGCGCCGTCTTGCAACACCGGAACTTTCTTGGCGATTGTGATCGCTTCGTCGAGGCTGGCCGCCTCGATGATATAAAAGCCGCCGAGCTGTTCCTTCGCTTCGGCGAAGGGGCCGTCGTGGACGGTCTTCTTGCCGCCGGAGGTACGCACGGTGGTCGCGGTGGCGGTGCCCTTCAGGCCGGCGCCGCCGAGGCGCTTGGCGCCAAGTTCCTGATTGAACGCCATATGCTTGCCCACGATTTCCTGGATTTTGGGCCCCGCCTTGTCGGGTCCATAGAGAGCCTCGTCCTCGTATATCAACAGCGCGTACTTCATCTCGGTCTCCTCTTCGTCTTCGGCACTGCCCTGCGCAGCACCTCGCCATTCAGACGAGCGAGCCGCCCCCAGATCGACAATCTGCGAAAGATTTTTCTATCCCCGGCATTCTGGCGCAAGAGGCCGAATTGAGGCGCCGCCGGCGCCTAGCCCGCCCGGCTTGACGGACCCGGCCGCTTCGCTTAAAACCGGCGCCAACCGCCGGGGCTCGCCCCGGCCTTAATCTTTTCAAGGATCGAGCGATCATGGCGCGACGCTGCGGCATCACCGGCAAGGGCGTGCTCGTCGGCCACAATGTGAGCCACGCCAACAACAAGACCAAGCGGCGCTTCCTGCCGAACCTGCAGATGACGTCGGTGCTGTCCGACGCGCTCGGACATTCGGTTCACCTCAAGCTGACGCCGCGCGCCATCCGCACCATCGAGAAGAACGGCGGGCTCGACGCCTATCTCACCGGGATGCCCGATGGGCGTTTGCCCATCGAGGCACGGCGCCTGAAGCGCCGCATTCGCGCGGCGCAGACGCGCAAGGCCGCAGCGGGCGCGACCGCCTGACGCAGGCCGCCGATGGGCGCGGCTTGCCGCGGCGCCCACGCCGCCTGCGGTCCTGCCCCAAGACGGTCACGCGTTCGTGGTTGCGGTCGGACAGCACCTCACCCATTATCCCGCCGCCCGTCGCAACGGGATCAAAAGGAATAATCAAGGGAGCACGACGGTGAGTCTGCGCGATTACGTTTTCACCAGCGAATCAGTCTCCGAGGGCCACCCCGACAAGGTCGCCGACCGCATCTCCGACGCCGTGGTCGATGCCTATCTTTCCGCCGATCCGATGTCGCACGTCGCCTGCGAGACGCTGTGCACGACGAACCGCGTCATCATGGCCGGCGAGACCCGCGGTCCGGCCTCGGTCACCCACGACAAGCTGGTCGACGTCGCGCGCCACGCCATCAAGGACATCGGCTACGAGCAGGAAGGCTTCCACTGGAAGAAGGCCAAGGTGGAATGCATCGTCCACGCCCAATCCGCCGACATCGCGATGGGCGTCGACGCCGCCGGCAACAAGGACGAGGGCGCCGGCGACCAGGGCATCATGTTCGGCTATGCCTGCCGCGAGACGCCGGAGCTGATGCCGGCGCCGCTCTATTACGCGCACGCCATTCTCAAGTCGCTCGCCGAAGCGCGCCATTCCGGCGCCACGCCCGAGCTCGGCCCCGACGCCAAGAGCCAGATCACGCTCGAGTACCGCGATAGCAAGCCGGTACGCGCGACCTCGGTCGTGGTCTCGACCCAGCACAGCGAGACGGTCGACCAGGACCAGGTGCGCGAGATCGTCCGCCCGCACGTGCTCGACGTGCTGCCCGATGGCTGGATGTGCGACGAGGAGCATTTCTACGTCAACCCGACCGGCCGCTTCGTGATCGGCGGTCCCGATGGCGATACCGGCGTCACCGGCCGCAAGATCATCGTCGACACTTATGGCGGCGCAGCGCCGCATGGCGGCGGCGCCTTCTCGGGCAAGGATCCGTCGAAGGTCGATCGCTCCGCCGCCTATGCCGCGCGCTATCTGGCGAAGAACGTCGTCGCCGCCAACCTCGCCGAGCGCTGCACCATCCAGCTCTCCTATGCCATCGGCGTCGCCAAGCCGCTGTCGGTCTATATCGACACCGCCGGCACCGGCAAAGTCGACGAGGCCAAGCTGTCCAAGGTGCTGCAGGAGATGGTCAACTTGAGCCCGCGCGGTATCCGCACGCATCTCCTACTCAACCGGCCGATCTATGCGCGCACGGCCGCCTATGGTCATTTTGGCCGTCCGCCCGACAGCGACGGCGGCTTCTCGTGGGAGAAGACCGACCTCGCCGACCAACTCCGCCGCGCATTCTAGTCCAAGGAAAATTCTGCCGATGACCACCGACTACAAGGTGAAAGATATCGGGCTGGCCGATTTCGGCCGGCGCGAGCTCGCCATCGCCGAGACCGAAATGCCCGGCCTGATGGCGACACGCGAGGCCTACGGCGCGCAGAAGCCCTTGAAGGGCGCGCGCATCGCCGGCTCGCTGCACATGACCATCCAGACAGCGGTGCTGATCGAGACGCTCAAGGCCTTGGGCGCCGACGTCCGCTGGGCGTCGTGCAACATCTATTCGACCCAGGATCATGCGGCGGCCGCGGTCGCCGCGGGCGGCACGCCGGTCTTCGCCTACAAGGGCGAATCGCTCAAGGAATATTGGGAATTCACCCACCGCATCTTCGAATGGGGCGACGGCGGCGCGCCCAACATGATCCTCGACGACGGCGGCGACGCGACGCTGCTCGTCCATCTCGGCATGCAGGCCGAGAAGGACGCCACGGTGCTGGCCAAGCCGACGAGCGAGGAAGAGGAGGTGCTGTTCGCGGCGATCCGCGAGCGCCTCAAATCGAAGCCGGGCTGGTACGCGAAGCTCGGCGCGGCGATCAAAGGTGTTTCCGAAGAGACGACCACGGGCGTCCATCGCCTCTATCAGATGGAGAAGGAAGGCCGCCTGCTGTTCCCGGCAATCAACGTCAACGACTCCGTCACCAAGTCCAAATTCGACAACCTCTACGGCTGCCGCGAGAGCCTGGTCGACGGCATCCGCCGCGCCACCGACGTGATGATGGCCGGCAAGGTCGCGCTGGTCGCGGGCTTCGGCGATGTCGGCAAGGGCTCGGCGGCCTCGCTCAGGAACGCCGGCGCGCGCGTCGTGGTCACCGAAATCGATCCGATCTGCGCGCTGCAGGCCGCGATGGAAGGCTATCAGGTGGTGACGATGGATGAGGCGGCGCCGGCCGCCGACATCTTCGTCACCGCCACCGGCAACGTCGACGTCATCACGATCGACCACATGCGCAAGATGAAAGACCGCGCCATCGTCTGCAACATCGGCCACTTCGACAACGAGATCCAGGTCGCCGGGCTCAAGAACCTCAAGTGGCACAACGTCAAGCCGCAGGTCGACGAGATCGAGTTCCCCGACGGCAAGCGGATTCTGCTGCTCGCCGAGGGCCGGCTGGTCAATCTCGGCTGTGCCATGGGCCATCCGAGCTTCGTGATGAGCGCCTCGTTCACCAACCAGACGCTGGCGCAGATCGAGCTGTGGACCAACCAGGGCAAGTATCAGAAGAAGGTCTACACGCTGCCCAAGCACCTCGACGAGAAGGTGGCGGCGCTGCACCTCGCCAAGGTCGGCGCGCATCTGACCAAGCTGACGCCGAAGCAGGCGCAGTATCTCGGCCTCAAGCCCGAAGGCCCGTTCAAGGCCGACACCTACCGCTACTGATTGGTGGGCGTCGGTCGGGCCGGCGGTCTTTTTGCCGCGGCGCCTTGATCTAGGTCAAAGCCGGCGTTAGACCGGTCCGCGTAGGGTCGCGCGCCATGCGAATGCGCCTGCGTTTCGAGATCGGCTTCGCGCTCGCCGTCAAGGTGGCCGCGCTGACCGTGCTTTATCTGCTGTTCTTCGCGCCCGCGCACCGGCCGGAAATTTCCGCCACCGCCGTGGCGCAGCATCTCTATGCCGCTCCGCCTCAAGGAGTCCTCCGATGATCGATCCCGGCACCGTCGAGTTGTCGCGCCTCCAGTTCGGCTTGACCGCGATGTACCATTTCCTCTTCGTGCCGCTGACGCTCGGCCTGTCGGTGCTGCTGGCGATCATGGAGAGCGTCTACGTCATGACCGGGCGCACGATCTGGCGCGACATGACGCGCTTCTGGGGCGTGCTGTTCGGCATCAACTTCGCCATGGGCGTCGCCACCGGCATCACCATGGAATTCCAGTTCGGCACCAACTGGGCCTATTACTCGCAATATGTCGGCGACATCTTCGGCGCGCCGCTCGCCATCGAAGGCCTGATGGCCTTCTTTCTCGAGGCGACGTTCGTCGGCTTGTTCTTCTTCGGTTGGGACAAGATGTCCAAGGTCGGCCATCTCACGGCGACCTGGTTGCTGGCGCTCGGCACTAACCTTTCGGCGCTGTGGATCCTGATCGCCAACGGCTGGATGCAGCATCCGGTCGGCGCCGCGTTCAATTTCCACACCATGCGCATGGAAGTGACGTCGTTCTACGACGTGCTGTTCAATCCGGTGGCGCAGGCGAAGTTCGTCCACACCGTCAGCGCCGGCTATGTCACCGGCGCGATGTTCGTGCTGGCGATCAGTGCCTGGTTCCTGCTGCGCGGCCGTTATCCCGAGCTCGCCAAGCGCTCGATGACCGTGGCGGCGAGCTTCGGCCTCGCCTCGGCGCTGTCCGTCGTCGTGCTCGGCGACGAAAGCGGCTACACCGCGTCGCAGAACCAGAAAATGAAGCTCGCGGCGATCGAGGCCGACTGGCAGACCGAGGCGCCGCCCGCCAGCTTCACGGTGTTCGGCTTTCCCGACGTCAAGGACCGCACCACGCGTTTCGCCATTCGGGTGCCCTGGGTCCTGGGCCTGATCGCCACGCGCTCGACCGACGAAGAGGTGCCGGGGATCGTCAATCTCGTTGCCGACAATGCCCAGCGCATCAAGCGCGGCATCGCCGCCTACGGGGCGCTCGAGGAGCTGCGCGTCCATCCCAACGATACGGCGGCCAATGCCGCCTTCATGACCAACGAGCGCAACCTCGGCTATGCGCTGCTGCTGAAGAAATACACCGACAAGGTCGTCGACGCGACGCCGGCGCAGATCGAGAAAGCGGCCTGGGACACCGTGCCCGGCGTGGCCGCCTTGTTCTGGGCCTTCCGTTTCATGGTGGCATTCGGCTTCTATTTCATCGCGCTCTTCGCCTTCGCCTTCTATCTTTCGGCGCGACGACGGCTCGACCGCCACGGCTGGTTCCTGCGGCTGGCGCTGTGGTCGCTGCCGCTGCCATGGCTCTCGTCGGAGCTCGGCTGGTTCGTCGCCGAATACGGCCGCCAGCCATGGACCATCGACGGCGTGCTGCCGACCTATCTTTCCGCCTCGTCGGTTTCGGCCGGCACCGTGTGGACCAGCCTCCTCGGCTTCGTCGTGTTCTACAGCGCGCTCGCGGTGGTCGAGCTCTATCTGATGGTGAAATACGTGCGCATCGGCCCCTCGCTTGGTTCGAGCGCCGCGCCGCGCCGTGCCGCGCCGGCGGCGGAGTAGGAGAAAGCCATGGCCGACATCCTCGATTACGCGACGCTGCGGGTTCTCTGGTGGCTGTTGCTGGGCGTGCTGCTCGCCGGCTTTGCCGTCATGGACGGCTTCGATCTCGGCGCCGCCATCTGGCTGCCGTTCCTCGGCCGCAGCGACGCCGAGCGCCGCATCGTCATCAACACCTTCGGCCCGGTCTGGGAAGGCAACCAGGTCTGGCTGATCCTTGGCGCCGGTGCGATCTTCGCTGCCTGGCCAATGGTCTACGCCGTCGCCTTCTCCGGCTTCTACCTGGCGATGTTTCTAGTGCTGTGCACGCTGATCTTGCGGCCGGTGGCGATCAAATACCGCAGCAAGCACGAGGCGCCGCGTTGGCGCACGCTGTGGGACTGGGCGTTGTTCGTATCCGGTCTGGTGCCGGCGCTGGTCTTCGGCGTGGCTGTCGGCAACGCGCTTTTGGGCGTGCCGTTCCGCTTCGACGACGATCTGCGCATGATCTACGACGGCGGACTGCTCGGCCTGTTCCGGCCCTTCGCGGTGCTGACGGGCCTCGTCTCGGTGGCGATGCTGGCGATGCACGGCGGCGCGTTCCTCGCATCCAAGGCCGCGTCGCCGGTGACCGAACGCGCACGCACCGCCGCCATGCTTTCGGCCGCGGCGCTGATCGTGCTGTTCGCCATCGCTGGCTGGTGGGCGACCGACCTCGACGGCTATCGCATCGTCGGCGCGTTGGCGCATGACGGACCGTCCAATCCGGTCGGCAAACAGGCGGTCCAGGCGGCCGGCGCGTGGCTCGACAATTACCGCGCGTTGCCATGGCTCGCCGTCGTGCCGGGATTGGGCTTCGTCGGCGCAGCGTTGGCGACGCTGGCGCTCGCACTCAGCTGGGACAAGGTTGCGGTCCTCTTCAGCGGTCTGTCGGTCGCCGGCGTGGTCGCGACCGCCGGCGTCAGCATGTTCCCGTTCATCCTGCCGTCGTCGCTCGCGCCGGCGATGAGCCTGACGGTGTGGGATGCCTCGTCGAGCCGCGCGACGCTGCTCCTCATGCTGGTGGCGACGCTGATCTTCATACCGATCATTTTGCTCTACACCGCCTTCGTCTATCGCGTGCTGCGCGGCCGCGTCTCGGCTGCGCAGATCGAAGGCGAGACCAACAGCTATTGAGGAGGCCCCGATGTGGTATTTCAGCTGGGTGCTCGGCCTCGGCCTGGCGTGCGCCTTCGCCGTGCTCAACGCCATGTGGCTCGAGGTGCGGCACGACGACGACGCGGACTGACGCCGCGCCGGCGCTTGCCAGCGCCGGCAAGCCCGGGCCTTAATCGGGCGTGGCCGAGGCGATCACGATTTTCTACGGCGCGGCGACGCGCGATGGCGCGCAGGCGATCGAACTGCGCGCCGGCAGGCCGCTCCGCCTGAGCGACGGGTTCTACCCCTTCGCCGAGCCGCCCGATCTCATCCGCCTCGACACGACGGCGGCACGGCTCGATTTCCTGCGCGAGCATCTGCAGTCGCTGTGCGACCTCTGGGCCAAGCCGCCGCGGCAATTCCTGGACGCCTATTTCGCCTGGATATCGGCCGCGTTGGCCAGCGAGCCGGTGCGGAGCGACTTGACCGCCGTGGGCGGCGGACTATTCGCGCCGGCGGATTGGAGCTTCGCCGCGCTGCGGCCGCTGCCCTCGGCGCTGTTGCCGGCGGGTGACGGCGCCGTGCGCACCGATTTCACCTTCTGGACCGGCGCCGGCTTCGTCGCCATTGAGCTGCCGGGCGAGCCGCGCGTCACGCGACGCGATGAGCTCGCGCGGCTCGCGGCGGCGGGCGTCACAGTGATCGAGCTCGCGCCGGCCGATCTCGCCGCCGCCGCCGCGCTCGCCGTGCGATTGCCGCCAGCGTGCCGCGATTTCTGGCGCGGCCTGAAACTGCCGCCGAGCCCCTTCGGCGCGCGCGATCTGGCGATCGAGCCGGCGCGCTAGAGATTCGCTTCCAGCGTATAGAGCCCACCGGCGAACCGGTCGACCGCGTAGACGATCTCGTTCTCGTCGACGTAGACGTCGTTGATCTGCGCCGCGCCGGCCGGCGAGCCGTTGGGCGGCTCGGGCACGAAATACGCGATCTCCTTCGGCTGGAACGGATCGCTGATGTCGTGCACGCGCACGCCGCCGTTGAAGTAGGTGCCGAAGATCAGCCTGCTGGAGCGGAATGCCGGGCCCGGCCGGTTCTCGTGGAGATTGTGCGCGCCGTAGCGGCCGCCGACGTTGCGTTGCTTCTCGACGGGCGGTAGCGGCAGGGTCGCGATGTTCACCAGATTGTCCTCGCGCCGCATGTCGAGCAGCCAAACCAGCTTCGGCCAATCGGCCGCCTTGTCGCGCACGCTTTCGTCGCTCACCACGAGGAGGTCGCGATCCAAAAGCGGCATCACCGTGTGGGTGAAGCCGGGGAAGGGCGGATGCGGATTCCAGTGGCCGACGGGCTTGGGCTTTGACAGGTTGGCGATGTCGAGAATCCAGGCGCCGCCGTCGATATAGCCGAGATAGGCGCGGTCGGGCCGGTCGGGATAGACGTTGGTGTTGTGGGTGCGGAAGCCGGAATCGAATTTGGGATGGCGCGGCGGCGGCGGCGCGCTGTCGGTTGTCGAGAGGCCCGGCATCCACCAGCGGCAGATCTCGCGCGGCTTGGTCGGGCTGCTCACGTCGATGGCGCGGTAGAATTGATCGTCGAGCTTGTTGCGCGGCTTGAAGTCCGGCGCGCCGCCCGAGAAATGCACGGTCTTGCCGTCGACGAACCAGAGCTGGTGAACGCCGCGCGAGAACTCGCCCGAGCAGTCGAAGAAGGCGATCGATTTGGGCTTTTCCGGAATCCCGATGTCGAACAGCTCGACGCCCGCCGGCTTGAGGCCGTGCTGCGCCGTCTGATAGGCAACCGCCAGGATGTCGCCGCAGACCTCGAGCGAGTTGGAGCGCACCTGCTTGTGCGGCAAATCGGTCTGCACCACCAGCTTGAGCCGACGTGGATCGCTGACGTCGATCGCCGTGAAGTTCTTCGGCGCCGATTCGTGCGCCATATAGAGAATGCGGCGACCGTCGCCGGCGAGTTGCAGGCTCACGCCCTCGCCGATGCCGCCGAAGCCGGCGAGATCGTGATGGGCGAGTAGCTTCATATTGTGGGCTTGGGCGGGCATGATCGGCGCAGGTCCTCGGCTGAGCGGCGGCGGTCAAAAAGATACCGCGCCCGCGTGATGGGCGCGGCACGACAATAACGCAAACCGGCTATTTGCCTTCGTCGATGCGGCGCTTGGCCTCCGCGATCAGCGACAGGTCGACGTATTTCGGCTCAAGCGTCACCGCCTTCGGGAGGACGTGAAGCTTGACCGCCTCGCCGATGTCCTCCTGCGCCGCCTTGATGTTGGGCACGCAGTCGGGCGAGCGGTAGAAGTCCTTCTTGGTGAAGGCGTAGGCGAGGTCTGCGGGCTTCTGCTTGGTGACTTCCTCGGCGATCGCCAGCGCCTCGGCGCGGTTCTTCGGATTGAGGAACCAGCGCACGCCGCGGATGTGGTCCTCGAAGAAATCGACCATCGCGGCCCGGTGCGCCTTGATGAAGTCGGCGCGCATCCCCCACAGCACCGTCTGCGACGGGCCAATGGCCTGCCCCATGGTGAACAGCGTCCGGTAACCGCCAGCCGCCGCCAGCCGGTGCTCGAATTGCGGCATGACGGCGATCATGTCGACTTTGTTCTGCTCGATCATCGAGACCATGTTGGCGAAATTCGCCTCGACCGTCGTGAAGTCATTGTCCTTGATGTTGTGCTTGGCGAACATCACGCGCATCGCTGCATCGCTTGCCGAGCCGACGGCGTTGGTGGCAACGCGCTTGCCCTTGACGTCGGCGACCGTCTTGATCGGCCCGTCCTTGCGGACCATGTAGGGCTGGTCGAAATAGCCGTGCGCGCCGGTCTGGATGACGTCGGAGACGACGCGAACGTCGAGATGCGCGTTGGTGATGGCGAGCGCCAGCGCCGACGGCGCGAAAGAGGCGACCTGAAGCTCGTTCGCCGCCATTGCCTCGATTTGCGGCGTCGTGCCTTTGAAGCGGAGGGCCTTGGCGATGTATGTCTTGCCGTCGTGCGGCATGACCTCCGGGTGCTTCTGCGCCAGCACATCGAGCAGCGGCGCCAGATGACCGGGCGTCTGCACCCAGCCGACGTTAATCGGAAGCGGGCTCTGCGCGTGCGCGCCGGCGGCGATGAACGCCGCGGCGATGACAGCGGCACAGGCGATGGCCGCGTGACGAATTTGGATCATATCCTCCCCCGTTTCTCGTTGTTGCGGCGGTCGCCGCTTGGCGCGATCTTAGCAGAGCGACAGGGCTTGCAAACCGAAGAAAATTCCAGGAACACCAAGGAGATGGCATCGTCCGCACCTGTGCCGGTTGCGCTCATAACCGGCTTTCTCGGCAGCGGCAAGACCACGCTGCTCAATGCGCTGCTGCGACAGCCGGACCTCCGCAACACCGCTGTCATCGTCAACGAGTTCGGCGAAATTGGCCTCGACCATCTGTTGATCGAGACCGCGTTCGAGGATGCCGTCCTGCTCAAGAGCGGCTGTGTCTGCTGCACGGTGCGCGGCGACCTGACCGACACCATCGTCTCGCTCGACGCGCGCGCGCGCAGCGGCGCGATCCCGCGCTTCGATCGCATCGCTGTCGAGACCACCGGCCTCGCCGATCCGGCGCCGATCATCGCCACGCTGATGGAGGACACGCAGCTCGCGAAGCTGGTGCGGCTCGACCGCGTCGTGGTCACGGTCGACGCGGTCAACGCCACGTCGCAGCTCGCGACGCATTACGAATCGGCGAAGCAGGCGGCGCTGGCCGACATGCTTGTGCTGACCAAGACCGATCTGATCGCACCGCCAGCGCGCGCGGCTGTCGAAGCGCGACTGCGCGCGTTCAATCCGTCGGCGCCGATCGTCGCCGCGGTCAAGGGCGCGGTGGCGCCCGACGTGCTGTTCGCCGCATCGCCGGCCGCGCCGCGCGCAGTTCCTCCCGCCGACGGGCACGGCCACGCGCACGACTCATCGCCCGACCATCTGCTGCATCATCACGGGATATCGAGCTTCACGTTGACCCATGACGCGCCGGTGGCCTGGCCGGCGCTCGCCGCCTGGATCGAGGCGCTGGCCGGGTTCAAGGGGCCGGCGTTGCTGCGACTCAAGGGTCTCGCGAACGTCGCGGGCCACGCCGGTCCGGTTTCACTCAACGCCGTGCAGCATCTCATCCATCCGCCGCAGGCGCTGGCACGGTGGCCCGACGCCGACCGCCGGACGCGTCTCGTTCTCATCACCCGCGGTCTCGACCGCGACGCCGCCGCGCGCTCGTTTGCGGCGGCGATGGCCGCGCCGCCGGCTTGAGTCCACCGCGTTATCCACCGCCGCCGTCATCGAAGCGTCGTTGGGCCGTCACGCTGCCGTCATCGCCGGTGCGCACAGTGTCGCCACCGCGCGACGGCGCGACGTTTGATTCGGCCGGACCCGGAAGCCCTCCCGGTCCGGTTTCCTTCCGACCCTGATGCCTCCCCCAAGGGGCAAGGGTGGCGGTTCGGCCCGACGCTGAACCGCCACCTCTTTTTTTCTGGCGATTCCCGCAAAAGGCGCTATATCGCCGCGACCAGCACGGCAAAAGCCGGGTCGCGACGGGAGGGACGCCCTTTGGCTCAAAGCGAAATCCGCGACGGCATGCGCATCGATTGGGACGTGCCGATCGCGATGGACGACGGTGTCGTCCTGCGCGCGGATGTCTATCGTCCCGCTGCGATGGCCGCCAAGGTGCCCGCCATCGTCACCTATGGGCCCTACGCCAAAGGCCTCGCCTTCCAGGATGGGTACAAGACCGCCTGGGAGATCATGGCGAAGAACCATCCCGACGTGACCGCGGGCTCGTCGAACAAGTATCAGAATTGGGAAGTCGTCGATCCGGAGAAGTGGGTGCCCGACGGCTATGCCTGCGTCCGCGTCGATTCGCGTGGCGCCGGTCGCTCGCCGGGCACGATCGATCACTTCTCGCCGCGCGAGACGCAGGACTTCCACGACTGCATCGAATGGGTCGCGCGCCAAGCGTGGTGCAGCGGCAAGGTCGGCGTCAACGGCATCTCATACTACGCGATGAATTCCTGGACGGTGGCGTCGCGCCAGCCGCCGCATTTGGCGGCGATCTGCGCCTGGGAGGGTTCCGCCGACTGGTACCGGGACTCGACCCATCACGGCGGCATCCTGTCGACGTTCTGGGCCGACTGGTACGACATGCAGGTGAAGTCGGTGCAACATGGGCTCGGCACAAGCGGGCCGCGGAGCGCGGTCACCGGCGAGCTGGTCTGCGGCCCGGAGACGCTGAGCGACGCCGAGCTCGCCGGCAATCGCTGCGATTTCGGCAACGACATTCTCGCGCATCCGCTCGACGACGCCTGGCACAAGGCGCGCTCGCCGCGCTGGAACAAGGTCACGGTGCCCTTCCTGTCGACGGCGAATTGGGGCGGGCAGGGCCTGCATCCGCGCGGCAATTTCGAGGCCTTCATGCGCGCGGCGTCGCGGCACAAATGGCTCGAAGCGCATGGCGGAACGCATTGGGTCGAGTTCTATACCGACTACGGCGTCGGCTTGCAGAAGCGCTTCTTCGCGTATTTCCTCAAGGGCGAGAAGAACGGCTGGAACAAGGAGCCGAAGGTGCGGCTCCAGGTGCGGCACGTCGATCGCTTCGTCGAGCGCTTCGAGAACGAATGGCCGCTCAAGCGCACGCGTTGGACGAAGTTCCATCTGCGGCCGGACAACACGCTCGGCGCGACGGCGCCCCGGAAAAAGGCCGCGCTCGAATTCGCGGCGATGGGCGATGGCATCACGTTCATGAGCGGGCCGCTCGCGCGCGAGACCGAAGTCACCGGTCCGATCGCCGCGCGGCTCGTGGTCGCGTCCTCGACCGCCGACGCGGACCTTTTCCTGGTGCTGCGGCTGTTCAATCCGGCGGGCAAAGAGGTGGCGTTCCAGGGCGCGCTCGATCCGCACACGCCGGTGGCGCAAGGGTGGCTGCGCGCGTCGCATCGCCGCCTCGATCGCCGACTCACGCGGCGCTGGCGGCCCTATCATACCCATGACCGCATCGAGAAGCTGAAGCCTGGCAAGCCGGTAACGCTCGACATCGAGCTGTGGCCGACGTCAATCGTCGTGCCCAAAGGCTGGCGCCTCGGGCTTTCAGTGCGCGGTCGCGATTACGAGCATGACGGCCCGGCGGCGCATCTCTCCAACATGAAAAACCCGATGCGTGGCTGTGGCCCGTTCATTCACAACGATCTGCGCGATCGTCCGGCCGCGCTTTTCAACGGCCGCACGACGCTGCATTTCGGCGCCGGTGCAGCGTCCTACCTGCTCCTGCCGGTCATTCCGGCGAAGCCATCCAAGCCAATTCGAAGGAAGTCCCGATGACCGAATTGACGGCCGATAGCGGCCTCGGCGAACGCTTCGCCACGCTCCATGAGATCGTCCGCGCCGCGCGCAACGCGCTGCCGACGAATTTCTGGGACTATCTGACCGGTGCCGCGGAATCCGAGACGACGATGCGGCGCAACCGCTTGGCGATCGACAGTCTCGGCTTCCGGCCGCGCGTGCTGCGCGACGTATCGCGGATCGACAGCACGGCACAGGTTTTCGGCAAGCCGGCACGGCTGCCGATCGTGTTGGCGCCGATCGGCTCGATCGAATATCTGCACAGCGAAGGCACCGCCGCGGTGGCGCGTGCCGCCGCCGCCTTCGGTGTGCCGATGATCGTCAGCTCGGTCGCCAAGCCTGGGCTCGAGGCGACGGCGACCGCGGCGCCGGCGAGCCGCCGCATCTTTCAGCTCTATGTGCGCGGCGACACCGATTGGGTGGACGATTTCGGCAGTCGCGCCATCAAGCACGGCTACGAGGCCTTTTGCTTCACTGTCGATACCGCGCTGTACAGCAGGCGCGAGCGCGACCTTGCCAAGCGCTACGTCGTCGGCGGCCGGCAGAAGGTGGTGGCCGAGATGGAGCGCTTCCAGGCGGCGTTCGACCGGGACGACGTCGCGCGCTTCAAGGCCAAGCACAACCTGCCGCTTATCCTCAAAGGCATCGCCACGGCCGAGGACGCCGAACTTGCCTGCCAGCTCGGCGCAGCGGTCGTCTACGTCTCGAATCACGGCGGGCGGCAGCTCGATCACGGTCGCGGCGCGCTCGATGCCCTGCCTGAAGTGGCGGCGGCGGTGAAGGGACGCGCGCGCATCGTCGTCGACGGCGGCTTCTGTCGCGGCAGCGACGTCGTCAAGGCGCTGGCGCTGGGCGCCGACGCGGTCGGCATCGGCCGGCTCTACTGCTACGGCCTCGCCGCGGCCGGCGACGCCGGCGTCCGCCGCGTGCTCGAACTGCTCGAGACCGAGATCCGTCTGTGCCTCGGGCTCCTCGGCGTGACGCGCTATGCCGACCTCAAGCGCGAGATGGTGGTGCCGGCGCCGCCGGTGTATCCGCCGCATGTGCTGTCGGCTTTCCCGTTGCTCGACCTCAGCCATCCCGGCTACTGACGGCTTGCCGCAACGTCGGCGCGCTTGACGCCGCGCGCGGGGATTCGCGTCAATTCTTCCGACGCTTTATTAATATTAACCATGAACTCGTTACACTTATTACTTACGTATTTGTTTATTAACCGTGTTTTTTCGCATCTTAACTATATTATTCTTGTATTCGTTGCGCCTTAACCATAAAACAAGGGCAATGGATTCGCGAATGGCGGCGACAGGTGTCGGGCCGTTCGGCGGAAAAAGGCTCTGCGATGCAGTCTTCATCGGGCACTGGTTTCGGCACGTCGCTTCTGCTGTTCCTGCTTTCGGCGGTCAGCGGCGCGGCGGTGACGTTGTTCCTGGTCATCTCACTCGATCCGTTGGTCGCGCTGTTCCCGCCGACGTCGGGGGCGCAGGCGATCGCCTATGGCGTCGCGGTGATGTGGGGCCTGGTCGTTGCGGCGACGATCGCGGTGCTGTCGATCGGCAGCGTTCGCCGCCGTCGTCGGATGCCGGACTTTTACGACGCCGGCTGGCAGGAACGTTACGTTCCGGCGGTGCCGCAGCATGCCGCGCACGGCTACGGCGCGCACGAGCGCGCAATGCCGGTCTCGCGCGACGCCGCGCGGCCAGCGCTCGACGTGCGCCTGCGCCAGATGGATGCGCTGATGGCGGCCAATCGCGCGCTTGTCGAGCGTCTCGAGCGCGCCGCGGCGCCGCGACCTGTCCCGGACGTTCAGGTGATGCCGCTGCGTCGGGCGGCCGTCCGTCCCCAGCCGCTAGCCGTGCCGGCGCCGCCGCAACGGCTGCGCGCCTACCGCTAGATCGCGATCCCGCCTAGAACGGCAGACCGAGCCGGATTTGGCCGGCGGAGCTGCGGTCGCTGCCACCGGCAGTCGCCGAGCCGTGCACGCCGTCGCTGCACCGCGCCAGCAATAGAACTGCCAGCACGGCGAAAATCGCGCGGATTCCAAGACGCGGCCGAGAGCTCGAACCGATCATGCAACTCGCTCCTCGAGCGCGATTGTAGCGCGACGGAGGCGGGTCGTCAGCCAGCCATCAAGCGACGCCGCTCCAGAGGGTGGCCTGATCGCGATCATCGACGGCGGCCGCGGTCGGCAATGTGATGGTTACGGTTGTTCCGCGTCCGGGTGCGCTCTTGATAGCGAACTGGCCGCCATGGAGCTCGACCAGGCTCTTGGAGAGGGGCAGTCCGAGGCCGGTGCCCTCGTGGGCGCGGGTCATGGCGTTGGAGATCTGGCCAAAGGGCTCGAGCGCCTTGGGGATGTCGGCCTCGGCCATGCCGATGCCGGTGTCGCAGACCGCGATCTCGACCGCGTCCGCGCAGGGGCGCGCCGTGATCGTGACCGTGCCGCCCGCGGGCGTGAACTTGATCGCGTTCGACAGGAGGTTGAGCAGCACCTGGCGGACGCGGGTCAGGTCGACCCGCACCGGCGGCAGGCCCGGAGCGATGTCCTGCGCCAGCGTCAGCCGGGCGGTCTCGGCGCGCGGCGCCACCAGCCGCACCGCCTCGTCGACAATCGGCGCCAGCGCCAAGGTCTCCAGCCGAAGCTCCGTCGTGCCCGACTGCAGCTTGGCGATGTCCAGGATGTCGTTGATG
>Ga0307373_10001619_pt1 | contig 42104 bp, 40 predicted proteins | sample OX2MG_FD_202534 | JGI IMG/M metagenome (GOLD analysis project Ga0307373, IMG submission 202534) | Soil microbial communities from Risofladan, Vaasa, Finland - OX-2 | ecosystem: Environmental > Terrestrial > Soil > Coastal area > Acid sulfate soil | place: Finland: Risofladan, Vaasa | collected...
GGGCGATGGTCGAGATGCCCGGACCCGGTCGCCGGCCTGACGTTGGCCGGACCAGGAGCACCAGAGACGTTCCTCGGCCCGGGTGATGGCGACATAGAGAAGCCGGTGCTCCTCCGATCGGGCCGCCGGCGTGTCTGCGTAGGAGATCGGGACGAGTCCGTCCTCCAGCCCGATCAGGGCGACGGCGGGCCACTCGAGGCCCTTGGCCCGGTGAAAGGTGGAGAGCTCGACGACGTCGGCGGCCGGGTCCGTTTCCGAGGTGGTGCCGTCGGCCACGGTGGCGCTGAGCCAGGACAGGAACCCTCCGACGCTGGCGCCGGGTTCCTCGACGGCGTGCTCGTCGGCCAGCCGGGCCAGAACGGGGGGGATGCCGGGTAGGGAGAGATCGGCCAGGGCACTGCGCAGAGGACGGCCCAGTGTGTCCGACCGCAGCAGGTCCATGACTGCCTTCATCTCCTCGCCGGCCCGCGACGGCCCGATCCGAAACGGGATGCCGGCGCGATCGAGGCCGGCGGCGATCGGCGTCAGCCGACTGTTGGTCCGGGCCAGCACCGCGAGATGGGACCAGGGCCGGCCGGGCCTGTGCATCCGCCGCAACCAGCGGGCCAGGGCGTTCGCCTCCTCCGCCTCGTCGGCGAATCCGGAGACCTCCGGAACCGGTCCGTCGGGCCGGCCGGCGGAGCCGATCCCGCCAGCCCCTTCGCCTACCGGACCGCTCGGCTCGAGAGTCGGTTCGCGAGCCGAGGAAGCAAGACCCGAGGATCGGAGGACGGCGCGGGCGGCGGCGATGACCTGAGGGGAGGACCGGTGGTTGGCGTCGAGTCGGAGGACCCTCGTCCCGGCCAGCAGATCCGGCAGTCGGTCCAAGAGAGTGGGATCGGCGCCGTTCCAGCCGTAGACGGCCTGACGGGGGTCGCCGACCACGAAGAGATCGCTCCGGGGGCCCAGCCAGGCGGTCAGAAGTCGCCACTGGGCCGGGTTGAGGTCCTGGAATTCATCGACGTAGAGGTGCCGGATCCGCCAGTGGCAGGCGGCGGCCACGGCGGGGTCGTGCTCGATGAGTTCGGCGCAGCGGATGAGAAGATCGTTCAGGTCGATCAGGCCGTGGCTCCGCTTGGCTTGCTCGTAGCGGCGGAAGGCCTCGGCCGTCTCTTCGACCGGCAGAGGCGTCCGGCGAGCGCCGGCGGAGGCGGCCGCCGCGTAGGTCTCGGGGCTGACCAGCCGGGCCTGGGCCCACTGGATCTCGGCCAGGACGGCTCTGGCCGTCTCCCCGGAGAGCGGCTCGGTACCGGGCCGGCCGGTCCGGCGCAGCAGCCGGCCGGGGTCGTCGAGCAGGCCGAGGGGCCGGAGCCCGGCGTCGGACCAGTGACGACGGAGCTGGCCGTAGGCCGCGGCGTGGAAGGTGCCGGCCCAGACCCGGCCCGGGGTCTGGAGATGCCAGAGCCGTTCCCGGAGTTCCCGGGAGGCCTTCCGGGTGAAGGTGAGGACCAGGCTGTGTTCGGCCGAGGCCGAGCCGTCGAAGATCCGGCGGGCCACCCGCCTGGTCAGGACGGTCGTCTTTCCCGAGCCCGCTCCGGCCAGGACGCAGAGGGGGGCGGCGTCGGAAATGACGGCCGCCCGCTGGGCCGCGGTGAGCCCCCGCAGGAGCGCGGAGCTCTGGTCGCCGTCCACCAAAGGGAAGGTACCGGTGGGCTGTGACGGCCGGTGGGATGGGAGCCCGGTAGCCTCGCCCCGATGCTGCGGGCGCTCGCCGGTGGGGCACTCTTCGGCGAGGTCTGGGGTCCGAGCCCGGCCCAGGTGCTGGTGCTCCACGGATGGCGGCGGAGCCACGGGGACTTCTCCGCCGTGGTCGGCCCCGACTCGGCCGCCGGCCCGCTCGGGAGCTGGGCCCCCGACCTTCCCGGTTTCGGATCCAGCCCAGCCCCGTCCTCGGTCTGGGGGTCGCCGGAGTACGCCGGAGCGCTGGTGCCGCTGCTCGAAGAGGGTGGGGGGTCCCCGGAACCGGTGGTCGTGCTCGGCCACTCCCTGGGCGGCCGGGTGGCGCTGTCCCTGGCGGCGGCGCGTCCCGATCTGGTCCGGGCTCTGGTCCTGACCGGCGCCCCCGTCGGCCCCCGGACGGACAGCTCCGGCCGCCGGCCGCCGCCGGGCTACCGGCTGGTCCGGGCCCTGCACCGGAGGGGCCTGCTCAGCGAGGCCCGGATGGAGCGGGGCCGGCAACGGCACGGCTCGGCCGATTACCGGGCGGCCGAGGGCGTGATGCGGGAGGTGCTCGTCCGGTTGGTCAACGAACGGTACGAGGAGAGCCTGGCGGCCATCCGTTGCCCGGTGGAGCTGGTCTGGGGCGACGACGACGCCGAGGTCCCCGTGGCCGCGGCCCGGGCCCTGGCGGCGGCCCTGCCGGGGGCGACACTGACCCTCTGCCCGGGGGCGGGCCACCTGACGCCGCTGACCGCCCCGGCCGAGCTCCGGGCCGCCGTCGAGCGGGCCCTGGCCCGGTCGTGACCGCTCTCCGGTTTGCCGCCGTGGCCGGTTCTGGCCTGGCGATGGCACTGGCAGGGCTGCGCTGGCTGCGGGTGGCCCAAAGGGAGCACTACCTGGCCGGTGCCGCCGGCCGGTTCGCCTGGCGTTGGTGGTCCGAGGGCCCGCTGGCCATCGGTGGGGTGGCCCTGGCCCTGGCCGGGGTCGGGCTGGCCTGGCCCTGGCCCGGCGCCGGGCTGGCCACGGCTGTGGTGGTGGCGGCCGGTCCCCCCGGACTGGGCCTCCGGGGCCGGACGGCGCCCTTGGCCTGGACGAGGCGTCTGCGGACCCTGGCCGCCCTGGTCACCGGCCTGGAACTGATCGGCCTGGCGACCGCTGTGCTCGCTGGGGTGGGGCCGGTGCTGGCGGCGGCCCTGGCTCTGGCCGTCCCCCTTCTCGTCGACCTCGGCTGTGCCATCACCGGACCCTTCGAACGAGCGGCGGCCCAAGGCCATGTCAACCGGGCGGCGGAAAGGCTCCGACGGGTGGCTCCGACCGTGGTGGCCATCACCGGCTCCTACGGGAAGACCGGCACGAAGACATACCTGGCCCATCTGCTGTCGGGCTCCCGGTCAGTCCTGGCCAGCCCGGCCAGCTTCAACAACCGGGCCGGCCTGGCCCGGGCGGTGAACGAGAACCTGGTCGAGGGGACCGAGGTCTTCGTGGCCGAGATGGGCACCTACGGCCCCGGGGAGATCGCCGAGCTCTGCTCCTGGCTCGTCCCCGACATCGCCGTGATCACGGCCATCGGGCCCGTCCATCTGGAGCGCTTCGGATCGGAGCAGCAGATCGTCGAGGCCAAGGCCGAGATCCTGGAGAAGGCGGGCCGGGCCGTTCTGAACGTCGGCGACCCCCGGCTCGAGGCCCTGGCCCAGTCCGGCGAGCAGCGGGGTCAGAAGGTCCGCCGGGTGAGGCCGCTGCTGCCCGGAGACGGCCCCGATCTGGCGGCCGGCCTGGTCGCCGTCCGCGACGATCTCGACGGTCTGACCCTCTTCATCGACGGCGCCGAACAGGCCCGGCTGGCCCCGGGGCCGCACCCGGCCAACCTGGCCTGCGCCGTCGGGGTGGCCCTCGAGCTCGGCATCCCCGTCGAGGAGATCGTCCGCCGGGTGGGCCAGCTCCCCCCCGTTCCCCACCGGCTGGAGCCCCTGACCGCCGACGGCGGTTTCCTCGTCCTCGACGACACCTACAACGCCAATCCCTCCGGAGCCCGGGCCGCCCTGCAGGCCTTGAAGAGAAGCGGACCGACGACCGGCCGGCGGGTGGTGGTGACACCGGGCATGGTCGAGCTGGGAGCGAGGCAAGCGGAGGAGAACGCCCTCTTCGGCCAGGCCGCCGCCCTTGTCGCCGACGAGCTGGTCGTCGTCGGCCTGACCAATCGACGGGCCCTGCTCCGAGGCGCCCGGACGGCGGCCGCCGGCGACCGGCAGAGGCCGTTCGACGTCGTCGTGGTCAGGGACCGGTCCGAGGCGGTGGCCTGGGTGCGCGCCCACCTCGGTCCCGATGACACCGTCCTCTACGAGAACGACCTGCCCGACCACTACCCTTAGCCGCCGTGAACGCCCCCCCCGCCGCCGTCGCCGTCGTCTTCGGCGGCCCCTCCCCGGAGCACGACGTCAGTATCTTGACCGGTCTCCAGGTGGCCCGGACCCTGGCCGGGGCCGGTCGGGAGGTCTTCGGTCTCTACTGGTCGAAGACGGGCGGCTGGTACCGGCTGCCCGCCGGTCTGGAGGCCGCCGATTTCCTCGACGGCGTTCCCTCGGCAGCCGAGGAGCTCCGTCTGAGCGTCGGTGGGGCCGCCGGGAGCAGCGGCTTCGCCGAGCGGGGGGGCCGGCTGGGCCGGAACCGGCCCGTCGAGATCGAGGTGGCTGTCAATTGCTGCCACGGCGGACCGGGGGAGGACGGCAGCCTGCAGGCCGTCTTCGACCTGGCCGGCATCAACTACACGGGACCTGGTGTGGCCGGCGCCGCGCTCGGGATGGACAAGCTGGCCTTCGCCGGGCTGGTGGTCGACGCCGGACTGCCGGCCCTGGCCCGCCGGCTGCTCGGCCCCTCCACCTCCGATCCCGGTTTTCCCGGGCCCTACATCCTGAAACCCCGCTTCGGCGGTTCGTCGCTCGGGATCGACGTGGTGGCCGACATCGGTACCGCCGTCGCCCGGCTCGAGGCCAACAGCCATCTCCGGCAGGGGGCGGTCATCGAGCCCTACCGGCCCGACCTCTTCGACCTGAACATCGCCGTCCGGCTCTGGCCCGCCCCGGCCCTCTCCGCCATCGAACGACCGCTCCGCTCGACCGCCTCGGCGGAGATCCTCGGCTACGCCGATAAGTACGTCGGTGCCGAGGGGATGGCCAGCGCCCCCCGGGAGCTCCCCGCCCGGCTGGCCGCTCCGCTGGCCGAGGCGATCCGATCGGCCGCCCTCGAGATCGCCCGCTTGGCCTGCGTCCGGGGGGTGGCCCGGATCGACTTCCTCTCCGACGGCCAGAGCTGGTTCGTCAACGAGGTCAACACCGTTCCCGGCTCCCTGGCCCGCTATCTCTGGGTGGAGCCGCCGGTCAGCTTCTTGGAGCTGATCGACGCCCTCCTGGACGAAGCCCGGCAGAGACCGACCTGGCGGCCGAACGCCATGGGCGCCGACGGATCGGTCCTGCGCGGCGCCGGAGGCATCGCCGGCAAGCTGGGCTGAGCCATCGGTCGGGACGGAGCGGGCCGCCCCGTCCTGGACCGGGCCGCCCGGCGCCTGCCGGGGTACCGGGAAACCGTGGCCGGCGGGAGCCCGGCGATACGCTGGACGGCCGATGACGGGTGCCCCATGACATTCCCCCGGAAGCTGCTGACCGACGGGGAGGACGTCGTCGTCGATCTCCGGCCTCATTGGGCATTTCTCGGTTGGCCCCTGGTGGCCACCGTCGCCACCGTCCTGGTGGCCATCGGCCTCGAGGCCGCCGTCACGAATCTTCCCAGCCCGTTGCTCTACGTCCTCTTGGCCGCCATCGGTCTGACCGTGCTCTGGTTGGCGGGCCGGGTTCTGCGCTGGGTGACCACCAGCCTGGTCCTCACCACCATGCGGATCATCGAGCGATCCGGGGTCTTCGCCCGTCGGGCCCTCGAGATCCGGCTGGAGCGGATCAACGAGCTCTCCTACCACCAGTCCCTGGCCGCCCGGCTCGGCCGGACCGGTGAAGTGATGGTGGAGATGGGCGGTGAGACGGGGGTGGTCATGTTCGAGCACGTCCCCCGGCCGGCGGCCTTCCAGAGCCTGATCACCGAGCAGATGTCGGCTCTCCAGTACGGTCGGCCCGCCACCGGTCCGGCCGTATCGCCCGGGCCGGCCGGCCCGGGTTCCCGGGCTGAGGACAGGCCGCACTCCCTCGGCGACAGCACTCCGCCCACCGGTGCGCCCGTCGTCTCCGCGACGACGGCCCAACAGCGCGCCGCCGAGCCGACGGTGGCCGACCGTCTCACCCAACTGAGCGAGCTCCGTCGGCGCGGGGTGGTCACCGAAGCGGAGTTCGAGGCGAAGAAGGCCCAACTGCTCGAACAGCTCTGACCCGCCGTCTCCTCGGCGCCGCCGGCCTGCGATCAGCGGGCGATCAGCTCGAGATCACAGCGTCTCCACGTGGGCGCCGGAAGACGGCCGGACCCGCCAGGCCGGGGTCGAGAACTTGGTCAGGTCGATGGCCCCCGGCTCGGCCAGCGCCACCACGCATCCGCCGAAGCCGGCGCCCGTCATCCGGGCGCCGTAGACGCCGGGCCGCGCCTGCAGGTGGTGGACCAGGGCGTCCACCCCCGGGGTGGAGGCGTCGAAGTCCTCGGCCAGGCTGGCGTGGCTGGCCGACATCAACCGTCCGGCATCGAGCAGATCGCCCGATCCCAACGCGGCGGCGCACCAGCGGACCCGGTCGCACTCGGTCACCACGTGCCGGGCCCGGCGGCGCAGAACCGGATCCGGCAGACCGAGCATGGCGTCGGCTCCGAGCCGGCCCAGGGGGCCGAGCCGGTAGGCCGCCGCCTCGCACTCGGCCCGCCGGGCCGCGTAGGGGGTCCGGTCGAGGGTGCGGTGCTCGCCCGAGTGGACGACCACGATCTCGGCGCCCTCGGGAATGGGAACCGTCCGGATGGAGAGATCGGTGAAGTCGATGAGCAGGGCCGATCCCTCTACGGCGGCCGCCACCGTCAGCTGGTCCATCAAGCCGGTGGGCACGTTGGTGGCGGCCTGTTCGGCTCGCTGGCAGAGGCGGGCCATGGTGAGCGGCTCCGCTTCGAAGCCGAGAGCCAGGGCCAGAGCCACTTCGAGAGCGGCGCTCGAGGACAGGCCGGAGCCGACCGGCAGGGTGGACTCCACCACTCCCCGGCCCCCTTTCCAGGGGTGGATACAGGCCACCATGGCGGCGATATAGCGGCCCCAGCGGGGTTCGAGCTTGCTCAGGGCCTGGGGATCGAAAGAGATGTGGACGTCGATGTCGGTGGGCTCGGGTTCGCCCGTCGAGCGCAGGAAGACCCGGTGGCCGATGTCGGGCACGTAGGTCACCGTCGTTCCCAGGTCGATGGCCATGGGCAGGGCGAGTCCGTCGTTGTAGTCGGTGTGGTCGCCGATCAGGTTCACCCGGCCGGGGCTGTAGGCGCGGACCGTGGGCCCGTCACCTCTGTCGTGGCTGTCGGCAGCCGGAGCGCCGTGGCCGTTTCCGCCCGTCATCGTGGCCGTCGCATGGACCGCAGAGCATGGCACGACGGACCGGGCCCGGGGGCAGAGCTTGACCCCCGCTCGTCCGAACGACCAGCATCCGACCATGACAGGTCCTCTCGCTGGTGTCCGGGTCGTCGAATTGGCCGGGATCGGTCCCGGTCCCTACACCTGCATGCTGCTGGCCGACGCCGGCGCCGACGTCCTGCGGATCGACCGGTTGGCGGCCGGCCCGCCGGCGGTGCCGGCGGGGCCGCACTGGGACCTGCTCAACCGCAGCCGCCGGTCGGTCGCCGTCAATCTGAAGGATCCCGACGGGGTGGCCCTGGTCCTCGACCTGATCGCCGAGGCCGACGCCCTGGTGGAGGGCTGGCGGCCCGGGGTGGCCGAACGGCTCGGAATCGGCCCCGACGACTGCGTGGCCCGCAACCCCCGGCTCGTCTACGGCCGGATGACCGGTTGGGGCCAGGACGGCCCGCTCTCTTCCACCGCCGGACACGACATCAACTACATCGCCGTGGCCGGCGTCCTCTGGGCGGTGGGTCGGACAGGGGATCGGCCGGTGCCTCCGCTCAATCTGGTCGGCGACTTCGGCGGCGGGGGCATGATGCTCGCCTTCGGGGTGGTGGCCGCCATCTTGGAGGCCCGCCGGTCGGGTCAGGGACAGGTCGTGGACGCCGCCATGGTCGACGGGGCGGCCTCGCTCATGACCATGACCTACGCCTTCCGCCAGGCCGGCCTCTGGTCCGAGGACCGGGGGGTCAACATGCTCGACACCGGCGCCCCCTTCTACGAGGTCTACGAGACGGCGGACGGCAAGTGGTTCTGTATCGGCGCCATCGAGCGGCAGTTCTACGCCGAGCTTCTCAGGGTTCTCGGACTCGACCCCGCCGAGCTGCCCGACCAGATGGACCGGACCCAGTGGCCGGCCATGAAGGAGCGTTTCGCCGCGATCTTCCGCACCCGCAGTCGCGACGCCTGGACCGAGCTCTTCACCGGGACCGACGCCTGCGGTGCTCCGGTCCTCTCCCCCTGGGAGGCCCACCAGCATCCCCACAACCAATTCCGCCAGACCTTCGTCGAGATCGACGGTGTCTCCCAGCCCGGACCGGCACCCCGCTTCAGCCGCACCCCCGGATCCATCAGCCGTCCCCCGTCGGTGGCCGGGCAGGATACCGACGAGGCCCTGGCCGCCTGGGGCGTGGGACCCGACCGGCTGGCCTCTCTCCGAGACGCCAAGGCCATCAGTTGATCGGATCCCGTGATCCGATCCTGGTGATCAGACGCAGGATCCCTTGATCAGATTCAGAGGTTCACGACCGATCAGATTCAGAGGTTCACGACCGGACAGGTGACGGTCCGGGTGATCCCCTCGATCAGCTGGATCTGGCTCACCACCAGACGGCCCAGGTCGTCCACCGACGGAGCTTCGGCCCGGACGATCACGTCGTAGGGACCGGTGACGTCCTCGGCCGAGACCACGTTGGGGATGGCTCCGACCTGGGTTGCCACGTTCGCCGCCTTGCCCACCTCGGTCTGAATGAGCACGTACGCCGTCACGGCCATGGTCGCCTCCTCCTCGTCCGGGTCCCGTGGGAACCGTCGAACCTGGGGTCATCGTAGTGTCGGCGGGGCCGTCACGACCTGGCCGTAGCATGGGCGTTGTGGCTCGTCGAGGGCGTGATGCATCCGCCCGCATAGGGCGCATGGTCCGCGATTCGTTCGCCGATCTGCTCGATCAACGGACGCCGTTCGGCCGGCTCGCCCTGGTCCATGTGGTCATGACGGCCGGAGACACCCTGGTCACCGTCTCGCTGGCGGGCTCACTGTTCTTCTCCATCTCGCCCGATGCGGCCAAGAACCGGGTCATCCTCTATCTGCTTTTGACCATGGCCCCGTTCGCCGTGGTGGCGCCGCTTCTCGGTCCGGTCATCGACCGCAGCCGGGGGGCCCGGAGGGCGACCGTGGTGGTCTCGGCCGCCTGTCGAGCCGCCGTCTGTCTGGTCATGGCCGGCGGCCTCCACAGCCTGATGCTCTTCCCCGAGGCCTTCACCATGCTGGTGCTCTCGAAGGTCTATCTGGTGACGAAGGGCTCGCTGGTCCCCCTGCTCGTCGCCAACCGCGCCGACGCAGGACCCGGTCGCGGGTCAGCGCCCTCGCCGTCGGCGGCCGACTCCGGGCCCGACGGTTTCTCGACGCCGCGGGACGCCGGATCGGCCACCGCCGACACCGCCGAGAACGGGGAGTCGTCGATCGATCACAACCGTCTGGCCACGGCCAACGCCCAACTCGGACTGCTCGCCTCCCTGACCGCCTTCGCCGCCTCGCTCCCGGCCATCGCCGTTCTCAAGCTTTTCGGCGGACCCTGGGTCCTGCGACTGGACGTGCTCGTCTTCGTGGTCGGGACGGTCCTCGCCTTTCGGCTTCCCATCAGAAACGTGGCCCGGGCCGTCTCGAGCCCGACCCCGCCGCAGCCCACCGCTCCGGGAACCGAGACCTCGTCCTGGGATCCGCAGGGTCCCCTGGCTGCGCTCGGTCCCGCCGCCAACACCCACCCCGAAGTCACTCTCGCCCTCTCGGCCATGTCGATCTTGAAGGGCATCGCCGGCTTCCTGATCTTCATGCTCGCCTTCGACCTGCGCCGGGAGCACGCCACCATCTGGTACGGACCCACCCTCGGTATGTCGATCGCCGGAGCGGTGGTCGGGGTGCTGGTCGTCCCCCGCGCCCGGCGCCTCTTCAGCGAGCAACAGGTGCTCGTCCTCGCCATCTGGTTGGTGGCGCTCTCCGCCGCTTTCACAGCCATCGTCGGCGGTGTGGCCATCCAGACGGTCCTGGCCTTCGTGGTCGGCCTGGCCGGCGGAGCCGGAAAGCCGGCTTTCGACGCCCTGGTCCAGCGTTACGTCCCCACCGCCGCCCAGGGCCGCGCCTTCGCCCGCTTCGAGACGCGGTTCCAGTTGATCTGGGTCCTCGGAGCGCTCCTGCCGGTGGTGGCATCCACCCCGCTCTCGGCCGGAGACATCGTCATCGCCGCTGTGGCCGGGGTGGGGGGCCTGTCGTACATGACGGGCCGCCGGGCGGTCCGTCATCTCCGGGCCGGCGCCCGCTGACGCCTCTGGGCCCGCCTGCCGGTCCCGTCCCGGGCCGGGCTGTTCTTCCGGCGGGTGACGGACTGTCCGTTGTGGGGGTGCGGCTACGCCAGGCGTTGCTCGAGGGCGTCGACCTGTTCGGTCAGAGCCGCCGGAAGGTGGTCGGCGAACGACGCGTAGAACGAGCGGATCAGGGGAAGCTCGTGACGCCATTCCGAGTCGTCCACCCGGAGCAGTTCGAGCATGTCCTCTTTGGAGACGTCGAGACCCTCGGTATCGATGGCCCCCGGAGCCGGGACGTTTCCGATGGCCGTCTCCACCGCTTCGCCCCGTCCGGCCGTCCGCTCGAATATCCATTCGAGCACCCGGGAATTCTCGCCGTAACCCGGCCAGAGGAAGCGGCCGTCCTCGTCCTTGCGGAACCAGTTGACGTAGTAGAGCCGCGGCAGCTTGGCGGGATCGGCGCCAGCGCCGATCCGGAGCCAGTGGGCGAAGTAGTCGGCCATGTTGTACCCGCAGAACGGAAGCATGGCGAAGGGATCGCGGCGCAGGTTCCCGACGGCCCCGGCGGCGGCGGCGGTGGTCTCTGAGGCCATGATGGAGCCGAGGAAGACCCCGTGGGCCCAGTCGAACGACTCGGTCACCAGGGGGACGACCGAACGGCGGCGACCGCCGAAGAGAACGGCGGAGATGGGAACGCCACCGGGGTCCTCCCACTCGGGGGCGCAGGCCGGATTCTGGGCCGCCGAGACGGTGAAGCGGGCATTCGGGTGCGAGGCCGGGGTGCCCTTCTGCGGAGTCCAGGGCTCACCCCGCCAGTCGGTCAGGGAGTCCGGTGTGGTCTCGGTCATCCCCTCCCACCAGACGTCACCGTCGTCGGTCAAAGCCGTGTTGGTGAAGACGCAGCTGTGGGTCAGGGTCCTCATGGCGTTCGGGTTGGTCTTGACCCCTGTCCCCGGGGCCACCCCGAAGAAGCCGGCTTCGGGATTGATGGCGTAGAGACGGCCGTCGGGGCCGAATTTCATCCAGCAGATATCGTCGCCCACCGTCTCCACCGTCCAGCCCGGCACGGTGGGGACGAGCATGGCCAGATTGGTCTTCCCACAGGCGGAAGGGAAGGCGCCCGAGATGTAGCGGACCTCACCCTCGGGCGAGGTCAGCTTCAAGATCAGCATGTGCTCGGCCAGCCAGCCGTCGTCGCGGGCCATCACCGATGCGATCCGCAGGGCGAAGCACTTCTTGCCGAGGAGGGCGTTTCCCCCGTAGCCCGAACCGTAGGACCAGATCTCCCGGCTCTCGGGGAAGTGGACGATGTACTTGTTCTCGGCGTCGCAGGGCCAAGGGACGTCATTCTGGCCCGGTTCGAGAGGCGAACCGACGGAATGCAGACAGGGAACGAATGCGCCGTCATCCCCGAGGACCTCGAGGACCGGCGTCCCCATCCGGGTCATGATCCGCATCGAGACGGTCACATAAGGGGAGTCGGTGATCTCGACACCGATGTGGGCGATCGGAGATCCCAGGGGACCCATCGAGAAGGGGACCACGTACATCGTCCGGCCCCGCATCGAACCCCGGAAGAGCTCGGTCAACGTGCCCCGCATCTCGTCGGGATCGCGCCAATTGTTGGTGGGACCGGCGTCCGACTCCTCCTTCGAGCAGATGAAGGTCCGGTCCTCCACGCGGGCCACGTCACCGGCATCGGAGCGGGCCCAGTAACTGTGGGGCCGCTTGGCTTCCGACAGCCGGGTGAAGGTGCCGTTGTCCACCAGGAGTTGGCAGAGCCGGTCGTATTCCTCGCTCGAGCCGTCACACCACTCGATCCGGTCCGGAGTGGTGAGTGCGGCCACCTCCTCGACCCATGCGACCAGCTTGCGGTTGGCGGTGGGGGTCATGGTCGGGGCGCTACCTCTCTGGCGTCGGACGTGGCAGTCGGGGGCCGCGGGGTGAGGGACCCCGGGATCGGCACTCGGTGGAGTCAATGGTAGGCATTCTGTGTGCCTCTTCCCAACTCCAGCTTTGCCCGGGGGGCGACCTCGCGATGACGGCGGGGGAATCGGCGGGTGGCGAATTCGCCACCATCGACCGGTTCAGGCGACGGCTCCCGGGCCCGCCGACCGGGGAGATCTGGATCGGCGACGACGCCGCCGTGCTCTCTCTGGCGGCGGGGCCGGTCCTTCTCACCACCGACATCACCGTGGCCGGGGTCCACGCCGATCTGGCCCTGATGGGCCTCGACGACCTGGGTTGGCGGGCCGTGGCGACGGCGGTGAGCGACGTGGCGGCCATGGGTGGCCGGGCCGGTCGACTCCTCGTGGCCGTCGCCGGTCCCGCCTCGACCGATCTCGACCTCCTCTACCGAGGAGTGGCCGACGCCGCCGCCGCCCACGGCTGCGGCGTCGCCGGGGGAGACCTGTCGAACGCCTCCGACCTCGTCGTCGTCGTGACCGTGGCCGGGGCGGTGGGGGACGGGCCTGGTCCGGTGTTGCGAAGCGGGGCCCGCCCCGGCGACCACCTCTTCGTCACCGGGCCCCTCGGAGCGTCGGCCGCGGGACTGCGGACCCTGCGGGCCGGCCAGACGGTGCCGGCTCTGGCCGACGCCTACCGGAGGCCGCGCGCCAGGCTGGTGGAGGGCGAGGCGGCCCGGAAGGCGGGGGCGACAGCCATGATCGATGTCTCCGACGGCCTCGGTGCCGACCTCGGTCACATCGCCCGGGCCTCAGGAGTGGGATTCCGGCTCCACGACGTGCCCGTCGCCGCCGGAGCAACCATCGAAGAAGCGCTCGCTGGTGGTGACGACTACCAGCTCGTCATCGCCGCGCCCGATCGGGTTGCCCTGAGCTCGGCGTTCGCCACCACCGGTCTGGCGCCACCACTGCTCATCGGCGTCTGTACCTCTGACACCGCACAGCGGGAGTGGACCGGCGGCCCGCTTCCGGCCACCGGTTTCGAACACCGCTGGGACTGAGTCCGAACGCCCTGTCAGGACCGGTTCTCAGGGAGCGGGTGTCGCGGTGCTGCGGCGCGGCGGCTTGGTCACCTTGCCGGCTCTGATGCACGAGGTGCAGACCGAGAGGCGGCGGGGCGATCCGTCCACCAAGGCGCGCACTTTCTGGATGTTCGGATTCCACCGTCTCTTCGTCCGACGGTGGGAGTGCGAGACACTCATCCCGAACGAGGGGTGCTTGCCACAGACTTCACAAACGGCAGCCACGACGCGAACGCTCCTCGGCCAAGAATTCAGGTTGGAGCACAAAGGTTAGCATTCGCCGCCATGGAGGCGTTGGGGACGCTCGGGGGTGCCGACGTCGCACGGGTTCTGGACGTCTACCGCGACGTTCTGCGGCTCCACCAGGACTTTATCAACCGACTCAACGTCTACCCGGTCCCCGACGGCGATACCGGCACCAACATGGCCCTGACCGTCGAATCGGTGGTCACCGAGCTCGATGAGCTCGGAGCCGGCGGCGCCCTCGAAATGGGGGCCGTCTGCAAGGCCATCGCCCACGGCTCTCTCATGGGCGCCCGCGGTAACTCCGGCGTCATCCTGTCGCAACTCCTCCGGGGATCCACGAAGGTGCTGGCCGGGGCCGAGCAGGCCGGACCGGCCGACGTGGCCCGGGCCCTGCGGGCGGCGAGCGAAGCCGCCCGCGAAGCGGTTCTCCGCCCGGTGGAGGGCACGATCCTGACGGTGGCCCACGCGGCCGCCGAGGGTGCCGAACGAGGGATCAAGGCCGGGACGGGCCTTCTCGGGATGCTCGAGTCGGCCCATGAAGTGGCGGCCGATGCTCTGGCCCGGACACCGGAGCAGTTGCCCGTTCTCGCCCAGGCGGGTGTGGTCGATGCCGGCGGCACGGGCTATCTCCTGATGCTCGACTCATTCCTCCATGTCATCGACGGCAGGCCGTTGCCCGAGCCGCCCGTCCTCGGCCCGGACGGCCCGTCCCGGGTGGCGGCCGCCTATCCCGAGGGTGCCTGGGACGCCGAGTCGGCCATGGCGGCCGACTCCGATGACTCGGGGACCCACCTGCGTTACGAGGTCATGTACATGCTCGAAGCCGCCGACGAGACGATGCCCGCCTTCAAGGAGGTCTGGGCCGGTATCGGGGACTCGATCGTCGTGGTGGGCGGTGAGGGCCTCTGGAACTGCCATATCCACACGAACGACGTGGGCGCGTCCATCGAAGCGGCCATCGACGCCGGACGGCCACGCAACATCCGGGTCACCGATCTCGTCGAGCAGATGCAGGAGGAGCGCTGGGTCCGAGACGCCACCGTGGCCCTCGGCACGGCCGGTCAGGAGGAGCCCTCGGGACCTCCGCCTCGCACGGCGGTGGTGGCGGTGGCCAATGGCGTCGGCGTGGGCCGGATCTTCCGTTCCCTCGGCGTCCACTACCTGGTGGCCGGCGGCCAGTCGATGAATCCCTCGACGGCCCAGATCTTGGAGGTGGTGGAGGGGACGCCGTCGAGCGAGGTCGTTCTGCTCCCCAACAACGACAACATCCGACCGGTGGCCATGCAGGTCTGCGAACTGGCCAGCAAACCGGTCCGGGTGGTGCCCACCAGCGGGATCGTGGAGGGTTTCGCGGCGTTGCTCGAGTACGACCCCGAGGCGGGCGCCGACGACAACGCCGCGTCCATGGCGGCCTCGGCCCGCCGTGTGCTGGCCGGTGAGGTCACCCAGGCCGTCCGTGACGCCACCGGCCCCATGGGGCCCATCAAGGCGGGCGACTGGATGGGACTCTCGCGCGACGGCATCGAGGTGGTGGGCGAGAGCATGGGGGAGGCCGCCTGCGCTCTGCTGGCCAAGTTGCTCGGCGACGATCATGAGCTCGTCACCCTCATCGAGGGTGAGGGATCCGGGGCGGCCGACACCCGGCAGGTCACCGAGTGGTTGGCCGAGAACCGCGCCGATCTCGCCGTCGAGGTCCATTACGGCGGTCAGCCGTTGTACCCGTACCTCATCAGCATCGAGTGAGTGGCGGTGCCGAGCCTCCAGCGGCTGGCCGAGATCCCGGTCGGCGACGTCAAGAGGGTGGGCGAGAAGCGGGCCGAAGCGCTCGCCACTCTGGACATCACAACCGTCCTCGACCTGATCACCCACTATCCGCGGCGGTATATCGACCGGTCGCGTCAGGCCGACGTGGCCGAGATGGCGATCGGCGAGGAATCGCTCGTTCTGGCTGCCGTGCAGTCGGTCAGCTCTCGAAGGACCAGACAGGGTCGGGCCCTGGTCGAGCTCGACATCGACGACGGCACCGGACGGCTCCGGGTCACCTTCTTCAACCAGGCCTGGCGGGCCAAGCAGCTTCCGGTCGGGACCGAAGCGCTCTTCTTCGGAAAGCTCGACACCTACCGCGGCAAGCGGCAGCTGACCAACCCGGTCGTCGATCTCGTCGGCAACCGGACCGGTCGCATCGTCCCCATCTACCCGACCTCGGAGAAGGCGGGAATCGCCGGCTGGGAATTCGGGGAATGGATCGGCGAGGCGCTGCGTCGTGCCGGAGAGCTCGACGATCCTCTGCCCGACCATTGGCGTGACCGGCTGGACCTGGTGGACCGCACCACCGCATTCCAGGCCATCCACGCCCCCGGATCCTTCGACGAGCGCGACCGGGCCCGGCGCCGGTTGGCGCTCGACGAGCTTCTCCGCTTGCAGCTCGAGGTCGTCATGCGACGCAAGGCCAACGAACGCGACGCCCGGGGCATCTGCCACACGGTCGCTGCCGAGTCGGCCGAAGACGATCTCGTCGCCGCTTTCTTGGCCCGCTTGCCTTTTTCCCCGACGGAGGCCCAGGCGCGGGCCATGGCCGAGATCAAGAAGGATCTGGCCGGACCGTTGCCGATGCACAGACTCCTCCAGGGCGACGTCGGATCGGGCAAGACGGTTGTGGCCGTGGCCAGCCTGCTGGTGGCCGTGCAGGGTGGGCACCAAGGGGCATTCATGGCCCCGACCGAGGTCCTGGCCGAGCAGCACTTCCTCGGAGTCCATGAGCTCCTCGACGGTCTCGTGGTTCCCGACCCCCGCACCCTCGCCGGCAGCAGGCCCCTGAACGTGGTCCTGCTCACCAGCCGGACCCCGGCCGGGGCGAGGGCCACGTTGTACGAGGGACTGCGCGCCGGCGCCGTCGACGTCGTGGTGGGAACCCACGCCCTGCTGACCGAGGACGTCCGCTTCGCCAGTCTCGGCGTGGTGGTGATCGATGAACAGCACCGTTTCGGCGTCGAGCAGCGGGCCACCCTGCGGGCCAAGGGTCGCGACGCGGTCGAGGGCGGCGGCGCCGACCCCGATCTTCTGGTCATGACGGCGACGCCCATTCCCCGCACGGCGGCCATGGTGGTCTTCGGCGACCTCGACGTCACCGAGCTCGACGAACTGCCGGCCGGCCGGGCCGCCATCGAGACCGTCTGGGCGAGATCGGAGGAAGAGGAGGCCGCCGCCTGGCAGCGCGTCCGCGACGAGGTGGTGGCCGGTCACCGCGCCTATGTCGTCTGTCCCCTCGTCGAGGGGACCGAGAAGAGCCAGGCCAAGTCGGCCACCGAGGAGAAGGAGCGCTTGGAGGCGACGGCTCTGGCCGGGCTGTCGATCGGGCTTCTTCACGGTCAGTTGAAGGCGTCCGAGAAGGAGGGCGTCATGGACGCCTTCCGCCGGGGCGAGCTCTCGGTCCTGGTGGCCACCACCGTGGTCGAGGTCGGGGTGGATGTGGCCGAAGCCACGGTCATGGTGATCGAGGACGCCGACCACTTCGGCATCGCTCAACTCCACCAGCTCCGGGGCCGGGTGGGTCGGTCGGAGCTTCCCTCGTGGTGTTATCTGCTCAGTGCCAGCTCCACACCGGACGCCGCGACCCGGCTCGAGGCGCTGGTCAAGAGCACCGACGGCTTCGCTCTGGCCGAGGTCGACCTCGATCTTCGCGGCGAGGGAACGATCCTCGGCGCTCGACAGAAGGGCCGCAGCGACCTGAAGCTGGCGTCGTTGCGCCGGGGGGACCGGGAGCTCGTCACCGCGGCCCGCCAGATCGCCGAGGCGCTTCTGAACGACGATCGCCCATCGGACGGCACGGCGGTCCTGGCCGACGAGCTGAGGTTGTTCGTGGGCGACGATGAGGCCGCGTATCTCTTGAAGAGCTGATCCGGTTCGCGACGAGCTGATCATCTGATTCTCAAAGGGCTGATCGGCTTCTCAAAGAGCTGATCGGCGATCCGGCCGGACCGCCCAGGAGCGGTGAGGGCCCGCAACTACGCTCAGGCCGTGGACGACCGTGCGTGTGATCGCCGGCAGTAGCCGGGGCCGGTCCCTGCGGGCCCCGGCCGGATCCGGGACCCGACCGACCGCAGACAGGGTCCGCGAAGCCATCTTCAACGTTCTCGCCGGCCTCGTCGACCTCGAAGGCGCCCATGTCGCCGACCTCTTCGCCGGCAGCGGGGCCATGGGCATCGAGGCGCTCTCTCGGGGAGCGGGGTCCGTCACTTTCGTCGACAATTCCCTGGCCGCCGTCCGGGCCGTCCGAGCCAATGTCACGGGCACCGGGCTCGACCCCGACGCCACCCGGGTCGTCCGGGCCGAGGTGGTCGAGTGGCTCCGCCGGCCCCATCGGTTCGATCTGGCGCTCTGTGACCCCCCCTATGCCTTCCAGGCGTGGTCCGAGCTTCTCGACCGGCTCCGCGCCGACGTGGCGGTGATCGAGTCGGACCGACCGGTCGAGCCGCCCGACGACTGGGAGATCATCAGGAACAAGCGCTACGGCGGTACGCTCGTCACGGTGGTCCGTTCCCGACAGCCGCATCCGGTGGCAGAGTCGCAGCAGAGAGGCACCCCGTGACCGTCGCTCTCATTCCCGGCTCGTTCGACCCCTTCCACAATGGACACCTCGAGGTGGTGGAGAGAGCCGGCCGCTTGTTCGACGACGTCGTGGTGGCCACCCTCAGGAACCCGCAGAAGGCCGAACCCCTCTTCAGCCTGGTCGAGCGCGAGGAGATGCTGAAGGAGGCGCTCGCCCATCTGCCCAATGTCCGGATCGTCTCCGTGGCCAAACTGGTCGTCGACGTCGCCCACGATGTCGGCGCTTCCGCCATCGTGAAGGGCCTGCGAGCGGTCTCCGACTTCGAGAACGAGTTGCAGATGGCGCAGATGAACAGGCAGCTCTCGGGGATCGAGACCCTCTTCATCCCCACCACGTCGACCTCGGCCTTCGTGGCCTCGCGCCTGCTGCGCGAAGTGGCCCGTTACGGCGGTGATGTCTCGGCCTTCGTCCCGAAGGCGGTGGCCCTGCGTCTGCAGGAGAAGTTCTCCCGGTGAGTGACGACATCTTCGTGGAGGATCCATTCGCCGAGCTGCGTCCGGAGGTGGAGGCCGACGCCCAGGGCCTTCTCCGACAGGCCGTGGACCTGATTTCAACCGCCCGGGCCATGCCCCTGTCGGCCTCGGTCCTGATCGCCCGTGACGAGGTGCTCGACCTGCTCCAAGGCGCCCTCGACCGCTTTCCCGACGAATTGCGCCAGGCGCGTTGGCTCTTGCGCGAACGCGACGAATTCCTGGCCACCCGGCAGCGGGAAGCCGACAGCCTGCTGGAGGAGGTGCGGGCCCAGGCCGAGCGGATGGTCCAGCGGACAGAGATCGTCCGGCAGGCGAATCAGGTGGCCCAACGGATCCTCGACGACGCCAGGGAAGAAGCCCGTCGATTGCGGCACGAAGCCGAAGACTTCTGTGACCAGAAGCTGGCGTCTTTCGAGATCGTTCTCGACCGGACGCTCAAGACCGTCCAAGCCGGGCGCGAGAAACTCCAGGCCACACCCCCCCCGCTGCCCGGGGACCCCGGCGCTGCGGACATCGACGGTCACACGGCCCCGGCGGAGGGTGAGCTCGGCTTCTTCGATCAGGACGACGCCTGAGCCCTGATCGTGGCCGCCCGTCCGTTCGTCGTCCATGTCGCCAGACTGCGGCGTGTCCTCGGCACCCGTTGGCACGAGGTCAGAACCGGCACCATCGACGATCTGGCCTGCTCGGGAAGCGCCGTTGCCCCCGGGGCCGATATCCGGGCCGACGTCACCCTGGAGGCGATCGCCGGCGGCATCACCGTGTCCGGGGTGCTGGAGGCTCCCTGGACGGGAGAGTGCCGACGTTGTCTGACCACGGCGGCGGGCATCCTCAGGATCCGCGTCCGCGAGCTCTACACGGCCGACGGCGACGGTGAGGACGCCTACCCGCTGGTCGACGACGAAGTCGACCTCGAGGACCTCGTCCACGACGCCGTTCTTCTCGAGCTGCCCATCGCCCCTGTCTGCCACGAGGCCTGCCGCGGGCTCTGCCCTCTGTGCGGCACCAATTGGAACGAACGACCGTGCCACTGCGAATCACCACGTGACGAGCGCTGGGCCGCTCTGGACGTCCTGCGGGTCCCGGACCTCGGCCCCGGGAACTGACGCTCCGGGGCCCGCAAGTCCGCTGGTGGCGGGAGAGGCCATCGGATCCTCGCTCGGGAGGATGGCTCGGGAGCGGGTATCGTGGACCGGCTCCCAACCTGAGGTGATCTGACGATGGCCGTCCCCAAGAAAAAGACATCCAAGGCGAAGAGCCGCAGCCGGCGCGCCTCGAACTGGGTGCTCGGCCTACCGGCTCGCAGCGTCTGTCCCCAGTGTCAACACGCCAAGGTCCCCCATGTGGTCTGCCCGAATTGCGGGTGGTACAAGGGCCGACAGGCCGTCGAAGTCGACTAGTGGCCGGCGCGAGCGGACCCGCCGACATGTCGGTGTCCGCCTTGCCCGTGGCCGTCGACGCCATGGGCGGCGACCGGGCGCCCGCCGAGATCGTGGCCGGAGCGGTCCGAGCCGCCGAGGAACTCGGTATCCCGGTCGTCCTGGTCGGCCGACCGGAGGACCTCGGCGATACCGGTGGGCTCGACGTCTTCCCCGCCACCGAGGTCATCGGCATGGAGGAGGACCCCGCCCAGGGCGTCCGCCGCAAGAAGGACTCCTCTCTGGTGCGCGCCGCCGAGGCGGTTCGTGACGGCCGCGCCCTGGCCATGGTCAGCGCCGGTAATACGGGAGCAACGATGGCCAGCGCCCTTTTGCGGATGGGCCGGCTGAAGGGCATCGTCCGCCCCGCCATCGCCACACCGATTCCCCAGCTCGGTTCCCACCCCACCGTCCTGCTCGACGCGGGGGCGAATTCCGAGTGCACTCCGGCCATGCTGGTCCAGTTCGCCCAAATGGGAGCGGCCTACTCGACCGCCCGCTACGGGGTGGCCGACCCCACCGTGGCGCTGCTGTCGATCGGCGAGGAGAAGTCGAAGGGCACCCCTCTGGTGAAGGAGACCCACGCGCTGCTGGCCGCCACCGCCGGCCTCCGCTTCATCGGTAACGCCGAGGGCCGCGACCTGATGCACGATGCGCCGGACGTCGTCGTCACCGACGGTTTCACCGGCAACGTGGCCCTCAAAACTCTCGAGGGTTCGCTGCGCTTCTTCATGGATACCCTGCTCGAGGTGCTTTCGAAGAACGACGAGACGAAGAAGGCGTCCGAAACCCTTCTTCCCTATCTCGCCCCCCTGGCGGCCGAGTTCGACCCCGACAACACGGGCGGTGCCGTCCTCCTGGGCGTCGACGGGATCTGCGTCATCAGCCACGGGTCCTCTTCGGCCCAGGCCATCGTCTCGGCCGTCAAGGTGGCGCACGACGTGGCCACCGGGGGCCTCGTCGATCGCCTGGCCCACGCCGTCGCCTTGTCGTAACCCCGCCGCCGGTCCGCTTCGACCTCCCTCGGCCCTCTCCGGGCCCGTTCCTGGGTCGTCCACCGGTCCCGACCGGTGCTGCCCGATCGTCGGGACTTGTCAAAAAGGGCCTCCTACCAGGGACTCCGTCGGTCAAGGGGGCGCTGTCGGGTAAGATGCCGGGGAAACCTCTACCCCGCAGGAGACGACGTGCCCGCAGAGACTCACGTGGAAAAGGGTCCGCTCGACCGCCAGCAGGTCTTCGAGCTGGTGCGTGACCAGCTGGCCGACATTCTCGAAGTCGAACCATCCTCGATCAGGGAATCCTCGTCGTTCGCCGAGGACCTCGACGCCGACTCCCTGGCCCTCATCGAACTCGTCGAAGCGCTCGAGGAGGAGCTCGCAGAACGCAGCGTGGGTTTCCGGATCGAGGACGAGGACCTCGAGGACCTCCGGACCGTGCGCGACGCCGTGGACTACGTGGTCGCCAAGCTCGGAGCCAGCTAAGACGATCGAAGATCCCGCCCCTGTCAACGGCGCCGCGGGCGCCGGACCCGAGGTCTCCACCTCGGCCCGTTCCGCGCCCCCCGGCGCGGCGTTGGGGGAGGCGCTGCCCGCAGCGCCCTCGGTCACCGCTCGCCGGGCCAAGGTTCCCGATCTGACCGCTCTGATCGAACGCCTGGGCCACCCCTTCGACGACGAATCCCTGCTCATCCAGGCCTTGTCCCATCGGTCGTGGTGCGCCGAAGCGGGGGGGAGGCCCTCGAACGAGAGACTCGAATTCCTGGGTGACGCCGTTTTGGGCCTGGCCGTGGCGGAGCACTGCTACCGCACCTATCCCGACATGCCCGAAGGAGCTCTGGCCAAGGTCCGCGCCGCCCTCGTCAACACCGCGGTCCTGGCCGAAGTGGCCCTCGAACTCGATCTGGGACCGGTCCTGCTCCTGGGACGGGGAGAAGACTCCTCCGGGGGTCGGGCCAAGCCGTCGATCCTGGCCAACGCCGTGGAAGCCGTGATCGCCGCCGTCTATCTCGCCGGCGGCTGGGAGGCTGCCGAAGCATTGGTGCTCCGCGTGCTCGCCGGCCGGATCGAGGAGGCGGCCGCCGGGCCGGGCGCGGAGGACTTCAAGACCCGCCTCCAGGAGATGGTGGTCCGACGTGTGGGAAGGCTCCCCCAGTACGAGGTGGCGGGAACGGGGCCCGACCACGCCCGCCGGTATACGGCCACGGTGATCGTCGGGGGAGACGTGGTCGGTCAGGGCGAGGGACGGTCGAAGAAGGACGCCGAGCAGGCCGCCGCCCACGCCGCCTGGCCCCTCTTCGCCGACACCGCCGGCTGCGATCTTGCCGAAGGGGGTGTTCCCACGCATGCCTGAGCTTCCCGAGGTCGAGACCATTCGGCGCGACCTCGAAAAGGAGGTCATCGGGCGCCGGGTGAAGACCGTCGAGGTGAAGGGAAAGCGCTCGGTGCGCCGGCACAAGAACGGGCCCGAATTCCGCGACCGGCTCGAGGGGCGCAAGATGACCTCGATCCGCCGGGCCGGGAAGTACCTGCTCGTCGGTCTGGATGACGACGCCGTCCTTGTGATCCACCTGGGGATGAGCGGCCAGCTTCTGCGAGCCAAGGGCCCGAAGGACCCCATGGCCACCCACACCCACGTGATCATCACCTTCACCCAGGGCGGCCAGCTTCGTTTCGTCGATCCCCGCACCTTCGGCGAGATGTTCGTGACGACGACCGACGAGCTCGAGACGGTGGCTGAGCTCGCCCACCTGGGATTCGATCCCCTGGAGGAGGTCATGAGCTGGGCCCGCTTCGGCCAGCTGCTGGCTGACCGGCACACGCCTCTCAAGACCCTGCTCATGGACCAAAAGTTCGTCGCCGGCATCGGCAACATCTACTCCGACGAGATCCTTTTCGCCGCCGGACTCCGCTACGACCGCGGTTCGGACTCGCTCAGCGCCCAGGAGATCCGTCGGCTCTACCGGGCCATGGTCGAGACCTTGTCCGAGGCGGTGAAGTACCGGGGATCGTCGTTGGCCGACGAGCAGTACCGAGACCTCTTCGGGGAGATCGGCGACTACCAGGGCCAACATCAGGTTTATGACCGTGAGGGCAGCGCCTGTCGACGATGCCGGAACTCGATCGTCCGGGTGAAAGTCAACGGTCGGTCGGCGTTTCTCTGTGAGCACTGCCAGATCTGAGAACCCGGCCAGATCTGAGAACCCGGCCAGATCGGATTCTTTTTGATGCCGACAACGGCATCCCCGCATCACTCGGCACGACGGGTAGGGTGACCAACGGTGTTCCTGAAGTCACTGACCCTCAAGGGCTTCAAGTCGTTCGCCGACCCGTCGACTTTGCAGTTGGAGCCGGGCGTGACCGTTGTGGTCGGGCCCAACGGCAGCGGCAAGTCGAACGTCGTTGATGCCGTGGCCTGGGTTCTCGGAGCCCAGGGTCCCCGGACCGTCCGTTCATCGAAGATGGAGGACGTCATCTTCGCCGGATCGGCTGATCGGCCCGCTCTGGGCCGAGCCGAGGTGTCGCTCACCATCGACAACCGGGCCGGCCATCTCCCCGGTGGTCTGGCCGAGATCACCATCACCCGGACGCTGTTCCGTTCCGGCGACAGTGAGTACGCCATAAACGGTCAACCGTGCCGGCTTCTCGACGTCCAGGAGCTGCTGTCCGACTCGGGTGTGGGCCGCCAGCAACACGTGATCGTCAGCCAGGGTCAGCTCGACCAGATCCTGAACGCCCGCCCGGAGGACCGCCGTGCCGTCATCGAGGAGGCGGCCGGGGTCCTGAAGCACCGCCGCCGCCGGGAGCGGGCCGAGAGGCGCCTGGCGGCGACGGAAGAGAATCTGGAGCGCCTGGGCGACCTGCTCCGTGAGGTCCGCCGTCAGATGCGCCCCCTCGAGCGTCAGGCGGCCGCAGCACGCTCGCATGCGTCGCTGGCGGTGGAGCTACGGGATCTGCGCCTGTTCCTCATCGGCCGGGAGTTGGCCAGCCTCGACGATCGTCGGCGGACCACCATGGCCGAACGCGACCGCCTGGGCGCGTCGGAAGCCGAGTTGCGCTCTTCTCTCGATGCGCTCGATGCCGCCGCCGACGCCGCCGCCGCCGAATTGTCCGCGCAGCGCGAGGACGGTCTCGTCTCCGCTGTCACCCGTGTCCACGGCCTGGGTGAACGGTGCCGCGGACTGGCCGGTGTGCTGGCCGAACGGCGTCGATCGCTCGTCCAGGCGCTCGAGGCGGCGGCCGATGCGGACGTGGTCTCATCGCTCGAAGCGGACGCGGCGCGCCTGGCCGACGAACTCGAGACGACGGCGATCGAGGCCGAGGAGCTTGAACCGGCCATGCGGGCCGTGGCGGGGTCGGAAGCCGAATTGGCCGGTGAACTGGCGGCCTTCGAGGCGGCCACGGGTGACCTGGGGACGATGCGGGCGGCACAGGAGGCTTTCGCCGTCTCGCGTGGAGAGAGAGACCCTCTGCGCCGTGCCCTCGAACGCGATCGCGGTGATCTGGAACACCTCGACGAGCGGGTCGCCGCCGTGGAACGGCGCCGCATCGCCCTCCAGTCAGAAGCGGACGACCTGAGGAGCCAGCTGGCCCAGTCGGTGAACGAGGTCACGGCCTCGGAGCAACGGGCCGAAGCGGCCCGCGCCGCGGCCACGGAGTCCAGTGAGGACTGGGACCGGGCCGAGGGCCGGCGTCGGGAGGCGGAGCAGACCCGTCACCGTCTCGAGGCACGAGCGGAAGCTCTGGCCCGTGCCGCGGCAGAGGCGCGGGGCGCGGCCGGAGCCGATGTCCTCGCCGGAGTCCCCGGCGTCTTGGGAACGCTGGTGGAACTGGTCGAGATCGACGAGGGTTGGCAGGGTGCGTTCGAAGCGGCGATCGGAGCCGCTCTGGCCGGGGTGGTGGTGAACGATACCGAGACGGCCCGTTCCGCGTTGACCCTGCTTCATGAACGAGACGTCGTCGGAACAGTCCTGACCCTGCAATCGTCGGCACTCTCTGCGGTCGGTGAACTCTCACTTCGTCCTGACGCCGAACCCGTGCGCGGTCACGTCCGCTCCGAGGTCCCTGGCGTCGACGTCCTCCTTGATCGCCTCCTCGTCGGTGCTGTTGCCGTGACCGGTGGATGGCGCGATGCCGTCGACTACGCGCTCGATCGGCCCGATCTGGTCGTGGTCACCGCCGCCGGTGATCGCTTTTCATCGACCGGCTGGATCGTGCATGCCGGCACGACTCCGGCCTCCGCATTGGCCTCCGAGCAGGCGCGGCGCGAAGCGGACGCGGCGGTGGCCGCGTCGAGCCGGGCCGAGTCGGTGCTCACGGCAGCCCGAGTGAAAGCCGATGACGCCCGGGCCGCGGCCATGTCCGCCGGGCGTGACGCCGAGCGCGCCATCGACCATCGCCAGGCGCTCGAGGAGGCTCTGACACGGGTCGGCTCCGAGGCCGTCGATCTCGAGACGGAACGCTCCGAAGCCTCTCGTCAGCGCATTGCCCTCGCCGACCGCATCGAGCGCGACAGCTTGCGCCTGCAGGACCTCGAAGCGAGGCTGCCCGAGCTCGAAAGTGCCGCCAGCGAAGCGGACGCCCGTTTGCGATCCGCCGGCGAGAGCCGCCGCCGTCAGCAGGAGCGTCGGGCCGAAGTCGAAGGCCGTCGACGCGAACTCGAAGTCCGCATCGCCGGCTTGGCCGAGCGCCGAACCGTCTTGTCCGTTCGTCTTCAAGATGTCGAGCGCAGGTTGGCCGGTCATGTGGCCGAACGCGACCAGGCGGGGGAGCGGCGCCGGCGTCTCGAGGCGGATGCTCGCGCCGTGGACCGCCTGACCGTCGTGGTCGAACGCCACGCCGAACGTCTGACCGGACTCGGCCAGCGCCTGCAGCAGGAGCGGTCCCGCCAGCTCGACGAAGTCCGCGCCGGGGGGGCACGGCTCGATGTCCTTCGACGCGAGCGTGCCGCCGTGGAAGGCCGGATCACCGAAACACGTGACCGTCTGCAGCAGCTGGCACTGGACCTGGCCGAATCCGGTGTCCGACAAGAGTCCGCCATCGAGGCCCTGCGCCGCGAACTCGGCTGTGAACCCGAGACGGCCATGAACGCCGTCTGTCCGCCCCTGCCTGATGGCATCGACGCGGCGGCGAGGGCGAATGCCATAGACAAGGAGCTGGCGTCTCTGGGGCCGGTCAATCCCTTGGCCCTGGAGGAATTGGGAACTCTCGAGGAACGTCACCGCTTCCTGGAGGAGCAGGTGGAGGACGTCCGTCGCGCCCGGCGCGAGTTGCATCAGGTCATCCGCGCCGTCGACGACGAGATCATGCGCGTCTTCGCCGAGGCGTTCGCCGATGTGAACGAGCATTTTCAGGTTCTCGTGGCCACCCTCTTTCCGGGCGGCACAGGCCGCCTCGTCCTGACCGATCCCACGGACATCCTCGAGACCGGGGTCGAGGTGGAAGCACGCCCGGCCGGAAAGAACGTCCGCAAGCTTTCGCTGCTGTCCGGCGGCGAACGCTCGCTGGTGGCCCTGGCCTTCTTGTTTGCCGTTTTCCGCAGCCGTCCTTCACCCTTCTACCTGATGGACGAGGTCGAGGCGGCGCTCGACGACGTGAATCTGCACCGGTTCCTGGACCTCCTCCACGAGTTCCGCGACGAGGCCCAGCTCATCATCGTCAGTCACCAGAAACGGACCATGGAGGCGGCTGACGCTCTCTACGGCGTGACGATGACACCCGGTGGATCGTCGAAGGTCGTGAGCCAGAAGGTCCGGCGTCAGACCGACGACGAGTCGGCCGCCGCCTCCACCAACTGAGAGACCGGCGCCGAGGTCAGGGTCCGGCCGACCTGGTCAGCGGCGCCCGGCGATCTGAACGATCGACTCGCCGCCGGCCGATCCCCGCCCATCTCCTAGGCTGCCTTCGCCATGTCCGCCCTCTGGATCGTCCTGGCCGTCATCGTCGTCCTGGCGATCGTGGGGACCTCGGTCACTCTTTCTCGTCGCTCCACCTCCCGTGGCCGCGCCGCCGGTACTTCGCCGCCGGCCGTCCGGCCGAAGCCGCCGCCCCCGGCGCCGTCGAGGCCTTCTGCGCCTTCCCGGCCTTCGTCGGGTCCGCCCGCCGCGGCGGAGACCACCTCAGCGCCGTCCGAGGCACCCATCGTCGACACCACCGCGCCCGACACCACCGTCGTCGACGCCACCGCGACCGTCGCCCCGTCCCCAGGCCCGGAGGAGGCCCAGGAGCAAAGCGCCGATGTCGTGGCGCCGGCCGATCTGCGCGAGCGGATGGGCAAGACCCGCGGCTTGTTCTCCGGGTATGTCCGCGCTCTTCGCGGGAGAGGATCGGTCGACGATCAAACGTGGGACGACCTGGAGGAAGCTCTCCTCCGTGCCGATGTGGGAACGGCGACCACAACCGCTCTGCTCGACGATCTCCGCCAGCGAACCCACCGTGGCGACTTGCGGGGACCCGACGCCGTGGTGGCCGCCTTGCGAGACGCGCTTCGGGCGTCACTCGAAGGAACCGGTGACATCGGTCTGGCTCTCGAAGAGGGCGTCACCAATGTCTGGCTCTTCGTCGGCGTCAATGGCGTCGGCAAGACGACCACCATCGGGAAGATCGCCCGACAGCAGACGGCCGAGGGTCACTCGGTGCTCCTGGCCGCCGGTGACACCTTCCGGGCGGCGGCGGCCGAGCAGCTCGAGATCTGGGCCACCCGGGCGGGCGTCGGCCTGGTCCGGGGTGCTGAAGGCAGCGACCCGAGCGCAGTCGTCTTCGACGCCGTTCAGCGGGCCAACGCCCGGGGTCAGATCCTCGTCCTGGCCGACACGGCCGGTCGGCTGCATACCAAGGTCAACCTGGTGGAGGAGCTGAAGAAGATCCGGAGGGTTGCCGATCGACCACCGGGCCGGGTCACCGAGGTTCTTCTCGTCCTCGACGCCACGACGGGGCAGAACGGTGTCACCCAGGCCCGGCAGTTCCTCGACGCCGTCGGGGTCACCGGGGTGGTGCTGACCAAGCTCGACGGCACGGCCAAAGGCGGGATCGTAGTGGCCATCCAGCGGGAACTGGGTCTTCCTGTGAAGTTGGTCGGCATCGGCGAGGGTCCCGACGATCTGATCACCTTCGACGCGGACACCTTCGTGGACGCTCTCTTCGACTGATCCCCTTCTCCCGCCATGGTCAGCGGGTCCGGGCGGTCCACCGGCTCCGGTAACCTGAGCAGCCGCATGTTCGAGACCCTGTCTGACCGCCTCGAAGGGATCTTCGGCCGCCTGAGAGGTCGGGGCCGGCTCAGCGATGAGGACGTCGACGGCGCTCTCCGCGAGATCCGTACCGCTCTTCTCGACGCCGACGTCGATGTCCGGGTGGCCCGTTCTTTCGTGGACGGGATCCGCCTGCGGCTGGTCGGCCAGGACCTCTCCCGGAGTCTGAGTCCCGGCCAACAGGTCATCAAGGCGGTCCACGAGGAGCTGATCGGCATCCTCGGAGGCGAGACCCTGCGGATCAGCTACGCATCGGCACCACCGACCGTGGTTCTCCTGGCCGGACTCCAGGGCTCGGGCAAGACCACCACCTCGGCCAAGCTGGCACGCTGGTTCCGCCAGCAGGGACGCAACCCCATGCTCGTGGGAGCCGACCTTCAACGTCCGGCGGCCGTCGAGCAGCTTCGGATCCTTGGTCAGCAGGCCGGGGTGCCGGTCTTCAGCGAGGCGACGGATCCCGTGACGGTGGCCACCGCCGGACTGAACGAGGCCCGACGCCTCGGTCGTGACGTCCTGGTGGTGGACACGGCCGGACGGCTGGCCATCGACCAGGAGCTCATGGACGAGGTCCGTCGGATCTCGGACGCCGTCAGTCCCCACTTCACCTTCCTCGTCATCGACGCCATGACGGGTCAGGATGCCGTGGCCACGGCCGAGGCCTTCCACGAGACCCTCGACCTCGATGGAGTCATCCTGACCAAGCTCGACGGCGACGCCCGGGGCGGAGCGGCTCTGAGCGTCAAGGAGGTTGTCGGGAAGCCGATCGCCTTCGCCTCCACGGGTGAACGACTCGCCGATTTCGATCAGTTCCATCCCGACCGCATGGCCAGCCGGATCCTGGGCATGGGCGACGTCATGAGCCTGATCGAGCAGGCCGAGCGAGAATTCGACAGCGACGTCACCCAGCGTGGGGCCGAGCGCCTCATGGAAGGTCGATTCACCCTCGAGGACTTTCTCTCGCAGTTGCAGCAGGTGAAGAAGCTCGGCTCCCTGGGTGGCATCCTGTCGCTGCTCCCGGGCGTGCCCAAAGAGCTCAAACAAGCCGGTACCAGCATCGACGACGGTCAGATCACCCAGGTGGAGGCCATCATCCAGTCGATGACCGGGAAAGAGCGGGCAGATCCCTCCCTGATCGACGGGGGCCGCCGCCGCCGGATCGCCACCGGAAGTGGCACTTCGATCCAGGAGGTCAACCAGCTCCTGCGCCAGTTCAAAGACGCCCAGCAGCTGATCAAGTCTCCCGGGATGCTCGGAGGGATGCTCGGGGGTCGTGGCGGGAAGTCGGCCCAGGTCCTGTCCGAGCAGATGGGCGACCTGGCGTCGCTGGCCCCGGGGGGTGCCGACGCCTTCGGTGAGCTCGGAATGGGGCTGCCGGGAGGGTCGCCGCCCATGCGGGGCCCGGGCGGCGGCGGGGGAAAGGGCCTGAAAGGGAGCAAGAAGAAGAAGGGCGGCGGACGGGTCACTCCGAAGGCCGGAGGTCGAGGTCGTCAGCCTTGACGAGGCCTCAGAGAGGTCTTTTTCGCCGTGGGGTCCGCCACGGGCCACAATGGAAGGTCCGTACCTCCAAGGTGCGTGACGCATACAGGAAGACCAGGGGAGTCAAATAGTGGCCGTAAAGCTCCGTCTCATGCGGATGGGCAAGAAGAAGCAGCCGACCTACCGCGTGGTGGCGGCCGACAGCCGGTCGCCGCGTGACGGCCGCTTCATCGAGATCGTCGGCACGTACGCGCCGCGGGGCCGGTCGGCCGCGGAACCCGACGCCATCGTCGAGATCGACAACGTGAAGGCCCTCAAGTGGTTGCGCCAGGGGGCAACGCCCACCGAACGGGTGGAGAAGCTCTTGCGCAAGTCCGGGGCGTGGGATGAGTACCGTCCGGCGGAAGCCAAGTGAGCGACGAGGATTACAACGAGGTGGCCGCCGGTAACGCGGTCGATGACATTGATGATGTCAACGACATCAATGTGGCGGACGACATGGCGGGCAACCGCGTCGAGGGAGGCACGGCCCGCGCCGTCCTCGATTACATCACCCGATCGATCGCCACCGACCCCGACGCCGTCGTGCTCGAGGCCGATGACTCCGGTCGCACCGTCCGGTTTCGCATCCATGTCGCCCAGCGCGACATGGGTCGAATGATCGGGCGCCGCGGCCGGGTGGCCCAAGCCATCCGGACTCTCGTGCGCGTGGCGGGATCACGAGACGGGGTGGAGACCAACGTCGACTTCGTCGACGACTGACGATCCCCGCCGCCCACCCGCGGCGGACGGGCCCGGCGAGGGTTTTCTCGATGTGGGGCGCGTCGTGCGGCCCCATGGACTGAGCGGAGAGGTCGTCGTCGACTTCGTGAGCAATCGCGCCGAGCGTTCCATGCCGGGATCCGTCTTCATGACCGACGGAGGCGAGTTGCGCATCGAGAGTTCACGACCGTTCCGCCATCGTTGGCTGGTCAATTTCGCCGGAGTCCACGGTATCGACGCCGCCGAAGGACTTCGTGACCGCGTCCTGCGTGCCGCCCCCCTCGAGGATCCATCGGCGCTGTGGGTCCACGAGTTGGTGGGGTCCACCGTCGTCGATCATGCCGACGGGCGCCTCCTCGGAACGGTGACGGCGGTCGTGGCCAATCCGGTCAGTGATCTTCTCGAGCTCGACGGCGGCGGCCTGGTGCCGTTGCGCTGTGTCGTCGATCACGGGCAGGGTCGGATCGTCGTGGACGTTCCCGCCGGCCTGCTCGACTGACGGGGTCGTCGGTGGGAGGGGTGAATCCCATGCGGGTGGACGTCTTCACGATCTTTCCCGAACTCCTGGATGCCTTCAGCTCTGTCGCTCTGCTCGGTCGGGCCCGTCGGGACGGAGTGCTCGACCTGCGGATCCACGACCTGCGCGATGCGACGAGCGACAGCCGCCGTTCAGTGGACGACTCCCCCTTCGGGGGAGGGGCCGGGATGGTCCTCACCCCCGGCCCGGTTTTCGAGGCGGTGGAGACGGCGGATCCCCCCCGGCCCCTCTTTCTTCTCGGCCCACGCGGTCGCCGCTTCGACCAGGCCGTGGCGGAGGAGCTGGCCGGTCTGGCCGGAAGCGCCTCGGGAGGCTTTTCCCTGCTCTGCGGCCGCTACGAAGGTGTCGACGAGAGGATCTCGCAGCATCTCGTCGACGGCGAGCTTTCTATTGGGGACTACGTCTTGGCCGGGGGGGAGGCGGCGGCCGCCGTCGTGATCGAGGCCGTGTCACGGCTCCTCCCGGGAGTCATGGGTAACGATGCCTCGGCCCGGGACGAGAGCTTCACCTCCGGGCTCCTGGAATACCCCCATTACACCCGCCCGGCGCAGTTCCGGGGCTGGGAGGTGCCCGAGGTCCTGCGCAACGGCGATCACGCCCGGATCGAGAGATGGCGGCGTCGGATGGCACTCAAGAGGACGATCGAGCAGCGCCCGGACCTGATAGCGGCCCGGGGCGGGATCTCGGAAGAGGAACAGCGGCTTCTGGACACCGAAGAGCGGGATTCTGGTTCCTGAGGCCCATCGAGGCCGGGGCGGAGCGTCCTCGTGGGCGGGGCCAGCCCGGCGGCCAGCCGGTGGCGTCGCCCGACCTCGGAGCCGGAGTTCGCCGCACCGGGGTCCTGGACGCGGCTATTCTGGCGAGTTCCAGCAGGCCCCATCGGTCGGCCGTTACCCGCAGGTCAGCATCTGGTATGGGTGTCGCCTGAGCCGCTCGAAATCGACCAGCGAAGGGACGCGCGCCATGAATCCCACTGACATCGTCGATCGCGAGAGCCTGCGAGACGACATTCCCGAATTTGCCCCCGGTGACACCTTGAAGGTCCACGTGAGGGTGGTCGAGGGAAACCGTGAGCGCGTCCAGGTCTTCCAGGGGGCCGTGATCCGTCGCCAGGGCTCCGGAGCCCGAGAGACATTCACCGTCCGCAAGGTGAGCTTCGGCGTCGGGGTGGAGCGGACCTTTCCCGTCCATTCGCCCATCCTGGCCAGGATCGAGATGGTGACCCGTGGCGACGTCCGTCGGGCGAAGCTCTATTACCAGCGTGGCCGAATCGGCAAGGCGGCCAAGATCAAGGAGAAGCGGGCAGTCCGCCCGTAGGGCGATGAGCGAAGAGGACCTCGAACGCTACGAGGCCGATATCGAGCTGGCCCTGGTCCAGGAGTACCGCACCGTGCTCCCGCTGTTCAATTACGTGGTGGAGACGGAACGTCGTTTCTATCTTGCCAACGAAGTGAAGGTCTCGGTCGGCAACAGCTCTGCTCCGACGTGCATCGAAGTCGAGCTGACCGACGCCTGGGTGTGGGATATGTATCGTCCCGCCCGCTTTGTCCCGAGCGTCCGGGTCCTCACCTTCCGGGATGTGAACGTGGAGCGGCTTCCCGAACGCGACGCCTGAGGTCGCCGCCTTCTTCGCCTGCACTGTTACACCCCCGGGCGACACTCACGGCATGGCGTCCGCCTCCTCCGGCCTTCCCATCGCCGCCGGTACCCCACAGCACGATCGTCGCCACCGTGGAGAGCGCGGTGAACAGGCCGTGGCCGAGTGGTATACCCGGGCCGGATATGAGGTCGTGAGCCGCAACTGGCGGTGTCGCGACGGAGAAATCGACCTTGTGGTCATCGATCCGGGCGGCGTCCTCGTCATCTGCGAGGTGAAGACACGGACCTCCGTGGCCTTCGGGACACCCCTCGAAGCCGTGACGACCACCAAACAGAAACGCCTACGCCGGCTGGCGGCCAGGTGGCTTTCCGATGCCCGGACCCAGGGTGTGAAGTTGCGACCGGTGCGCTTCGACGTCGCCGGAGTGATGGAGGGTCGTCTGGGAGCGTTCCGCATCGAGGTCATCCACGACGCATTCTGAAGGGATCAGAAGCTTGGCCGATCCGACTGGTCGATGAGTAGGGTGAGGATGTGACTGCCGAAACGATCATTGTGGAGCGTGACGCGGGCGTCGTGACCGTCACCCTCAATCGACCCGAGCGCAAGAATGCCGCCAACGGGATGATGTGGCAGGAGCTGCACGCCACTCTCCTGGAGGTGAACCGCCGTCGCGAGGACCGGGTTCTCGTGGTCACGGGTGCCGGGGGAGCCTTCTGCTCGGGAGCCGACATCGGGGATCCCAAGGGTATAAGCGGCGACAGCGATGACCCTCCCCTCACGCGGATGCGTTTCCTCGGCTCGGTGATGTTGGCTTTGCACGGACTGCCGAAGCCCACGATCGCCAAGATCAACGGCATCGCCGCCGGTGCCGGCTTGAGCTTGGCCCTGTGCTGTGATCTGACCGTCATGTCATCGTCGGCCCGACTGTCCGAGATCTTCTCCCGCCGGGGCCTTTCGGTGGACGGCGGATCGTCATGGCTCCTGCCCAGGCTCATCGGACTTCACCGGGCCAAGGAGCTCGCCTATTTCGCCGACACGCTCTCGGCTGAGGAGGCGTCTACGTTCGGTCTCGTGAACCGGGTGGTGGCCGATGACGAAATCGATGCTTTCGTCGCTGATTGGGCGAGACGGTTGGCCGCGGGGCCCCCGATCGCCCTCTCGATGACAAAGAAGCTGCTCAACGACAGCGCGGCGGTATCGATGGCTCAGGCCCTCGAGGACGAGGCCCGCTGCCAGACGGTGAATTTCACCACCGAGGACACCCGGGAGGCGATGCGCGCCTTCGCCGAGAAGCGTGAGCCGTACTTCACAGGCAAATGAGCCTGATCCCAGCCCATCGATGAGTTTTCCGATGCGGCTGCGTCCTCGACCCGATGGCCGAGGCCGTACTGGAGCTCTCCCCACTAAAATCACGTCCCGTGGCCCTGCGCCAGACCCCATCGCCCCGTTTGACCTGGAGCCTTTCCGGCAGGAACTGACCGGCTACTGCTACCGGATGCTGGGCTCCGGATTCGAGGCTGAGGACACGGTCCAGGAGACCATGCTGCGGGCCTGGCGCAACGCCGAGGGCTTCGAAGGTCGATCGAGCCTCCGGTCGTGGCTGTACCGGATCGCCACCAACGTGTGCATCGACATGCACCGCCATGTCCAACGCCGGGCCGGACCCATGGGAAATGGGTCCGGCATCGGCCCCGTCGAGTCCCTCCTCGGCCCCCTGCTGCCCGAGGCCGTCTGGGTGACCCCCGTCCCTGACGCCGGGGTGGCACCGGAGAGTCCCGACCCGGCCGAAATCGCCCAGTACAGAGAATCGATTCGCCTCGCCGTTGTCACTGCTCTCCAGCATCTCCCCGCTCGTCAGCGCGCTGCTCTCATCCTGTGAGAGGTCCTGCGACGGCAGGTGCCGGAGGTTGCCGAACGTCTCGACACCAGCGTGGCGGCGGTGAACAGTGCGCTTCCGCGCACGCGCCACGCTTGGCCGTCTGCCCCAAGACATGCACCCGGAAAAGCTGGACGATACCGACGCCGAGTTGATTGAGAGATACATGGACGCCTTCGAGCGCCACGACATCGAAGAGCTGGTTGACGTTGCTCCACGCCGACGCCGTCCAATCGATGCCGTCCTTCGCCAAGTGGATCAGAGGGGCATCGAACATCGGCGCTTTTATGCTGGAGCCCGGACCCCGTGGGTGCCGGGGTTCGCGTCTCGTTCCCACCTCGGCCAACGGGTGTCCCGCATTCGGGCAGTACCGACCCGATCCCGCTGGCGGGCACGCGCCCCGGGCGCTGCAGGTTCTCGAGGTCTCGACCGGGCAGATCGCAGGCATGAGTTTCTTCCTCAATTTCCTGGACGTCGATCGGCTCTTCCCCCAGTTCGGTCTACCCCTCCATCTCGATTCGTAGACCGGCGAGGTCGACAAGATCCTTCATTGCCGGCGAAACCTCGGTGACCGATGGTGGCGTGACGGCGGCGAGGTCAGGAGCACCGGTACCCTCCAGTACCAGGCTGAGGACCACCCTGTCGGAGTCCAGGATCGTGACCCGGCGCCATCGCTGAGGGCCAGCCATCAGATAGTGGACGGTTGATTGTCGGTGATCTCATCGGCACCGTCCCGGCGAGCCACCAGCGGCGGCGGGCGGAGGCGGTGGGAAGCCTTCCGGAGGGCGCCCGCACTGCCGTGCCGTGTCGAATCTCGATGGGCAGCTCGTCATCGATGACCGATGATTTCCGGACACCGAGGCCGTCTGTGTGGTGAGATTCCCCACCGGACCAAAGGAGCGGTTATGCCAACTCGTGCCCGCGCCCCCCATCGGATCACCCTGTTGGACTGATCTGTGGACCTCCGACGTGGAGGGAAGCCGGAGGTTCTACAGCGAGCTCTTCGGCTGGGAGGCCCAGGATCCGAGCCCGGAATTCGGCGGGTATTTCATGTTCACCCGTGACGATGTTCCCGTCGCCGGTGCCATGGGAGCCATGGGCGATATGCAGGCCACCGACACGTGGTCGATCTACCTGGCCACCGATGACATCGCCGAGACCCTCGATGCGGCCGAAGGCCACGGGGCCCATATCATCGGCCCGGCCATGGAGGTGGCTGATCTCGGCAGGCAAGGCATTCTTGTCGACCCGTCGGGTGCCCACGTGGGCGCCTGGCAGCCGGGCACCTTTGCGGGGTTCACCGTCCTGAACGAGCACGGAGCACCGAGCTGGTTCGAGTTGCACACTCGGGATCATGCCGCCGCCGTCTCCTTTTACCGCTCGGTATTCCACTGGGAAACCGAAACAGTCGGAGACACCGACGAATTCCGTTACGCGACGATGCGCAACCCCGTCGCCGATGGCGAATTGGCGGGGATCATGGACGCCGCCGCCTTCCTGCCCGAGGGCGTCCCGTCGCACTGGTCCGTCTATTGGGAGGTGGACGACGCCGATGCCACGGTCGCCAGGGCCAACTCCCTCGGGGGCTCGGTGGTCATGGACGCCAACGACACCCCCTACGGGCGTTTGGCGACCCTCTCGGACCCGGCCGGTGGCCAGTTCAAGCTGCGCACGCCACCTCGGTGAACCCAGGCTGTGTCCCAGCCGATGCCGAGATGCCATCTCGGACGACCCGGTATCGGCCGGTGACACACCCGTGTCCTACAGTGCCTGTCACGCCTCGTGTGGCCGGCGTCTGAGCGAATCGGCCCTCTCACAGAAGCGGCCCGGACCCAAGGTCCGGGGCCGGAGAAGTGGGAGCTGTCGTGCTCGCCTCCATCCCATCCGCAACACTCCACGGCGTCGACGGTCGTCCCGTCGCCGTGGAGGTCCATGTCTCGAACGGCCTTCCCGGTTTCACAGTGGTCGGCCTTCCCGATGCCGCCGTCCGGGAGTCGCGAGACCGCGTCCGGGCCGCCGTTCTGTCGAGCCGGCTGCCGTGGCCGAAGCATCGGGTCACCGTCAACCTCGCCCCGTCGGGACGGCGCAAAGGCGGTTCCGGGCTCGACCTGCCCATCGCCGTAGCAGTCCTGGTCGCCGACGGCTCGGTGGCGGAAGGAGACGTCGAGGATACGGCGTTCATCGGCGAACTGGGTCTCGACGGCTCTCTTCGTCCGGTTCCCGGAGTAGTTCCCATGGTGGCCGCACTCAGCTGCCGGCGCGTCGTCGTACCGGTCGAGTGTGCCTCGGAGGCTCGTTTGGTCGGTGGTCACGAGGTTCGAGGAGCCGCCAGCCTGGGTCAACTCGTCCCCGCCCTCCGGGGCCAGGGTCCGTGGGCCGACACCTCGGACAGCAGGCCCGAGACGATCCTGCCGCCCCTGCCTGATCTGGCCGACATCAGAGGTCAGCCGGTCGGCCGACGTGCCTTGGAGGTGGCCGCTGCCGGCGGCCACCACCTGCTGCTGGTGGGTCCGCCCGGTTCGGGCAAGACCATGCTGGCCACCCGGCTCCCGGGCATTCTCCCTCCACTCGGGCGCGATGACGCCCTGGCCGTCACCCGGATCCACTCGGCCGCCGGAGTCGGATTGGCCGGGGGAGAACTCGCCCAGCGCCCTCCATTTCGAGCCCCCCATCACGGGACGACAGAGGTATCGCTGATCGGGGGCGGGACGGCGTGGCTTCGACCGGGAGAAATCTCGCTCGCTCATTGCGGGGTGCTGTTCCTCGACGAACTGGGCGAGTTCCCCGCCGTGGCTCTCGACATGTTGCGACAACCTCTGGAAGAGGGCGTCGTCCGGATCAGACGGGCTCGGCGCGCCATCGATCTGCCGGCCCGCTTCCTGCTCGTTGGGGCCATGAACCCGTGTCCGTGTGGTGAAGGCAGCGTCCCCGGTGCCTGCCGGTGCACCGACGCGGCACGCGCCCGCTACGCGCGCCGTCTCTCGGCCCCATTTCTCGACCGCTTCGATCTCGCCCTGTCTCTCGGACGCCCCGACGTGGACGATCTGTTGGGCGGTCGACCCGGGGAAACGTCGATCATGGTGGCCGAGCGTGTGCGTTTCGCCCGCCTCGTGGCCGCTGATCGCGGCGTGCGGTGCAACGCCGATATCCCGTCACACGCACTCGACGAGCTGTGCCCCCTGTCACCCGAAGGCGCCGCCCTGCTGGAGCGACGTCTTCGGGCAGGGGCACTGTCGGCACGTGGGCTGCACAGGATCCGACGAGTGGCGCGCACGCTCGGCGATCTCGACGACGCCGGGTCGCTCATCGGGGAGCGCCAGGTGGCCGAAGCCCTGCACCTGCGCGACGCCGGTAGCGTCCGGTCACACGGGCCTTCGTCGTGACGAGCACCACGTTCCTCAACGACGATGAGCGCTACGCCGCTTCCATTGCCGCCCTCGGAGCCGGACCGGCCCGGTTGCGCCGCTTCCTCGAAGGGTACGAGCCTCGAGCCGCCTGGGATGCCTTGGCCCGGGGTCGTCACCCCGCCGATCCCGAGGCACGGTACCGATCGAAGGCCCGACCGGCCCTGGTCGACGCCGTCGAAGCCCGCTGTGCGGGTCGCGGAATCGGCGTTCGCATTCTGGGTCGGTCCGGATATCCCGCCACCCTGGCCGCCGATCATGAAGCGCCTGGCGTGCTCTTCACTCTCGGAGACCCTTCGTTCATCGACTCGAGACCCCGTGTGGCCATCGTCGGTACCCGCAGCGCCACCCCCTACGGCCTGAGCGTCGCCTCTGAACTCGGTGCGGCTCTGTCCGAGGCCGGCGTGGTCGTCATTTCCGGCCTGGCCCGGGGGATCGACTCGGCCGGACACGCCGGGGTCCTGGCCGCCAGCCAGGGCGCACCTCCGGTGGCCGTCATCGGCACGGCGCTCGACGCCCCCGCCCGCCAGGCTGAACGTCAACTGCAACAGGGGGTCGCCCAGACCGGCGCCGTGCTCTCGGAACGGGCTCCCGGGTCCACCGGGACCCCGGTCTGGCTCTTCGCGGTTCGGAGCCGCATCATGGCTGCACTGGCCCATGTCGTTGTCGTCGTGGAGTGCCACCGAAAGGGAGGATCGCTCAACACGGTCAAGTGTGCCGTCGACCGGGGGGTGGCGGTGGCCGCGGTCCCAGGATCCGTTCGCAGCTCCGCGTCGATGGGCTGCAACGCTCTGTTGGTGGATGGTGCGGTACCGGTCCGAGACGTCGGGGATGTGATCGCCGCCGTTGAGCTGGCCATCGCCGGTCGATCGGAGATCCTCCCCCCGCGCTCGCCGGACCGGGCGCCGTTCGTCAGAGGTGGGACCGCCCACGGTGCGGAGGGGTCAGCGAGGGCACTCAACCGCATCTCCGCCCGGACCTTGGATGCCCTCGACCACGACCCCGCCAGCCTGGACGCCATCGTCGGACGGTGTGCTCTTCCTCTGACCGATGTCGCCCTGGCCCTCGAGCAGCTGGCCGCCGCCGGCTTGGCGTCCGGAGCGGGAGGCTGGTGGTCCCGGCAGGGTCGTTGAGGCGGATCAGAGAGATGCAAGGGCAGCGCCGCCGCCGCGGCGCTGCCCTTGGTTCGACGTCGAGTCCCCCCGGTTCGACGTCGAGAACTTAGATGTTTGCCTCCACGGCGGGGACACCCACCGAAGCGATGACCTCGAGGATCTCGGCTCCGACGAGTTCGTCTCGCTCGAGCAGGGCGTCGCGCAAGCCCTCCACCACGCACTGGTTCATCTCAAGAAGCTGGCGGACCTCGGCCTTGGCTTGACGCAGAACGCCTTCGACTTCGTCACGCCCGTCATCGTTCGACAGGACCTTGGCCACGATGTTGCTGGCACCGGCAGTCTCGACGGCGGCGGAGGAGATCAAAGTGGTACCCATGCCCAGGCTGCCGATCATCTGACAGGCGGCGTTCGTCGCCGCCTGCAGGTCGCTCGCCACCCCCGAGCCGGCTTCGCCGAAGAACATCTCCTCGGCCACCATGCCGCCGAAGGCGATGTGGATGAGAGCCTCCATCTCGGTGCGGGTCTTGAGGAAGCGCTCCTCTTCCTCGGAGTGGGCGAGAAGGCCCAGAGCGTCCTTGCGCTTGATGATGGACAGAACATCAAGCTTGCGCCCCTTACCCACCAGCCATGCCACCACGGCGTGTCCGGCTTCATGAGTGGCGATGGTCCGACGCTCGGCCTCGGCGTACTCGACGGGCTGGGCCAGGCCGATCTCTTCCGTCATCTTGGCGTTCTGGATGTCCGCCCAGGAGAGGCGGTCACCCTGGCGGCGAAGGGCCCAGATGAGTGCCTCGTCCAGGAGGTGTTCGATCATCACCGGGGAGTATCCGAAGGTCACGGCGGCCAAGGTGTCGCGTTGGGCCGGAACGTCGAGCTCGGTCTCGTGGGCCTTCTTTTCCAGGTAGTAGTCGATGATCTCCCGTCGGCCCGAACGGCTGGGGAGATCGAAGTAGATCGTCCGGTCGAATCGCCCCGGACGGACGAGGGCCGGGTCGAGGTCGGCGGCGCGGTTGGTGGCCCCGATGACGAGGATGTTGGCGGGCGTGGCCGGCTTCTTCCGAATCTGCCGGCTGGCGGGCATCCAACCGTTCACCCTGTCGGCCAAGGCAGCACCGATCCGGCTGATCATGGCCGGCTCGTCGAACGACTGAAGCTGAATGAGAAGCTCGTTGACCACACCGGAGACACCTTCGGCCCGGCCCGTTCCCATGCCCCCCCGGGCTCCGCCGATGGCGTCGATCTCTTCGATGAAGCCGATGGCGCCGCCCTCGCGACGAGCGTACTTACGCAGGGCCTTGAAGTACGACCGGATCTTCCGATTGGTCTGGCCGTAGTACATGGACTGGAAAGCGGACGAGGACACGAAGAGGAACGGCACCCCCGCTTCGGCGGCCATGGCCTTGGCCATGTACGTCTTCCCCGTTCCCGGAGGCCCTTCGAACAGTAGGGCACGGCGGGGCGAACCACCCATGTGCTCGGTGAACTTACGGTGCCCGAGGAAGAGATTGAGCGTCTTCACCACTTCGTCCACGACCAGGCCGGCACCGCGTACGTCGTCGAACCTGACGTCGATCTCGCTCGGTCGATAGAGGACGTGTGGCGACCGACCGGCGCCGAGGAGTGGCACGATGATGGCCACCGACAGCAAGGAGATGAGGGCCATTGCCGGGAGGTAGGGGACGAGGGCATGGGGGAAGTGCGGGAGCCCGAAGGGACCGCCTCCCCACAGAAGGGCTCGGGCCCCGAGCAGCAAGGCGACGGGCAGAAGGAAGAGCCCGAGCCTGAGGAGGCGACCCTGGCGGACCCGCTCCCGGGTACTGCCCACGTCAGCCGTCGAGGCGCCGATCACCTGGGACTGGCCCAGGGTCCGGAGCTCGGCCGAGGCGATGCTCGACCGATCAGAGCCCTGGCCTGAGTACGACTCACGGCTGGTACGCCTGGTCATTTGGGGGGGTCCCTTCCACCGGCCGGGCCGGTTGTGTTCGTTCTCTGACGGTGAGCCCACTGTGAGGGGCCGAAGTCACGACCCCCGCAACCGAGGATCAAATGTCCCCCAATAGGGCTTTGCCGGACCGGTGCCGGGTCTGTGCTCGTTTATCAGCGAGGCTGTGCCGTGCACTTCATCGTTGACGGTATGAATGTCATCGGGACCCGACCCGACGGCTGGTGGCGTGATCGCGCCGCTGCCCGTAGGCGCCTGGTGGATCAGCTGGCAGTCCTGGAGGCCTCGGTGGGGCGAATCACCGTCGTCTTCGACGGTCGGGCCGGGGCCGGGGAACTCGACCGGGCGGGCCTGGCCGGCGTGGGCATTGCCTTCGCCCCCGGGGGGCCGAACGCAGCCGACGATGCCATCGTCGAGATGGTCTCGGACCTGGACGGTTCCGAGGACACCACGGTGGTCACGTCTGATCGCGGTCTCATCGAGCGGCTCCGAGCCTTCGAGCTCAAAGTCGAGAGTGCCAAAGCCTTTCGATCCCGACTCGACGCCACGGCCTGACGAAGGCCCCTTCGGGAGCAGGCCACGATCGTGCCCTGCAGTCGGCGGCACTAGTCTGCGGCACCGATGGCGATTCTCACCCGATTCGGACTCCAGATCCCGAGCTTCACCTACGGCGACAAGCAGGAGAGCGACGGTGAGCACGCGGGGCTCTTCGAACGCGTGGCGGCCATCGCCACGACGGCCGAAACGGCGGGCTTCGACTCCATCTGGGTCATGGACCATCTCTTTCAGATTCCCGGTATCGGTGAGACGGATGAGCCGATGTTCGAGGCCTACACCTTGCTCGGTGCCCTGGCTGCCCGAACCAGGCGAGCCCGGCTCGGCGCCATGGTCACCGGTGTGACATATCGCAATCCCGCCCTGTTGGCCAAGGAGGTGACAACGCTCGATGTCCTGTCCGGTGGACGGGCCGTCCTCGGCATCGGAGCCGCGTGGTTCCAAGGCGAGCACGACGCCCTGGGCTTTTCCTTCCCCCCTCTGGCGGAGCGGTTCGATCGGCTCGAGGAGGCACTCACCATCTGCCGATCGATGTTCACCGAGGACGCACCGAGTTTCGAGGGTCG
>Ga0307373_10001620_pt1 | contig 42095 bp, 34 predicted proteins | sample OX2MG_FD_202534 | JGI IMG/M metagenome (GOLD analysis project Ga0307373, IMG submission 202534) | Soil microbial communities from Risofladan, Vaasa, Finland - OX-2 | ecosystem: Environmental > Terrestrial > Soil > Coastal area > Acid sulfate soil | place: Finland: Risofladan, Vaasa | collected...
TTAACGCTTATTCGGCGCAAGCCGTGGGTCAGGAACCAGCCCCCTCACCCCAACCCTCTCCCGGTGGGAGAGGGGTCGCCGCAAGGCGGTGGGTGAGGGGCCTTCGTTCCCAGGGCTCACGCCCTGGGCTAAGTTCTGTCGCCCCTACGGGGCTTTTGCGCTCGGCATCCGAGCCCAGACTTCTGAAACGAACTTCGGTTACACGACACTAGGGATCGACCTCAGCATGTTAGGTTAACTCTTTCAGCAAGCTGCTACTGATGTTTACAAAATATAGTGACGCCGTTCTTTGTAGCGCCGCTCGGCGGCAAGCGCTGCTTGCCTGAGCGGCGAAAGACGCGGGTCATAGACCCGCGCTACCGTAATAGTTGTCACTATATTTTGTAACTCTCAATAATTCGTAGCGGGTACCGTTGTGCTTCAACTCCGATGCGCACTCATTTCATGCACCATCTTGACCAACTCGATGACGTTTCCCTCGGGGGTGTCCGGCAGGATTCCGTGACCCAAATTAAAGATATGGCCGGGGCGCCCTGCCGCCTGATCCAAAATTCCCTGAACTCGCTCTCGAATGAACGGCAAATCCGCAGAGAGCACCATGGGATCCAGATTGCCCTGCACGCCGACGCCGTCTCCAAGCCGATCCCAGGCCCGCCCCAGTTCAACGTGGAAATCGAGACCGATGATGTCACCGCCGGCATCGCGCATGTCATCGAGGAACATCCCCGTCCCCGTTCCAAAGTGGATGACGGGCGTACCCGGCGTTATGCCTTGAATGAGAAGGCGCGTGTAAGGCAAAACAAATCGCCGGTAATCCTCCGGTCCCAAACATCCCACCCAGGTGTCGAAAATTTGCACGGCCTGAACCCCCGCAGCAATTTGGCCGTTGACGTACTTAGCAAGCTCGCGGGCCAGGCGCTCCATCAGGGCGCGCCAGGCTTCCTGGTCCCGGTACATCAGGTTCTTGGTATGCCGGAAAGTCTTGGAGGCTCCGCCCTCGATCATATAGGAGGCGACCGTGAAGGGCGCCCCCGCAAAGCCGATGAGCGGCATCTCGCGAGGAAGCGCGGCGCGCGTCCGCCGAATCGCTTCGTAGAGATAATCGAGCGACTGCGCAGGTTCAACCTCCCGCAGCAGATCAACATCGCCCGGCTTGCGGAGCACCGGCTTGACCACGGGACCCTCGCCCTGGTCGTATTCGAGCTTGAGTCCAAGAGGTTCGATAATCAGCAGCAGATCGGCGAAGATGATCGCCGCATCCACCCCCAGCTTGAGAGCCGCACTTACGGTGACCTCGGAAACCAGGTCCGGGTTCTTGCAGAGTTCAAGGAAAGGGACTCGCGCCCGAAGCTCGCGGTATTCCTTCATGAACCGCCCGGCCTGCCGCATCAGCCAAACGGGCGTCACGTCGGTGAGCTCCCGGCGGCAAGCTTTCATGAATCGTGAATTCTTCCAAGGCTCTTCGCCCTCTGGGCGAGCCTGGCGAGGGACGGCTTCGACAACGGCCGTATGACTTGGGGAAGCCAATCCGATCCCGTTGGGTTTCCCCGAACCGGCAGATCCCGCGGTTCCGGAGTCTTTCCGGCGCAGCAACTCTTGAGCCCGCCGGGCGGCCTCAAGAACCAACGCCCCCATTTTGGGAGGAACGGACTCCACGTCGACGGAAATACCATGGGCGAGAAGCGCCTCTGTGCAAGTAGGACCGACGGAACAAACAGCCGAGCGATGAAGCGCTTCGATCAGGCGGTCTTGGGCGCCGTCTTCGGATGCGACACGAAGCATGTGATCCACCTGAGCCCCGTTGGTGAACAGCGCAACCCGGGCGCGTCCTTGAAGGATGGCGCGGATGGTTTCCCGCAGCGGGCCGAGGTCTTCCGGGAGCGCCCAACGGTAGACCGGCACACGCAAAACTTCAGCGCCACGCGATCTGAGTTCTTCAAGAAAGGCCTCGTTGGGTACACCGTATTCCTGAACAGCCACCGTGCTGCCGCGCAACGTGAAACTGCGCGGGTTCTCCTCGAGCTCCTGCAGAATTTCCCGCCAGGTATTCGGATCGGGAACCAGGATCGTCACCGGCACACCGACCTCGCGCAGAACCAGGGCAGGCTTCGGCCCGCGAGCCACAATCGTGGCCGTCCGGAGCCCGTGAACAATTTCCTCCGGCGCATAGCGCGATTTCAGAGCCTCGATCAGCGTCCGTGTTCCGACCCCGGTCATCAAGATGACACCCTGAATTTTTCCCGCGAAGAGCCTTTCCGCAAACTCGAACGCTGCGGGATTATCCTCCAGCGGAATCTCGCGCATGCTGGGCCCCACGCGCGGCACACCCCCGTAATTGGAGATCAGCTTGGCAATCTCCGCAGCTCTCCGGCTCTCAAAAGCTGCGACTTCCAGGCCCTCAAAGTTCGGCTTCGTGGTGGGATTAGTCATGATGATGAATTCGAACGCCCCAGGCTGTTGATTTTGGACCCCTAATTAGTCTAGCGGCTTTTTGTAATGTGCGCCAGAATCCTTGACATGCCCTCCTGCAAGACCTCCTCGCCGGTCAAAAGACTGATCACCAGGTAGCCGTCACCCGGGAAATCATAAAAGTGCCCAGGATGGACCAGAACGCCTTCGTTCGAGAGGAGATCAACCGCCCAGTCGTCGTCGCTGATCGATGTGGGCACTTGCAGGATCGCATACCAGCCCCCTTCACTTTCAAGGCGGCTGAGGTTCGGACATAAACGGGTTGCCTCATCAACCCTGGCCAGATTTGACCGCAGGCGTTCCATGATTTTCGGCTGGACGATCTGGCTTCGCTCGAGCAGTTTCGGCAGTGCATGGGCGAGCGGAGCGCTCACGGAGAGGTAGGTGTCCGCGATTACCTCCAGACGTCCCAGTGCGGCGTTCAAAAGCTTGCGGGGTCCATTGACGACCATCCAGCCAAGCTTCATCTGGGGCAACGCTGAAATTTTCGACAGGCCGCTCAGCGTCAAGGTAAGAACCTCCGCCACGGCCGCATGAGAGGATACCCGCCGATCGCTGGGCTCAAAGGCGTAATCCGCAAAGACTTCATCCGCAATCAAGGCGGTTTGGTTTTCCTGGCAGCAGGCGGTCAAGGAAGCGAGTTCGCTCGATTTGACAAACGATCCGGTCGGATTGTTGGGATGAACCACAACGATTGCCTTCGCGCCAGAACCCAGACACTTTTCTGTTATCTCCGGGTCGATGTGCCACTCGCTATCGTATTGAAAGGGATAGGAAACAACTTCCAGATCGTTCAGTCCGGCCAGGAAGTCAAAAAGGGGATAGCTGGGCTGCGGAATGAGAACCTTGTCGCCCGGGTCCGCGAGCAGCCGAAATGCGTAGGAGTAGGCTTCGCTGGTGCTGGTGGTCAGGAAGATCTGTTCCGGCGTCACCCGGATTCCCCGCGCGGCGTAGTAGCCGCTCACCGCCTCCCGCGCCCGGAGGAGCCCGCGAGGGTCAGGCTCATAGACGAGAGAGCGCGGATCATCAAATGCCTGAAGGATTTCTTCTTCTGCTTGAAAGCCGCAGCGCGTAGGGTTGGACTCGGTAAGGTCGAGGACAGCGAGGCCCTGCCTTCGGCGTTCTTCGATTTGCTGGCTGAGGCGGTTGGGAGTGAGAAGCCAGTCCGTGCGTGCTGCAAACATAGGTCCTTTGCCGTGTGCTCAACCGGCCTGAAGCAACCACCGGTTCGCTGTGCTCCCGAGCCCGCTCGAGACCGCGCCCCCTCCCGGCACATCGTAATTCGCAAGGCCGCATCGGGCCCTGCACCATCCGTTCCCCGGCTGAGTTCAGTTCGAAAAGGCGCCGGGTTAGCTTGTCTCCTTGATGACCTTGAACAGACCCATCAGAGACTCCCGGGTACTCTCCACTTTGTTCCCATCCGGACGCCGGTAATGCGTTTCCAAAGACATATCACCTTCGTAGTGGTCGCGGCGGAGCGCTTCGAATTGTCCCTTCCAATCGACAAACCCGCCTCCGACGGGCGCCCACACCAGTTTCCCGGTCTTGGGGTCTCGCTTGACGTCCTTAATGTGCATGTGCGCAAAAAGGCCGCGCACGTGATTGTACCCGTTGGGGTAGGGGACTTCACCGAGCATTGCGGCATTGCCAGGATCCCAGTTCCCGCGAAGGTGAGGCGAATTGACGTCACGCAGAATTCGTCCCAGATCTTCGCCGGTTCCGACATTGCAGTCGGGCTCGTTTTCGAGAACGAGGAGAATCCCGTTCTCGCCCGCCAGCTTGGCGGCCTTGGCCAGCCGGTCGCGGACATACGGATAGGCCTTCGCGGGTTCCTTCACACGCCAGTAGCTGAAAACGCGTACCTTGTGACTTCCCAAAAAATGCGCCAGCTTGAAGGACTCCAGCAAAAGGCGTTCAGTGTCTTCGTCCGTAAATTTCGCCTTAAAGGAGGAGCGCTCCTCCTTGTAGACAGGCATTTCAGGCAGGTTGTATTTATAAATGGGCGATCCGATATCGGTCACCGTCACGCGATGTTCTTGGAGGAGCCTTTTGGCTCGGTCGAGCTGTGGCTGAGAAAGGTTCATGATGTTCTTCTGCCACAGGTCGCGCAGCTCACCGTAATGCAAAGAATAGTGAGTGATGAAATCCAAGGCCTGCTCGAAATTCTCGGTAATTTCATCCGTAATGATTCCCAATTCCCACCCCATGGCCCCTCCGGATTCCGCAGCCTTTAGCGAAGCCAGGCCGGGCCACGCCAGAAGCGCAGAACCGAGAAAAGTCCGTCGTGTCAAGATGGTCTGCATGGATCATCCTTCCGTTCTTGAGGTATCACACCTTCGCGTGACCTTGCCATCATACCCAAAACCTTCCTTGTCCGGACGAGTATTTTTTCAGCAGGCTTTTCCCTTCCGAGCCGGTCCCGAGCGGCGTCGAAAAGATTCGACAGACCCAGGCCGAAGTTTTCTGGGTCGAAACAGAGTCGTTCGGTCCTACAAAGTAATACAATAGGCGTTCGCAGCCGCTCGGAACGCCCGCGCGATTGAGGATCTCATAGGTCGAATCTATCAGGAGGGTCCATTCATGCGTTTTTTGCGCGCCATCATTGCCGTAATCATCCTCGGATTCGCTGCGGTATGCCTCGGCCAGCAAATGCCCGAGGGCCGCTTGATGCGTTTTCCTGACATTCATAAGGATAAGGTGGTCTTCAGCTATGCGGGCGACTTGTGGCTGGTCTCGACTGCTGGAGGAATCGCCCGAAGAATTACCACGAGTCCGGGACTCGAGCTCTTCCCCAAGTTTTCTCCCGACGGCAAGTGGATCGCTTTTACCGCGCAATACGACGGCAACTTCAATGTCTACGTCATTCCCAGCGAAGGCGGGCAGCCCCGCCAACTGACCTATCTTCCCGACGTGGGACAAGTTCCTGAACGCATGGGGCCGAACAACGAAGTCATCAACTGGTTTCCGGATAGCAAGCGGATTCTGTTCCTCTCCCGGCGTTCAACCTTCAACACCTGGTTCGGCCAACTCTACAGCGTGAGCATTGACGGCGGGCTTCCCGAGCAATTTCCCGTGGCCAAGGGCGGGCTGACTTCTTTTTCACCCGACGGCGCCAAGATCGCCTACAACCGCATCTTCCGAAACTTCCGCACCTGGAAGCGCTACACGGGCGGGCTGGCGCAAGACATCTGGCTTTATGACCTCAAGGCCAACACCATCGAGCAGCTCACGCATTACCCCGGCACCGATACTTTCCCCATGTGGCACGGGGACACGATTTATTTCACTTCGGACCGCGGCCCCGAGAAGCGGATGAATCTTTACAGCTACGATTTGCGCACCAAGAAAATCCAGCAGCTCACGCATTTCACCCAATTCGATGTCAACTGGCCGAGCCTCGGCCCCGATTCGATCATTTTTGAGAACGGCGGCTACCTTTATCGCTTCGATCTGAAAACCCAAAAAGCGAACGAGATCACGGTCTACCTGCCGGGCGACCACGATCAGGTGCGCAAGCACTGGGTAAACGCGAGCAAACTCATCACCAGCTTCGATCTCGCCCCGGACGCCAAACGCGCGGTTTTCACGGCCCGCGGGGACATTTTCACGGTGCCCGCCAAGAAGGGGAGCATCCGGGACTTGACCCAAACCTCGGGGATCTATGAAAGATACGCCACTTGGTCTCCGGACGGCCGATGGATCGCCTACGTGTCCGACCGCACCGGCGAGAATCAGCTCTATATCCGCCCGCAGGGTGAAACGGGAAAAGCAATTCAAATCACCACCACGAACAAAGTCTTTCTTCTGCCGCCCGTCTGGTCTCCGGACAGCAAGAAGCTGCTCTACGCTGATAAATCCTTGCGGCTCTTTTACGTGGACATCGAGACCAAGAAGCCCGTCCTGATCGACCAAGGCAAGTACAACGATGTCACGGACTACCAATGGTCGCCTGACAGCCAGTGGGTCGCATACGCGAAAGCCGCCGACAATCTCAATGAAGCCATCTACCTCTATTCACTGAAGGAACAAAAGATCATGCCGGTCACCACCAGCTTTACCAACAGTTGGAACCCGGTCTTCGATACCGGCGGCAAATATCTCTATTTCCTTTCCAATCGTGATTACAACGAGGTCCTGGGCGTTTACGATACGGAATTCTCAAATCCCAAGGCCACGCGCGTTTACGTGGTAACCCTGCGGGCGGATTTGCCGTCGCCGTTCGCTCCCCAGAGCGACGAGGTGGCAATCAAGAAGCCGGAGGCCACAAGCAAGGCCAAGCCCAAAACCGAGAAGAAAGAAGCGAACTTTCGCATCGATCTTGAAGGCATCCAGAATCGAGTTGTAGCGCTGCCGATTCCGCCTGGCAACCTTCAGAACGTCGGGGCCAACCGGGACGATGTTTTCTACGTCTCGCTGCCGGTGTCCGGACTTTCCGGTCCGCTACCGGGTGAAGGCCCCGCCATTCATGTTTTCGACATGGACAAGCGCAAAGACAGCGTCCTGATTGCCGGGGCCGACAACTACACACTCTCATTCGACGGGAAGATGCTCCTCTATTCAGCTCCTAAAGCCCCCCTACCGGGTGCAGGTGAATTTGAGCAGGAAGGCGGAGCGGACCGCACCTACGGCATCATTGACGCCAAGCCCCCGGAAAAAGAGCCTCACAAGGTGGGCGAGGGCGCGCTCAACCTCGCCTCCATGCGGATGGACGTTGACCCTCGCGAGGAATGGAAAGAGATTTTCAACGATGTCTGGCGGCAGGAGCGCGACTACTTCTACGAGAAGTCGATGAACGGCGTCAACTGGGAAAAAGAGCGGGAAAAATACGCCGCGCTGCTGCCCTACGTGGCCGACCGCTACGACCTGAATTACATCCTCGGGGAGATGATTGGAGAGCTTGCGAATTCCCACACCTACGTGGGCGGAGGCGACTTTCCCGATCTTCATCCCGTCAATGTTGGCCTGCTGGGGGTGGATTTTGGCGTGGACACCGAGCACGGCCTCTATCGCTTCAAGAAGATCTATCCGGGCGAGAACTGGGATTCGTCCGTCCGTTCTCCGCTCACCGAGCCCGGCGTCAAGGTCCAGCAGGGCGATTATCTCGTGGCCGTGAATGGAAAGTCTCTGCGGGTTCCCACGAATCCCTATGAATTGTTCGTGAACACCGCGGATCAAGACGTCACCCTTACCGTCAACAACAAACCGACGGCGGAGGGCGCATGGGAGGTCACAGTCAAACCGATCAGGAGCGAGTTGAATCTGCGAGAACTCGACTGGATTGAGACGAATCGCGAAAAGGTGGACGCCGCAACCCATGGCCGTGTGGGTTACGTTTACTTGCCGGACATGGAAGCCGCCGGGCTCAATGAATTCATCAAGCAGTATTTCCCCCAGATCCGCAAAGAAGGCATCATCTTCGACATCCGTTATAACGGCGGAGGCTTTGTGGATCAGATCATCCTCGAACACTTGCGGCGCATCCTGGTCGGCATGATGGCTGCAAGAAACTTTAAGAGCGACACGATCCCCGAAAACACCTTCTACGGCTACATGGATTGCCTGACCAACGGCTATACGGCCTCGGACGGGGATTTCTTCGCTTACTTTTTCAAGAAATACAAGCTGGGGCCCGTCATCGGCGAGCGGACCTGGGGCGGTGTGCGCGGCATCCGCGGTTACATTCCCGAGATCGACGGCGGATATTTTACGCGCCCGGAATTTGCCCTGTACGGCCTGGATAGTCAATGGATCATCGAAAACCACGGCGTCGAGCCCGACATCGTGGTGGACAACCGCCCCGATCTCGTCATGAAGGGACAGGACCCCCAGCTCGAAAAAGCCATCCAGGTGGTGATGAAGGAGATCGAAGAACATCCCAAGAAGCTCCCGCCGCGCCCGCCGGATTTGCCGGCCTATCCCGCGGGCCCGGCGAATTAGGGGTGGCCACGGCATGCATTTCATGTCGTGGGCTTGTAGGTTCCGAGAGAAACCACGGCACAGAACCGGTGCCGTGGATCAGCCGCCCCCTTCATAGATGTGCCACCTAGCACGGGGGATATGTGTCGCTTGAATTCGCCTGAAAACGCCGACGCCATTATAGAGGCGCTAATCGCTACCCTTTCTGCTAAGATTCCGGGCCGAGACGCCAGAGCATAAGGAGGGAAAGTCGTTCATGTCACCGGAATTCCTGTCTGTAACCCCCCAGCGAGTACGCTGCTACATTTGTGGTGTGTTTAGCGAATCACCCGATCACTGGAAGTACCGTTTGAGGTTAGGCGGGCACTCCCCGGTTTGCCCTTCCTGCCAAGGCAAAGCGGAAATGCAAATTGAACAGATGACGAATCATCCGAATCTGCTGGGCGCTGTTCTGCTTGGTGCCATCGCAGCACTGGCGGGAAGCCTGGCATGGTACGTGTTGTCAGTGGAAATTAAGCACGAATACGTGATCTTGGCGATAGTAATTGGCTGGCTAGTCGGAAAGGCGGTTGTGGTTGGCTCTGGTAACAAGCGAGGCGCGGGACTGCAAGTTGTTGCGGGCGCGCTTGCATTTATCGGTATCATGGGCGGCAGATATCTCTTGGTAAATCATTTTGTCTCATCGGTCGCGCCGGACCGGCTTACAGGATGGCTAACCTTGCACCAGTTCATGGCGATCAATGGCCGACTCCTCGAACGCGGAGACGGACTCTTTGACGTCATTTGTTCAATAGTTGCGGTATGCTACGCGGTGGTGCTTCCGCATGCGGACAGGTTAGTTTCTGAGGTGCCCACAGGGCTGCGAGGCTGGCGGCGCTGGGTGAGATAGGCCGCCGGCTGGCGCATAGTATTGCCGTCTACGCTCTACGAATTTCCGAAGGGAATGGTGCGCGGTGGGCACGCGGCCATGGGCCGGTTGGCGCCGACGCTGGTTTTTGCGATGTGTGCGGCCTCGTGACGCGAAGGGCTTACGTCCCGCCAAAGCCAGTCCATTGGGGAATCAATGTGGCGCATACATTCCAGACTGCGGAACGTATGCGCCACCCGATTTGCCGTTACCTTTCACAAACAAAACCGCGCTTGATTAATAATATAAATTCATCTATATTAGTGATCTGAAATCATATAGAGGCGTATAATGCCAAACATGGACTTGATGGGCGTTCGCGAAGCCGCGCGGCGGTTGGGCGTCAGCTATCCTACGCTGAAGCAGTGGATCTATCGTGGAAAGGTTCGCACCGTCAAAACGGTCGGCGGGCACCATCGCATCGCTCAGCCGGAGATTGACCGGCTGCTGTTCCAGGACGGGCGGCGCGCCCAGGCCCCTCGGCGCAACCAGCCTTCGGCCCTGAAATCAAAGCCGGTTTCCGGGACCGGTCTCCAGGAATTTATCAGCGGGCGCAACCAGCTTGTGGGCCGGATCGTCGGCCTCAAAACCGTGGGACTCCTCACCAAGGTCTCGCTGGACGTAGGCGGGCAGACCGTCACCGCCGTCATCACCAGCGATGCGTGCCGCGACTTGAAACTGGCGGTAGGTGAAACCGCGGCGGCGCTGATCAAGGCGACGGAGGTGATGATCATCCGTCCCAATTGGAAGGCTCCCTGAGAACGCAAGGGTTCGCAATCGGCAGAACCACGCCACGGCCGAGGCAGCGCCCCCGCGCAACCCAAGCCCTGGTGACGGCGGCCAGACGCGGCGGAATGGCGCTGCTGGTTTGCGTGGTCCTCATCGGGGCCGCAGCTTGCAGTCCTCAAACGCCCTCCGGTAATTCCTCTTCCCACCCCAAGAGCATCGTGGTGTCGGCAGCCGTCAGCCTGGAAAATGCCTTCGGCGAAATCGCCCAACTTTATACCTCGCGGACCGGCGCCAAGGTCGATTTCAGCTTCGGCGGGTCGGGAGAACTTGAGAGACAGATTGAAGGGGGTGCTCCCGTCGATGTCTTCGCCAGCGCCGGCGCGAAGGAGATGGACGCGCTCCAGGCGCAAGGTCTGATTGTTGCCACTAGCCGCGCTGACTTTGCGGGCAATAGTCTGGTCCTGATTGTTCCGGCGGATTCGAAACTGCGACTCGGTTCTTTCGCAGAGCTTGCCGAACCCAAGGTCAAAAGGATTGCGATCGGCAACCCTAAGACGGTTCCCGCCGGACTCTACGCGCAACAGTCGCTTCGCAATCTCCATCTTTGGTCGCGGCTCCAGCCGCGGCTGATCTTTGCCGAGGACGTCCGGCAGGTGCTCGATTACGCCATGCGGGATGAAGTTGATGCGGGCATTGTGTACTCGACCGACGTTCCAATCGCGCATGGGAAGGTCAAGATTGCGGCGCAGGCCCCGGCCGGAAGCTACGGGCCGGTTTTGTATCCCATCGCCATCGTGAAGGGATGTTCGCATCCGGAAGCCGCGCGGCGCTTCGTCAGCTTGGTACGCAGCCAGGAAGGTGCAAGCATTATCGAGAAGTACGGCTTCCGGTCCGTGAAATAAGCGATGATCTGGTCCGCATTCAAATTATCCATCCTGGTGGTCAGCCTGGCGACAGTGATCGTCGGCATCGCCGGCACCGCTTTGGGGTTTCTGCTGGCGCGGCGCGAGTTTCCAGGCAAAGAGTTATGCGATTCCCTGATCACTCTGCCGATGGTCCTGCCTCCCACCGTAACCGGCTACTATCTGATTCTTCTTCTGGGCCGCCGCGGCCTCGTGGGCCGCTACATCTTCGACTTGACGGGTTGGACGGTGGCTTTCACCTGGGAAGCGGCGATGATCGCCGCCGGCGTGATGGCGCTGCCCCTGATGGTGAAGTCGGCGCGAGCGGCGCTCGAAACCATCGACCCGCGCTACGAACTGGTCTCTTTCAGCCTGGGGAAGGGTGAGCTTGAAACCTTCTTTCGCGTGACCTTGCCGCTCGCGTCGCGCGGCATTCTGGCCGGCGTGGTTCTCAGTTTTGCACGCGCTCTCGGTGAGTTTGGAGCCACGCTGATGCTGGCCGGCAACATTCGCGGCAAAACTCAAACTATGCCGCTCGCCATCTATGAGGCTTTCATCTCGGGCGAAGATCACAAAGCCCAGCTCCTGGCCATCATTTTGACCCTGGCGTCGGTTGCGGTCATCTATCTGACCAACGTTCTGACGCGTCCGCAAAAGGCTCAGTAACCCATGCTCGAGGCTGCCATCAAAAAGCGGCTTGGGCAAAGCAGTTTTGCCCTGGATGTCGCCTTCACCGCCGGAGAAGGCATTACGGTGATTTTTGGCCCGTCGGGCTCCGGCAAAACGACCACTCTGCGCGCCATCGCCGGGATGGTGACGCCTGACGAAGGAAAGATTGCGCTCGACCATCGCGTCTACTTCGATTCCGCCGCACCGGTCGATCTGCCGATGCAGAGGCGGCGGGTGGGGTTCGTCTTTCAGGATTACCTGCTGTTTCCGCACCTGACGGCAATCGAAAACGTTCTCTACGGCATTCACGCGCCCAACGAGAGAGCCCGGCGAGAGCGCGCCCTGGAAATGCTGAAATTGGTCGGCGTGGATCATGCCGCCGAGCGCCGTCCGCAAGCGCTCTCCGGGGGAGAACAACAACGCGTGGCGCTGGCGCGCGCCATCGGCTCGGACCCGGCCATCCTGCTGCTCGATGAGCCGCTCTCGGCCGTGGATATGGCCACGCGCTCGCGCCTGCTGGATGAAATCGTCGAGCTCCAGCGCAAGACGCGCATCCCTTTCCTTTACGTCACCCACAGCCCCGCCGACGCCGTGCGCATCGGCGATGCCCTCCTGGTTTTGAGCGAAGGCAACATCGTGCAACAAGGGAAACCGCTGGAAGTTTTCAACGCGCCGCTCAACGTCCCGGCAGCGCAGGTGGTGGGGACTGAGAACATTCTGATGGGCAGGATCGCGGAGCATCAGGCCGAGCAGGGTATCAGCGTTGTGAATCTTGAAAAGTGCCGCATCATCATTCCGTGCACCGATCTTCCCCAGGGCGCTCGCGTGACGCTGGGCATTCGCGCCGACGACATCATCGTTTCCCGCGAGCCGATCACCCGCACCAGCGCCCGCAACCTCCTTGCCGGGAAGGTCAAACACCTCTTGCGCGACGGGGAACGGGTGGAACTGGTTGCCGACTGCGGCGTCGATCTCAAAGTGCGCATCACTCCGCAGGCCGCCCAGGCGCTCGAACTCGCTCCCGGCGTCCCCATCTTTCTTCTCATCAAAGCAAGCTCCTGCCACATTCTGCTGTGAGAGAGGCTCAAAGGAGCTAAAGTTGCTTGCCCTTGGCCGCTTGACCTTTCAAGAGGAATGTCAGGGCTGGGGGAAGGTTGGTCCATTGGATCTTCGGCATCACTCACCGAAAGTCATGCGGGCGAGTTGCGCTTTGATTCGTTCCCGCTCACGAGGATCGGTGGAATGGGTGAGCTGGTTGGCGAGCGCAAAGAATTGCTCTTTTTCGGCTTCTTTGGACTCGAGACCAGCCTCGATCAAATCCACAAGAACTCGATTGGCACTGGTCTTCCGGCTCCGGGCCAAGGCTCGCACGTCTCTCGCAAGCCCGACCGGAAGCGATACGCTTTGGCGAATTGATTTCTGCGGTTTACTCATGACTTCATTTTACACCATTCTGCACCAATCTGCAGCACGACGATTCGGCCCGCGCTTGTCCTGGAGGTCTGCCTTTGACGACTTTGATGCGAACCGTCAAATGACGGCGACCCAGTTCCTTTCGTCCGGCAGTCAGCTTGCGCGCCTGTGGCGCTCAAGGGCCAATTGCGTATACAATGATCCACTCGATGAAAACTTATCGCATTGCGCTCATTCCCGGCGACGGCATCGGCAAGGAAGTGGTGCCGGCGGCCGTCCAAGTTCTTGAAGCGGCGGCAAGCGGGTACGGCCTGGCCTTTGAAGCTTTCGATTGGGGCTGCGAATATTACCTGCGCACCGGGCGCATGATGCCCGCCGACGGGCTCGAACAACTGCGCCCGTTTGATGCGGTGCTGCTCGGGGCCATCGGGCATCCGAGCGTCCCCGATCACGTTTCCGTGCGCGACCTGCTGTTGCGCATCCGCTTTGGTTTCGACCTCTACGTCAACCTGCGGCCCGTGGAAATCCTGCCGGGACTCGAGCCGCCGCTCAAGGGTAAGACCCCGGATGATATTCGGATGCTCTTTGTCCGCGAGAATTCGGAGGGCGAGTACTGCGGCGTGGGCGGCAGGTTCAAGCGCGGAACCCCGGACGAAGTCGCCGTCCAGCAGTCGGTCTTCACGCGGAAGGGCGTGGGGAGAGTGATCCGCTACGCTTTCGAGCGCGCCCGGCAGCGGCCCCGCAAGCGCCTGGCCAGCGCCACCAAGTCGAACGCCCTGCAATACACCATGGTGCTTTGGGATGAAGTGCTGCGCGAAGTCGCGCGCGACTATCCCGATGTGAGCGTCGCCAGTTATCATGTGGACGCGCTCGCGGCGCGCATGATTACGCACCCGGAAAGCCTGGACGTGGTGGTAGGGTCGAACCTCTTTGCCGACATTCTGACCGACCTCGGCGCGGCCTTGCAAGGAAGTCTGGGGCTTGCGGCAAGCGCCAACCTGAACCCTGGCGAGCGCCTTGGCCCGTCCGTGTTCGAGCCGGTGCACGGCAGCGCTCCGGACATCGAAGGCCGCGGCATTGCCAATCCCATCGCCGCCATCTGGACCGCCGCGTTGATGATGGAGCACCTGGGAGAGCCCGCGGCCGGCGAACGCATCATGCAGGCGCTCAAAGCCGTTACGGGTGAGAAGAAGGTCCGCACGCCCGACCTGGGCGGAAAAAACTCGACGCAGGAATTTGCGGCGGCGGTGATCGAAAAGATTCAAGATGCTTCTCATGCGGGAAGCGCGGTTGGATAGGGTCGAAGTGCAGGCCTGCCTGGTTTCGCTTTTAGTTTCGTTTTTTGGACCGTTACGTATTTTCAACAACTTGGCTAGCTTCGTTTTAGGTTCGTTTTGGCTGTTTTTTCCACAGCGGTCTTTTGTTTTCAACAACTTCCTAGCTTCGTTTTGCAAAAAAAGAATTCTTTTTTTGATTTGAGCCCATCAAAACGCCCTTCCTTATTTTTCTATAGCTTAGAACGTTTTTAATAGTCTTCACAGACTGTTTTATTGCCAGCATTGAGACGTAGCCGCAACGGTGTTTTTTCCGTCGCGGGCTTTTACAAACCGAACCCGCGACACAAAAACCAGTGTCGCGGCTACCAAAGCCTTGCCGCCGGTGTTTCTTTCCTCGCGCAACCCCGCGGGCCGTGAAGGCCCGCGCTAAGGCACTCGGGGGCGCCGTGCGCTGCCGGCCCGCTCACCATGATAGACTAGCATAGTAGCCGATGATTGTCAAGGACTTTTTCGGCGGGCTGTAGCGGCGAACTGCGTTCGCCGGTTCTTGAAAATCCGGGCGGTCAGCTTGCGATGAGGGCGCGGGGGGTATTGTCGCGGGCGGGGAGATCGCCTGCGGCCTTTTCCAACTCCGAATCCATTTCCGCGCCCACCAGAAGAATCAGGCTGGTGACATAAACCCAGAACATCAAGACGAAGAACGTTCCCAGGGTGCCGTAGGCCGATGCCGAAGCTGCGAAATGGCGCACGAAAGCGTTAAACGCCATCGTGGAAGGAAACCAGGCCAGGACGACAAAGAGGCTTCCCGGAGTAAGCCATCGCCACGGCCGTTTGACGTTGGGGAGAACGTGATTGGCAAACAGGACGCCCAGATTCAAGAGCGTCAGTGAAACGGCCCAACGGAAGATGTGCCACACCACCACAAAGGGGATTCCCAAGCCGGTATGCCTGGCAAGCCAATGGCCCAGCCAACCTCCAAAAGTCAGGAGCCCGAACGCCGTCAAGAACGTGAAGGCGAAGACCAGCATGACGCCGCAGGAAAGCAGCCGCCTTTTCCAGAACTTGCGGGTTTCCCGCACGTTGTAGGCTACGTTTAAGCCGTCCATCAAGCTCACCACGCCCCGGGTGGCGATCCAAATCGAACCCGCCAGCCCAAAGGAAAGGAAGCCGCCCCGCCCCGTGGTGAGATGGGTGACGATCCTGATGACCCCGGGCTGCACGCGTTCAGGGAAAAAGTTCGTTATCAAGATCAGGACGGAATTCCAGATGTCAGTGAACGGCAGGTATCCGATGATCGCCGCAAGAACGATGAAAAAGGGGAATAAGGTCATCACGGCGAAATAGGCCATTTGGGCGGCGAGATCGTCGCAATGGTCGGCCAGCACGGCTCTCCACACCCGCTTGAGCCACTCACGAAACGGCAAGTCGCCGCGGGAACCGAACAACCGGCTCCAGCGAGGCAGCTTTCTTTGCGCAGGCCTGCCCGTCCTTTTGCTAAGACACATCCTTGTCTTTTTCCTCTGTGGCCCGAGAGAAAACCGGCACATTCAGCAGGGCGGCTCCCAAGCTCGTTTTACCACTTTGCGCTTGGGGGTTCAACGGCGCGATCAGCATTCGAGCGCGTGGTCGAGATCGCCGATCAGGTCATCGGCCGCTTCAATGCCCACCGACAACCGCACCAGCCCGTCGGAGATGCCGATGGCCCGGCGGTCGTCCGGCGGGACGGCGCGGTGGCTGGTGGAAGCGGGATGCACAATCAGCGAGCGCGTGTCGCCCAGGCTGGCGGCGCGGGCAAACAGCTTGACGCCATCCATGACACGCTTGCCGCCTTCGTAGCCTCCCTGAACTTCAAAACTGATCATGGCCCCGAAAGCGCTCATTTGCCTGCTGGCGATCGAGTGGCCGGGATGCTGCGCCAGGCCCGGATAGTTGACGCGCTCAACCTTGGGATGGCGGGCGAGAAATTCGGCGATCTTTTGGGCGTTCGCGCAGTGGGCGGTCATGCGCAGGTGCAGGGTGCGAATCCCGCGCAGAATCAGCCAGGCGTTGAAAGGGCTGATGACGCCTCCGAAGTCGCGGAGGATTTCATGAAGCAGCAAGGAGATGTAATCCGCCGGGCCGATGATGGCTCCGCCCATGGCGTCGCCGTGCCCGCAGAGGTATTTGGTGGCCGAGTGGACGACCACCGCGGCGCCGAGCGCGAGGGGCCGCTGAAGGGCCGGAGAAGCAAACGTGTTGTCCACAATCGCCGGGATGCCCCGGGAGCGCGCGAGAGCCGCGATGGCCGCAATGTCGATGACTTCCAGCACCGGATTGCTGGGGGTTTCAAAATAAATCAGGCGGGTATTGGGCCGGAGGGCCTTCTCAAAGGCCTCGACATCGGGGGATGCGACAAACGTCGCGGAGGCGCCCATGCGCGGCAGTTTTGTATTGAGGAAATTGTAGGAGGCTCCGTAGATCGACTGTGCAGCCACCACGTGATCGCCGGTTTGGATGTAGCCGAGAATGGCAGAGGAAACCGCCGCCATGCCGGAGGCGGTGGCCAGCGCAGCTTCTCCGCCTTCGAGCGCCGCGAGCTTCTGTTCGAGCGCCCGGATGGTAGGGTTGCCGTAGCGCGTGTACATGAAGCCGGGCTTTTCTTCACCGTAGACAGCCGCCATTTCGTCCGCATTCGCAGAGACAAAAGTGGTGGATTGGTAGATCGGCGTGTCGAGCGCGCCGGTGGCCGGACAGGGAGCTTCTCCGGCGTGCACGGCCAGGGTGGCAAAGTCTAACTCTTTCATCGTCGATCACCTCATGGGAACATTTCTTATAAATGCAGGACGGGGGCCAGGGTACCGGGTCTCGAAAAGAATGGCAAAAGCTTTTCCCGCTTTTCGGCAGACTGGACACGGCCCGCAGAAATGAATAAACTTCTTCTTATTGAGTATAAATCATGATGGGGGTAAGCGATGCCGGCCTGTCCAGAATGTGATGCCGTGTTCGACATCGAAGAGGAAGAACTTGAGGAGGGGCAGCTCGTCGATTGTCCGGAGTGCGGCGCCGAACTCGAAGTGGTCAGCACAAATCCCGTGCAGGTTGAACTGGTGAAGGGTGACAAGGAAAATGAGGACGAAGAAGAGTCTTGGTGATCGCACGCGAGGAGTGCTAAATTTTTTGGCCCCCTTCCCTTTCCGCAAGCGCCAAACATCCTCGGGCCGCCTGGGCCGGGTGAGCGTCCTCGTTCTGGCCCTGGCCGTTTTAGGGGTCACCTTGGGCGCACCCCCGTTGATGGCCCGGAAAAAGAAGCCGCCGACAACCAAGACGGTTCGAGGCCAAGTCCTCGACGCCTCAGATAACGGCATCGCCGGCGCCGCCGTGGAAATGACCGACCTGACGACGGGCACAAAAACAGCGATCTATGCGGGAACGGGCGGCAACTTCGTTTTCACCGGACTCAAAACCTTTGAAGATTACCAGTTCCGCGCCACCTACAAGGGGCAATCTTCGGAAACCCGGAAAGTCAGCTCCTGGGATATCCGCATGCGGATGGTGGTCAATCTCCACATCCCCCCGCCCAAAGAGTAAACAGGCTGCCCGCAACAATGTTCACTTCAGGCCATTGTGCGTGAGGCGCGGCCAAGCCGGATGTCATCCTGAACCCGTTCGCCCTCCGCTCGCGAACGGCCCTGAGTGAAACGAAGGGTCTCAGGGTAAACTCCGCGAAGCATCTGCTTGTAATTTGCGGTGGAAAAGCAGATTCCTCGCTTCGCTCGGAATGACAGGTGAAGGGTCTCAGCATGACGGGCGCTTGAAGTTCAGAGCGTCCGCCAAGAGATGTTTAAGTGAACAGTGTCGAGGCTAACTCTGCAAAAAGCGAGTGCACCCGAGCGCCTTCTGGGCTTGGCGAGCTTGCCGCTTCTCAGGATGAGAATGTAACCTTGAGCAGGCGGCGTCCGACCCGGAAGGTGACGGAACCGCGGTCGCGGTATTTTGCGGGGTCAAACTCCCAGGCGGGATCGGAAATACGCTCCCATGAGGGGTGCTCCGTATCTCCAACGGCGATTGAAACCGCGCCCTCCTTGATTTTGCGCGTGGCCTCGGCTTTGGACGAGACCAATTCGTGCATATCGAGGAAAGCCGTGAGCTTAATGGGCACAAAGTAACTCAGGCTCTCTGTGACTGTGGGCACCTCAGCTGGAATGCCTTTCCTCTGAAACTGCGCTTCCCAATCACGCTGCGCCAGCGCGGCGGCCTGGCTACCGTGGAAATCAGCCACGATCATGTGCGCTAGCTCCTTCTTCACATCGAGGGGGTGCAAGCTGCCCGCCGTCACGGCTGCCCTCAGGTCGCTTATCTTATTCGCGCCTCGGTCAGTCAGCAGCAAATAGTACCGCCACATCAGGTCGTCGGAAATCGACATCAGCTTGCCGAACATCTCGCCGGGCGGCTCGTTAATGCCCACGTAATTACCCAGCGACTTCGACATCTTCTGCACGCCGTCGAGTCCTTCCAGGATGGGCATCATCAGGATGACCTGGGGCTCCTGTCCGTATTCCTGCTGGAGCGTGCGCCCCACAAGCAAGTTGAATTTCTGGTCGGTGCCGCCCAATTCGACGTCGGCCTCAAGCGCCACGGAATCATAACCCTGCGCCAGCGGATAAAGCAGTTCGTGGATGGCGACCGGGCGCTGCTCCTTCATGCGCTTTGAGAAGTCGTCGCGCTCCAGCATCCGCGCCACCGTGTATTTCGACGAGAGCGTGATCCAGTCGCGTCCCGTGAGCTTTCCCAGCCAGCGGCTGTTGAAATCGACGACGGTTTTTTCGGGATCGAGAATCTTGAAAACCTGTTTCTTGTAGGTCTCGGCGTTGGCCGCGACCTCTTCGGGGGACATGGGCTTGCGAGTGACGTTCTGGCCCGAAGGGTCGCCGATCAAGCCGGTGAAATCGCCGATCAGAAAAATGACGGTATGGCCCAGGTCCTGAAAGTGCTTGAGCTTGCGGATCAGGACGGTGTGCCCGAGGTGAATGTCGGGAGCGGTGGGATCGAAGCCAGCCTTGACGCGCAGCGGCTTGCCCGTCTTCGCCGCGCGTTCGAGTTTGGCGCGCAGGTCTTCAGCGCGGATCGTTTCCGCCGCGCCTTTGGTGAGGTAGGCAAGTTGTTCATCGAGCGTCATGAGTTTCTCGCTAGGTGCGAATTTGTACGGGTGGACATGAAGTCATCGGCACGCGTTCATGCGACAAGCTCAAATAGCCCCTCGATCACCTGCTGCATCTCCTCCGCGCTCGCGCGCCCCAGCCGCTTCCCCAAACGCGTGTTCGAGAGAAGACGAACCTGTGAGATCTTCACCCACGAGGGCTTCGGGAGCCGCGCACTCTCGAGTTCCAGCGCCAGGGGCAGCCCGACCTTTTGGGCACGGCTGGTGATGGCAAGCGCGATCACCGTGCCGGAACGTTCATTGAAAACATCGTGGCTGATGATGAGCACCGGCCGGACGCCCGCCTGCTCGCGGCCTTGCGTTGGGTTGAGGTCCGCCCAATAAATGTCGCCCCTCAGTATTCGGGCCAGGGTGCTTCTCCGGCGAAGAATTCCTCAGCGAGCTCCTGCTCTTCTTTCGGGTCGAGTTTGGCGAGTTCGTGGATGAGCCGCTGGTGCTTGCGCCGCGCCGTCATTTCCACGAGCGCTGTCTGGATGGCGCGGCTCCGGCTGGGAAAACGCCCCTCCCGCACCAGGCGGTCAACCTCCCGCAGCGTCCGAGTTTCCAGGCTCACGGCCACTTTTGTGGTTGCCATCGGTATGATAATTTATCATACTAATGCCGAACCTTTCAAATTGTCGATGGGGACTGGTTGTAGAGTTTCAAAAAAATTAGGCGGGTGCTATCGAGCAGACCTTCCACCCTTACTTCAGTCCGCGCTGACCGCACGCCGCCCCTCGATCCGCACGCGGCCTTCGAGCATCAGGCAAATGGCCGCGGAATAAATCCGGTGCTCCTCTTTCAGGATGCGGGCCGAGAGCGTCTCCACCGTGTCGTTTTCGAGGACAGGCACGGCCGCCTGGCACACGATGGGTCCGGTGTCCACGCCTTCGTCCACGATGTGGACCGTACAACCCGAGAATTTTACACCGCCTTCGAGCGCCTGCTTCTGGGCGTCAAGGCCCGGAAAAGCAGGCAGCAGGGCCGGATGAATATTCAGGATGCGGCCGGGAAAGGCCCGGACGAAATAGGGGCTGAGGACGCGCATAAAACCCGCAAGACATACTAAATCCACCCGGCACTCTTTGAGCGCCGCCACCACTTCGCGGTCGTACGCTTCACGGTCTTTGCCTTGCGATGGGATAAAACGAGTATTCAGCCCCATCGCCCTGGCGAGATCGAGCCCCGGAGCGTTTTCCCGGTTGCTAACCACCAAGGCGATTTTTGCGGGAATCCCGCCCGCCGCAACGTTGCGCGCGATGGCCTCGAAATTCGACCCGCGTCCCGAAAGTAAAATTCCCAAATTCTTCATCGAGGGTCATTTCCTCCCAGGGCTCACACCCTGGGCTAACATCTCCCGCCCCTGCCGGGGCTTTCAAACCCGACTTTGGCGCCGGGGACTTCATAAACGAACTTCAACTAGCGGTTTTGAATATACCGGACTTCCGGCTTGCCGCGTGTGATCCGGCCCACAAGCCAGAACTTTTCTCTTTTCTTTTTCAGCGCCGCCGCGACCTTTTCCAGGTTCCGGGACGGCACGATCACGAGCATCCCGAGGCCCATGTTGAAGGTGTGAAGCATCTCCTCCTGCCGAATCCGTCCGAGACGGGCAATAAGGCCAAAAACAGGCGGCACCGGCCACGACCCCAGCCGGATTTCCGCGGAGCACGTCTTGGGAAGAATTCGCGGCGTGTTGTCCGTAATTCCGCCTCCGGTGATATGAACGAGGCCAGTGACCCATCCCTTTTGAGACAAGGGGTGAACCACCGGCAGGTAACAGCGGTGCGGGGCCAGCAGAGTTTCTCCGAGCGGGCGGCCAAGTTCCGGAACGTGCCGCGAAAGCCCGAGCCCCGCCTGCTCGAGCAAAACCTTTCGCGCCAGCGAATAGCCGTTGGTGTGCAATCCGAGCGAGGGCAGCCCCAAAATCGTGTCGCCGGGGCGAATGCGCCTTCCATCCAGAATTTCGCTGCGCCGGACCCATCCCACAATGCAGCCGGCAAGATCATATTCTTTCGGAGCGTAGAAGCCCGGCATCTGGGCCGTCTCCCCACCCACGAGCGCACACCCGACCTCGCGGCACGCTTCGGCCAGGCCGCGCACAATTTCAGTCACCACCCGGGGCCGGATTTTCCCCGTGGCGAGATAATCCAGAAAAAAGAGCGGCGTCGCCCCGTGGACGGCGATATCGTTCGCCGAGTGATACACCAGATCCGCCGCGACGCTTGCGTGGCGATTGGCGGCAAAGGCGATTTTCAGCTTGGTTCCCACGCCGTCCATGCTGGAGACCAGGACGGCATCCTTGGGAAGGCGGTCGAGAGAAAAGAATCCCCCAAAGGCGCCAAAACCTCTGAGCACTCGAGCGTTGAAGGTCTGGCTGACCAGTTCTTTGATTTCAGACTTGGCGCGGTTCGCCGCACTGATGTCGACGCCCGCATCTCGGTAGCGCATAAATGACCGGGGACCTTGCCGAAGGAATCAGCACAAGATCACAGGCCTGGGATCGGTCAGAAGCCCTTGCCCAGTCTGGACCAGCGTGTTTTGTCGACAAAATTCCAGAGGATGGAAGCGTCAAACTTCAGCCGGTCCGACCAATGATCGTCAATCCAATCCTGGGTGGGCGCGTCATACGACCAATAGACAAACAGCGGCTCGCCCACAACATTCGGGAGGGGAACAAATCCCCAAAACCGGCTGTCGAGTGAATTATCCCGGTTGTCTCCCAGGACAAACAAGTAACCCTTCGGGACGTGAAGGCCATCTTTATGAATAAAATGCGGCATTTCCCCCGCCCAGGCGGGATCCAGCCCCCACGACTCCGGCAGCATGCTGATCTCCCTCACGGGAGGAGGAAAGTTATCCCGAAGGGGGAAAATATTGGGCGACTCAAACCGCGCATAAGGCTCCCTCAGGAGCTTGCCGTTCACATAGACCTTCTTGTTGACGATTCGGATCACGTCGCCGCCCACCCCGATAACCCGCTTGACAAACATCACCGAGGGGTTCCTGGGATAACGGAACGCCACGATGTCCTCGCGGTGGATCCCCTTCAGGCGCGGAACCCGCAAGTCCGTATAAGGGAGCTGCGGGCCGTAAAGGAGCTTGTTCAGAAAAACGTGATCGCCGATGAGGATGGTGTTCTCCATCGACCCGGTGGGAATGACGGTGGCTTCCGCCACAAACGTCCGAATGCAAAAGACCCCGATCAAGACGATGAGCAGCGAGCGAACGGTTTCCCACAAGCCTTCGTGACGGGCGGGACGCCGGGACGGGGGAAAAACCGGCAAGCCATGATCCTGCGAAGGTTCATCGCTTTTTGTCGGAAGGTCAGAAGATCCCATAAACGTTATTCCCGGTTTCGCAAAGTAATCAGCGGCTCTTGAACGACGGTTGGATAGCTGGCCGTGTAACAGGCCAGGCAGTATCGTCCTTCCTTGTCTCCAACGGCTTCGCGCATTCCTTCCAATGAAAGATAGCCCAGCGTGTCGGCCCCCACATAGGCGCGGATATCCTCCACGCTGTGGCTGGAGGCAATGAGTTCCTTTTTGGTGGGCGTGTCGATCCCATAATAACAGGGCGAAACGGTGGGCGGGCAACTGATGCGCAGATGAACTTCGCGGGCTCCGGCCTCCCGGACCAAGCGCACAATCTTCCGGCTGGTTGTTCCGCGAATAATGGAGTCATCCACCAGGACGACGCGCTTCCCTTCCAGCAAGCTGCGCACCGGGTTGAGCTTGAGCTTCACCCCGAAGTCCCGGATGGCCTGCGTGGGCTCGATAAAGGTGCGTCCGATGTAGTGATTGCGGATGAGGCCGAACTTCACGGGGATGCCCGATTCCTCGGAATAGCCGATCGCCGCCGCGACGCCGGAATCCGGCACGGGCACCACCAAATCCGCGCCGACGGGATGCTCGCGCGCCAGGCGCCGCCCCAGCATTTCCCGGCTGCTTTGCACCGAGCGGCCAAAGACATTGCTATCCGGGCGAGAGAAGTAGACGTGCTCGAAGATACATTGCGCCGACGGGGCCGGTGGGGCAAAGCGAAGAGAAGTCAGCCCGCGCTGGTCCAGGATCACCATCTCCCCGGGCTCGACATCCCGCAAGTAGGTGGCGCCGATCATGTCGAAGGCGCAGGTTTCCGACGCCACGACGTACGCCCCGTTCAACTGGCCGAGACTCAGGGGACGAAACCCGCGCGGATCTCGAATGGCGTAAATGCTGTCGTTGAAAAGCATGACCAGCGAATAGGCGCCTGCGACGCGGTCGAGCGCGTCGGCAATCGACTCAGGAATGCCGCTGTGCCTGGAGCGTGCAAAGTAGTGCAGGATGACTTCCGTATCGCTGGTCGTTTGAAAAATGTCCCCGCGCGCTTCGAGTTCCCGCCGAATCTCCGCTGCATTGATCAGGTTCCCGTTATGCGCCAGAGCGACCTGGCCTTTCTGGCAACTGACACTCAGCGGCTGGGCATTTTTGAGATCCGTATCGCCGGCGGTCGAATACCGCGTGTGGCCGATGGCGGCATGCCCCAAAAGGCCCTGCAAAACTTCTTCATTGAAAACTTCCGCCACGTGCCCCATGGCCTTGTGGATGTGCAGGCGATGGCCGTCGCTTGAAACCATGCCGGCGCTCTCCTGGCCCCGGTGCTGGAGCGCGTACAGGCCCAGATAGGTCAGTTTGGCAGCTTCCGGATGACCAAAGACCGCAAACACGCCGCAATGGTCGTGAAACTTGTCGTCAGGCAGAGAGTATGTCGGAAAGATTTCTGAGGCTATTTGCAAAGCTGTTTACCGGGGCTCCGCATCGAAGATGGAACGCCTAGCTTTTTGAATTCTCATGGGCCCCACCCGCAGGCTCGTTACAACAAGAAGACGCGTTCCTCTTCGGCCCGCCAAAATGCCTACCCACTTATTTTGCTCCTGCCTACCCTTCAACGCAACCCCTTTCTGGCAGGGTCGTTAGAGAATTATAGCTCGATGCCTGCTCAGGCCGCGGAAAGGGAAACGTGATTCCTGCTTCTATCCATGGCAAGCTGGATAGGGAGAGGGAGCAAAGCCGGCATTATCCTAAACCCATCACGCTTACGGCGGGCAACGTCGCAAGCAGAGTTGATACCACCGAACGCCGGGGGATAACATCTAAGGAGGACATGAGGCGAACAATGAGGGGTAGAATCCTGCGGACGGTCGTTATCCTGGTTCTCATCGGGTTAACTGCGGGCTCGCTTCCGCTATGGGCCGCCCTCAAGCTGTGTCTCAAGGACGGGACCTGCGAGCGGGTGAAAGGCTACGAAGTGCAAGGCAACCGCGTGCGATATTACAGCCTGGAACGCTCGGACTGGGAAGAAATCCCCAAGTCACTGGTGGATTTTGAAGCAACGAAACGCGCCCAGGCTGAGGAAAAGGTCGCGCACGAAAAACAATTGGAACAAGCGCGGAAACTCGAAACCGAACGGTTTGAGATTCCGCAAAATAACGGTTACGAAATCCAAAAGGGCATCCATCTTCCCAGTGCTCCGGGCGTCTACGCTTTTGACGGAACGCGAGTCATTCACCTGATCCAATCTTCCGCCCAGGCGGTCACCGACAAGAAGCGTACCGCAATTTCCGTACTGATGCCCGCTCCCCTGTTGAAGAAACAAACGCTCATCGTCCTTCCAGGCGCGAAAGCAGCTATTCGGATATCCAATCCGCAACCCCGTTTCTTTGTTGAAGACTCCGACACCTGGGCCGCCAGGGCGCAACTGCTTCCCCTCGTCGAACGGAAGGACTCCAGAATCGTGGAAAAGATCCGCTCCGGGATCGGCGTCGGGAAGTCCGGCGAAGTGCGGGAAGATTTACCGCTGGAACGGACCCGCCTAGCCGCAGGCCTCTACGAGCTGAAGCCTGCGAAGCCGCTGGGGCCGGGGGAATACGCGCTCGGCGAGCTGCTGGAAGAAAAACTCAATATCGACGTCTGGGATTTTGGCATCGACTCGACAACCGTTAAGTAGGCGTCCGTGCGGCCCGCACAGTTCCAGCGCCCCGGATAATCCGTCCCATGGGAGTCAGGCTTTGCTCACGCGGGCGTTGGCCACAGTGGAATCAAGGCTCGGGCCTTGCTTATCCTCGTACATCCGCCGGTCAACTTCCGCCAAGTCCTTTTCCGGAGGATCACCGGGGACGTGGTGATAAAGCCCCAGGCTGACGGAAACGGGCACCTCCCCGGCACGATTTTGCTGATTCCATTCAAAGACTTTTTCCTTGACCCGCCCGCGAACGATCGTAGCGCCTCCCTCCACGGTTTCCGGAAGGATGACCAGAAATTCATCCCCGCCGTACCGGACCACAAAGTCCGAACCGCGGACGCAGGATTTGATGATGCCTGCAACTTGCGCAAGTACATAATCGCCCATCAGGTGGCCGTGCCGGTCATTGAACTGCTTGAAATTATCGATATCGCACATCAGCAAGGCCAGGGGACGGTTATTCCTTTCGGCTCTCGCAACCTCTCCCTGCAGCAACTCGGGGAGCAAGTTGCGGTTAAACACCTTGGTTAGCGTGTCCAAAAAGCTGGCGGCCTGCTCGGACTCCGCCTGAAGGCTCTGTTGAAGGTTGGCCAGTTCTAAACGCTCGATCTCCGACTTGCCCCGCATGAAGTAGAGTGCCCCCACGACCAGGGCCATCATGATGACAAACAGAACCTGGGGAGAAAGTTTGATCTCCATCTCATTGGTGCGCCAGAAACTCGCGGGGCTCAGCAGCGAGAGCGCGCCCAGGGCCAGGACAGCAGCGGCAAAAACAATCAGAACCCAGGTGTCCCGGCGATGCGACTCCACCTGGGACACCTGAAGTTGAAGCCGGGCCTTGGGTCCCAGCGTTTCAAAAAGGTCATGAGGGTCGCGCATGAGCCTGCTCTCGTCATTCACCCCTTGGTGACAGAATCGTTAAACGAACGGAGCGTTCAAACGATTTTCAACCCCCTAATTTCTCCGAGATCGCTTTCGCCTGGGTAAAGAGCAGCAGGTAATCGCGGCCACCAGCTTTGGAGTTCGTACCCGACATGTTGAACCCGCCGAACGGATGGCCGCCCACCAGGGCTCCCGTACATTTGCGGTTGAAGTAGAGGTTGCCGACGTGAAAGCGCGCGGCAGCCTTTTCGAGTTTCGAGCGATTTTTTGAGTAGACGGCGCCCGTCAGGCCGTACTCGGTGTTGTTGGCAATATCGAGGGCCTCGTCAAAGTCCCGGGCTCTGATCACGGCCAGGACCGGACCGAAAATCTCTTCCTGCGCCAGGCGTGCCTTGGGAGGCACATCGGCAAAGACGGTGGGCGCGATAAAATAGCCGTGTCCCGATGCTTCCTTCCCTCCCGTCAACAGGCGGCCTTCCCCCTTCCCGATCTCAATGTAGCGTTGAATAGATTCCTTCGCCCGTGCGTTGATCACGGGACCCATATAAACTTCCGGGTCCGTCGGCGCTCCCACCCTGATTTGCTCGACTCGCGCTTTCAGTTTCTCCAGAAATGCCTCGTAAACCGTCTCCAGCACGATGGCCCGGGAGCAAGCGGAGCACTTCTGCCCCTGGTAACCGAAGGCTGAAACGGTCACTCCCTCGACGGCGGCATCCAAATCCACCTCGCCATCAACGATGATGGAATCCTTCCCGCCCATCTCTGCGATGATGCGCTTGATCCAGATCTGCCCCGGCTGCCGCTTTGCCGCCAGCTCCGTGATCTGCAAGCCCACATCCTTCGAACCCGTAAAGGCCACGAATCGCGTGCGCGGGTGCGCCACCAGCGCGTTGCCGACCGTGCTGCCCGGGCCCGGCAGAAAATTCACCACCCCCGGAGGCATGCCCGCTTCCTCCAGGGCCTCCCAGAGCTTGTAACCTATAATCGGTGAATCACTCGAAGGCTTGAGCGCCACAGTATTCCCCGCCACAAGGGAGGCCATCGTCATGCCGGTCAAAATGGCCAGGGGAAAGTTCCAGGGAGGAATCACCACCCCCACCCCCAGGGGAAGGTACTCCAGGCGGTTCCGTTCGCCCAGCACCGGGGTGAGCGGCTGTGGACCCGCAAGGCGCAGCATCTCCCGGGCATAAAACTCGCAAAAATCGACGGCTTCGGCGACATCCGCGTCGGCCTCGGCCCACGACTTCCCGACTTCGTAAACCATCCAGGCGGCATAATGGAATTTGCGCTCACGCAGAATCTTGCCCACCGAGAGCAGCAGCTTGACCCGCGTTTCAGCCAGCGTGAACCTCCAGCTTTCGAAGGCTTCCTCAGCTTTCTCGACCGCCAGCGCTGCAAACCCAGGATCACCTTTAGAAAGCGTTCCAACCACCTGGCCTTTTTGGGCAGGGTTATAAGAATGGAATTCTTCCTGCGTCTCGATCCGTTCCGAGCCGATTACCAACGGATAATGGCGTCCAAGTTCCTTGCCGACGTCCTCGACGGCTTGCTTCATCCGGCGGAAGTGCTCGGGATTACCTTTGAAATCGCTTAAAGGCTCATTGCGAAACTTCGGAAGCTCCATCGGCGTCCTCTCCAACCATATCGAAATTATATCGGCATATCAGGATATCGGCCTTATTGATAAGAGATGCTCAGCAGGATAGGTTGGTTCATGTGCAGAGCAGGGAGGCTTGGAGTAAATGGGCTAGAACTATCGCTGACAGGACCGCCCGCCTCAGTCGGGTTCAGCGGCGCCGTGAAGGACCCGCGCCGGTGCGGGTTCCCTACGCTCTGCCTTATTGGGCGGTTGCGTAATGGAGGTCCGGCGAGAAGAGCTTTTCCCAAGCTACAGGCCTTAGGTAAGGCTTTCCTTCCTGGAAACTCACAACGTCCTGCATCCACTGAAGGACCAGCTTGAAACCCAAAATCGCTCTAACGTTTAATTGATACAACACGCCCAGATCGGAGGGATGATCCATCATTTGTGCATATTCGTTCGTCGCCGCCTGGACCTGCTGGTCCGCTAGTTCAAACTCATGCAAGCTTGCATCCAAGCGGCTGACAAACTGATCCCGAGATCCCTTGGACCTCTGCTGGAAGGCTGTGTCGAAATCAAGATAAGCCTTTCGGATCGTGATCAAGGACTGCATATAGTCTCGATAAGACTCGGTCCTGTTGATCAAATATTGGAGCTCGTATCTCCCTCGCGGAGCGACTTTGGGCAAGGCCGTACGCATGTTGCCCAATGCCTGATTCAGCAGGCGGATGGAGCCTTTGTAGCGCACGATCACATCAGGTGAATCAATAATGAACTTTTTCCAGCCCGCCATTGTGGGCCCATCATAAGGATCAGGCTGCTGGGAATAAAGATGACCCGCATTCACCTCCGGCAAGGACCCGCAACAGTTCATCGTCGAGAAGCCGTAGTTGCCGTAACCGATGTACGCTTGGTTTTTTTCAAGGGTCATCAATGCCTCGTACATGTCCGAGGCTGCGGCTGTACCAAAAAGGCGTCTGGAGTAGTCCCTGTAAAACTCCTGGGGCGTCAGGTTTGGTTTCCAGCCCGCTTCCGCGATGAACAGGCTATTCGTCTCCGTCCCTCGGGCCCGCTCCACCTGCCCTGCATAGCCTGACAAGCCGTATTTCACCCCGTCGGTGAAGATCCGATCTTTCTCACTGTACTGGCTAACACTGAATTGCATCCCCATCATATCGAAGTCGTCATCAACGCGCACCTGGATGGTTCGCTCCCGCGAGCCCATCCCTCCAAAATCTTTCATGGGAATCCCGCTCGGAGTCCAGATCCCGCTCGACTCTAGGTCCGTAAAGGGGATATCCTTGGGCAGCATCTTATCGAACACCGGTAGCGCGTACCCGCGGCCTACTCCCATCAGGCCGATCTTTGCCATCGGGTCGATCCGGTCTCGCTGTTTGAGCAAGTATTTAAAGAGGTCAAAGTAGCCGATATTGGAATCCACCACTTGGTCCGAACTCCCGGCGATGTCCACCACCCACGGCCAGCGCAGCGCTCGCAACTGGAAAAACGCCGGGCGCATGCGCTCGTAAAAACTTCGATACCTCGGTGTGTTAATTTCTGGGTACATCTCCGGGAAAATCAGGAAGTATCCGTCAGCATTCGGATAAGTTGTAAACAAGGCTTGGAGACGGTTCGTCTGGATTTCCCGATTTATCGGGTCCAGAGGCTGCACAAAGGTTCCAAATACTCGATTAAAAGGCAGATCGCCTGCTCGTTCACAGAATCGCGCAAGATTCGGGGGAAGCGAGGCCATCTCGATGGCCAGCCATACCTTGATTCCCCGTTCGTGGGCATGCTGAATGATGCGGCGCAAGAGGCTTTCAGCAACTGAAAACGCCTGGTCCGGAGTCTGAACGTCTTGCATCTCCGGAGGAGCTGTCCTCTTCCCCTTGAGAAACTGTTCGAACCAGTGCTTGCCAATGGAGACGTCGTCGGTGGTGCGCGAGCCAAACCCTCCATCGGCCCAGTCCATATAGCCACTTTCCTTCGTTGAGACGTCGCCCATCCACTTGGTCTCACCCTTGTATGAAAACTTCAGAAACGGCTCATATGAAAACCACCAAACCTGCAAGTAATTGCATTTCATCTTTGCCATTTGATCCAGAAACTTGGCATAGTCGGCGTATGAAAACATCGTCAGATGCTCGTAGACTTCCGGCAATAGAAAGCCGCGCCGCGTGAACGCCGGTTCCCGGCGAACATTCAGCTTTGGGATCGATAGCGAATCACGTTGCTTGGGGACAATGTCGCCTGTCAGCAGGAAAGTTACGCCCAAACGCTCAACCAAGTCATAAACTCCGTACAGGGTTGAGAACCCGTCCCGCCCCGCCACCACCACGGCCGGGTGATCCTTCACACGTCCGGTCTTAATCACAAAACCCCCGGACTTCAACGTGCTGAGGTTCAAACCAAGTTTTTCCGCTACCGGGGAGACCGAGGGGTTAATCAAGGGTCCTCCGACAAAGATCAAGGTCTCTTGCCTGGCCTGTGCGGAGAGCTGGGAGTCAGGAACAATGCTAATTTGAGCCCCGGAGAGATCGTGCAGATACTTTTGAAGCTCGGTCGCCGCATATCGATAAGCCGGGCTTGCCCCTTCGCCCAAAACGATCGACGCACGGGCCTTCCCGCCCTCAGCAATCGGAAGGGACTGTGACGATCTGGGCAGGGCCGGTACTGCGAGCCCTATCATCAAAACGCAACTTGCCAGCAAACTCCGCCCCGTTTTCATCCGGTATGAACGCACCACGCCCTCCAAGTCTCAGCTTATTGGAGAAAAGTACACACGATTGGAACTACGGTGGGCAAGGCCCAATGGCAACTTAATTTTCATCCAAGAGATCCTAACAATGATTCAGGGAAACTATACGTCTGTTTGCCATGCTGTCAAGCAACATTGAAATGTGCTGTTTGGGAAGGGATTGGCGGCTCATCAGGTCGCGCTGCCGACGCCTGGTGATTTGGTTCTCGGCTCTAAGTTGCTTCACTGCCACCGCTTGGTCCCACGATGGGCTGGCGAGCGTTTGCGTGGGGTGTTTTGGGGGCTTCAATTCGGCTCGGAGGCGCCGTGAAGGACCCGCGCCAGTTGGATCCACGTTTTGCCGCCTTGCGTCTCGAGCGCGACGATCCGGTCCTCGCCGCCCTGCTTGATTTCATAGACGGTCTTCCCTTCGCGAGTCCGCGCCTGGTAACGAGTGACTTCACGTCCGAGGTGCTGGTTATAAAACTTTGAAACCTGCTCGAGGGAGTCCGCGGTTTCAAATTTTGCCGCCCACACTCTCAGCGTTTCGTCGTTCGGAAGCTTGAGGTTGACCGTGGCCGAATCCGAGGTTTTCGCTCGAACCGCCCCGGGGTAGATGGGCAGTCCCAGCCGCGCCGGGTTGACGTTTTCTTCCACTTCGAGGGAGCCGACAGGCGTTTTGATCGTAACTTCCCTCCTTGCACCTTCTTGCCCCTTGACTTGGACATGGGCGTTGCCGGCGAGAAAACGAAGCCCTATCCAAATCATGATAATCGCGGACCCGATGATCAGCCCCAGAATGATCAGCGCCGTGCCGAGCATGTGCTTATTTGTCAGCCCACCCGGAGGGCTGGGAGGTTGTGGAGAAATCCCCAATCTACTCTCCTTTCTGACAACAACTCTTGGCCGCGATCCTTGTGCGCACGGGAAGCGGGGAGGACATCATGTTTCGAGCCGTTGAGATTCTCCGCGCTGTTTAACCCTTATTCGTCGAAGTTCGATATCTTACCAGTCTACTCCAGGAAGCCTTGTGTGAATATCCGGCGCATGTGTTAAAGCGCCTTGCCCCTCAGGCAGCGGAAACCTTGAGCCGGTTAATTCCCCGGTGTTAAGCTGAATCAAGACACAGCGACGGCTCATCATAATTTGTGGAGGCAATACAACATGCAATATCGAAAGCTCGGTCACAGTTCATTGTCAGTTTCAGCAATGGGATTGGGCTGTATGGGGATGTCCGAATTCTATGGGGCTCGGAACGATCAGGAATCGATTGCGGTCCTCCATCGCGCCCTGGATCTGGACGTCAACTTTCTTGATACGGCCGACATTTACGGTATGGGTCGAAACGAGGAACTGGTGGGAAAGGCCCTTGAAGGCCGGCGCAACCAGGTTGTTCTCGCCACCAAGTTCGGCAACGTGAGGGACGAGGAAGGCAACTTTGTCAGCGTCAACGGCCGCCCCGAATACATTCGGACGGCCTGTGAGGCGAGCCTGAGGCGCCTCCAGATCGACACGATTGACCTTTACTACCAGCACCGGGTCGACCGCACGGTGCCGATCGAAGAAACCGTCGGAGCCATGTCCCGGCTGGTTGAAGAAGGCAAAGTCCGCTACTTGGGACTTTCCGAGGCTGCTCCGGAGACCATCCGCCACGCGCACAAGACGCATCCGATCAGCGCGCTCCAAACGGAGTATTCGCTGTGGAGCCGCGATCCCGAGGATGAAATCATCGCCGCCTGCCGGGAACTGGGGATCACTTTCGTCGCCTATAGCCCCCTGGGCCGGGGTTTTCTGACGGGAAAGATCAAAAAGATTGAAGACTTCCCGCCCGACGACTGGCGCCGCAAAGGCCCGCGCTTCCAGGGAGAGAACTTCCAACGCAACTTGGACTTGGTGCGCCGCGTTGGGGAGATCGCCGCAGAGAAACAGTGCAGCCCTGCGCAACTGGCGCTGGCGTGGGTCCTGGCCCAGGGAGAAAACTTCGTTCCCATCCCCGGCAGCAGCCGGAAATCCCACCTTGAAGAGAATTTGGACGCTCTGGAGGTAACTCTCAATTCAGAGTATCTGGCACGCATTGACGAAGTCGCTCCTAAGGGAGTGACGGCTGGCGAGCGCTATCCTGAGGCCGCCATGAAGGTGGTGAATGGGTGAGGGTAAGGTGTACGCGGGCCCGATACCTGAATGAAGGCTGGCAGACTTTAATTCTGGGCCTCAAGCGCGTGGTAAGCGCCACTCTCATTTATACGCCGGGATTCCCGTTACCCGCTCGCTGCCTATGCTGGGATAGTACCAATAAACATCCCTTCCTTCTTGCCCTGCGAGTTGAGGATATAATGCCAGTGATGGATGACCGAACGCGCCTGACCTCGATGGTCAAGGCTGCGGGTTGAGCGGCCAAGTTGAGTCCAAGTATTTTGGACTCCGTATTGGCTAAGCTGCCGAAACAATCCGACCCCAACGTCCTGATCGGCTTCGACTCCGCCGACGACGCCGGAGTGTATCTAATTTCGCCCGAGCTCGCCCTGGTTCAAACCGTGGACTTCTTTACGCCGATTGTGGATGATCCTTACACCTTCGGCCAAATCGCGGCGGCAAATTCTTTGAGCGACGTTTATGCGATGGGGGGCCGGCCGATTTCCGCGCTCTCCATTGTGGGCTTCCCCAACACCGGGCGCGATCTGGACATCCTGGAGCAGATCCTGCAAGGGGGACACGCCAAAATGCAGGAGGCAGGTTGCTCCGTGATCGGAGGGCATTCGATTGGCGACGAAGAAATCAAGTTCGGCTATGCGGTCACGGGAGTGGTTGATCCCAAGCGCGTGCTGGCCAATCGAGGCGCCCGGCCAGGCGACCGCCTGGTGCTGACCAAGCGGCTGGGCACCGGAATCATTGCGACGGCGCTCAAGAAACAGAAGGCGAGCCAAGCTTCCCTGACCGCTGCCATCGAATCCATGCTGACCCTGAATCGCGCGGCGGGCGAGCTTGCCCGCGAGTTCACGATCCACGCCGCCACGGACGTCACCGGGTTCGGGTTGCTGGGGCACGCGCGTGAAATGGCCCTCGCCAGCAAAGTGAGCCTGGTGATTGAACGAGAACACGTCGAGTTCCTTCCTGAAGCCGCAACTTATTCGCGCCAGGGCTTTGTTCCCGGCGGCTTGAAGAAAAACGCTGAGTTCCTCTCCGGCTGTGTCGAGTTCGCCGCTGGCATTCCCCGAGAAATTAGAAATTTATTCTTTGACCCGCAAACCTCCGGCGGGTTGCTCCTTGCGGTGAGCGGCCCCGAGGCGCGGTCCCTGGTGGAGAGACTGCGCGCGAGCGGGATCCCCGGGCAGGAAATCGGCGGCGCGGTGGAAAAGACCGAACCCCTTCTCCGGGTTGAATGAAATTCCAGAGCACGTTGCGTGTGTTCTCAAGTCAGGCTAAGATGGCCGCATGAAAAGGAAGATGTCCACCCAGTTGAAATTTGCCTTGGGCATCCTCGTGATCGGCGGGGGCGCGCTGGCCAGCGAGTACATTCTGGTCAAATGGTATCCCTACTATCGCGGCTACACATCTAACAAGGTGCTGAACCTTCTGCCCTATCACAATGCCGATTTAGGCGTTGATATGCAGGTCGCCGCGGGCATCTACGGGAAGGTGGACGATTTTCCAGGCGGCGTGAGAATCTATCGCCCCAGGATTTTTGGCGATGGGCCGTCTCTCACCTTGACCTCGCAGTCCAACCCCGGCCACAGTGATGAGTTTTCGCCCCAACTCCTGGCGCAATGGGAAACGAAGGGCACCTATCAGGCCATTGCCGATTACCGCTTCGAGCACATGAAAATCCAGAACCGGGACGCCGCCCTGATCTGGCAGCGCCGCGGGCCGTCGATGCTGGTGACCGCGCACATTATTTCGCCCGACCACATTGTGGAGGCGAATTGCCTGCCGGGGTCGTCCGACGAATCGCTCTACCTCAGCGCGTGCGAGTCGAGCATCCAGACGATCAACGTCGCCGGTCCCCCGCCGCAACTGAAGCCGGAGCCGGGTGTCCTGGAGATCGAGCCCCTGAAGCCTCCCAAGGCAAAACGTAAGTAAGAGTTCCGAGCGCCGTTCCAGACAACATGGACCCTCCGCTCCCCGCGCAACTTCTGTTAGACTAAGCACCTCGAATTCCACGAGAAAAGGAGCCTAGCGAAACGATGCCGAGTTGGAACTTTGTAGAAGGGAGCCTCGGCACGCCCAAGGGCTTTCGAGCGGCGGCCGTGGCCTCCGGAATCAAGAAGGCTGCGGACGTGTTGGACTTGACCTTGCTTTTTTCCGATGCGCCCCAAACCGCCGCGGCCGGCGTATTTACCTCCAATCGTGCGGCCGCCGCCCCGGTCCTCCTCTCGCGAAAAAACCTGAAGAAAAGCCGTGGACGGGCGCGCGCCATCATCGCCAACTCCGGAAATGCCAATGCCTGTACGGGCCGCGCGGGGATGAGGGTCGCTGAAGAAACAGCACGGGCCACCGCCAAACACCTCGGTTTAAGCCCCCATGAGGTCCTGGTCGCCTCTACCGGCGTCATCGGAACACCTCTCAACCTGGATTTGATTCTGAAACAGCTTCCCCTTTTGCAAGAAAACCTTTCCGCCGAAAACGCGCCGGTGGTTGCCCGCGCGATCATGACGACGGACACCTTTCCGAAGTCCGCCGTCTTCGAGACAAAGATCCGCGGCAGGAGCGTTTACCTGGCAGGAGTTGCGAAGGGCGCCGGGATGATCCATCCCCACATGGCGACGATGTTATCTTTTATCACCACGGACGCTGCGGTCGATCCCCGAAACCTTCAAAAAATGCTGCAAACTGCCGTGGATGACTCCTTCAATCGCATTACCGTGGACGGCGACACTTCAACCAATGACACTGTGGTGGTGCTGGCGAGTGGTTTATCCGGAGTCAGCATACGGCCGGGAACTCCGGCCGGCGCACGGTTTCAAGCCGGGCTCACCGAACTTTGCCAGGCTCTGGCCAAAATGATTGTGAAGGACGGCGAAGGTGCGACCAAGGTCGCCAGGATCGAGGTCTCAGGAGCCCGAAACGCTGCGGACGCCGAGCGCGTGGCCCGCGCCATCGCAAACTCCCCCCTGGTCAAGACCGCCATCGCCGGAAGCGATCCCAATTGGGGCCGCATCCTATGCGCCGCAGGTTATTCCGGAGCCAGGATCGATCCCGAGAAGGTCGATATCCGCGTGAACGATTTGTATCTGTGCCGGCACGGAGTCGAAGCAGGCTTCGAAGAGGCCGCCGCGAGAAAGGAACTTGACCGCAAAGAGCATACCCTTCGGGTTGACCTCCACCAGGGCAAAGGCCGCGCGTGGATCTGGACGTGTGATCTGACCCACGATTACATTCGCATCAACGCTTCCTACCGATCGTGAACAGCGATCAGGGAAGCCGCTAAGTTTTTCTGAAGGTCACATGCACACTGAAGAGGATTACTGCTGATGTTTACAAAATATAGTGACGCCGTTCTTTGTAGGGCCGCTCGGCGGCAAGCGCTGCTTGCCTGAGCGGCGAAAGACGCGGGTCATCGACCCGCGCCACAGTAATAGTTGTCACTATATTTTGTAACTCTCAATAGAGGAGGGCCCCTAAGATGAGCGGGAACAATTCTACCCGAAGGAACTTTTTGAAGACGGCCGCCGTAGCCGCCGCAGCGGGGATGGGAGGCCGCTCAGCCGAAGCCGGAGTAAAACCTGCTGCTCCGTGCGAGGAGTGCGGATCCATATGGGAGAGACCGCCGAAGCAACAAGGCAACAATCTGAATCTGATCGTGATCGTAAGTGATACCTTCCGTCGCGACAACCTGAGTTGCTACGGCAGGAAGTGGCTTGAAAATCTTGAAACACCCAATCTCGACCGATTTGCTAAAGAATGCATCGTCTTTGAGGACGCATACCCGGAAGGGATGCCCACCATCGTCATCCGCCGCACTCTCTATACCGGCCGGAGAGTTATTCCCTGCTATTATTTTCGCCAGCATGAGCCCGTGCAATTGCCGGGCTGGCATCATCTCTACAACGAAGACCAGACGCTGAGCGAAACCCTCTACGAAGCGGACTACATCACGACGCTGATCAGCGACCTGCCGCACCAGATGCGGCCGGGAAGAAATTTCCATCGCGGCTTTCACACCTACCAGTGGATTCGCGGCCAGGAGTTTGACTACTACGGCACCGCGCCCCACCAGTTGCCTGACACGAGCGACATGGTTTCCCCGGAATATCTCGCGCGGTTCCCCGGCGTCCAGGGCTTCCTGAGCCAATACAAGGCCAACCGCAATCTCTGGAAGCAGGATGGGGAATCGCTCTCAGAAATTGTCGGACGAACCGGCATCCGCTGGCTGAAGTCAAATTTTGACCAACGCCCTTTCTATCTGCATATCGAAATGTTCGATTCACACGAGCCCTGGGATCCGCCGGAGCGGTTTCTCCAGAAGTACTGGCATGGTTCCTATACCCCCAGCTTCCTCGAACCGCCTTACGGCACCGTGCAGCTCTCGGACGAGATCAAGAACCGGTTTCGAGCCAACTACGCTGGCGAAGTCAGTTGTGTGGATTACTGGATCGGGGAGTTGCTCGATACCATCAAGCAGTACGGGCTCTTGGAAAATTCCGTCGTCGTTTTCATGTCTGACCACGGCGCGATGCTGGGGGAACATGGACAGTTCTTGAAAGGTCCGGACAAATTGCGCGGCCAGGTGACCCACGTTCCTTTGATGGTTCGGATGCCGGACAATCAATTTGCCGGCAAGAAGGTGCCCGGGTTTGTGCAGATTCCTGACGTGATGCCCACTTTGCTGCATTTATTAGGATTGAAGTCGCCTTCCAGAGTGACCGGCAGCAACCTTTGGCCCCTCGTTACCGGGGAGACGCGCAGCCTTCGGGATTTCGTCGTCCACACCTATGGCTGGGTTGGGTGCGCACGAAATCAGGAGTGGAGCTACACCGAAATCTGGAAGCCGGAAGCTCCGCAGGACAAGTTCAGCGTGAGCCCGGGAGCGCCGCCCGCCTTCTACAAGCCCCAGCTCTATAACCTCGAAAAGGACCCGGAAGAATTGACGGATGTGGCTGATCAATATCCTGATATCTGCAAGAGAATGTCTTCAAAAATGAAGGAATACATTGCCTCGGGTGAAGGGCTGACTTTCGGCAGCTTCAACGAAAAGCCCCGCCTTAATACGGGCGAAGTTTATGTTCAGCAATCTCGTTAATCGGGCAAGCGGAGCCGCCGCCTGCGTGGCCATAAATACATTGCCGCTGGCGCGCAAGCTGGAATTCACGAACGGAAACCGCGCTTGACCGTTGTGAATTCAAATTTAGAATTGTGAACCCAAACGACCTTTCAAGTGAGCCGCTATTGAAACAATTGCAAGCTGTGAAGTACGATGAGGGTGCTCGTACAGATGCAAATCAATCTGCCGCCGTGTAGGACTATGCCAGAAAACATAGAGGATCGCCTCATTGTTGCCCTCGATTTTGACTCCGCAGAGAGAGCTGTCGAGCTTGTCGAGAAGCTTGACGGCTTGGTTTCCTTCTTCAAGGTAGGAATGGAGCTGCAACTTGCCGAAGGAATGAAACCCGTCAACTACCTGATCTCCAAAGGGAAGAAGGTCTTCCTGGACTTAAAATACTTCGATGTGCCGCAAACCGTCGAGCGCGCCGTACGACGCGCGGCATCCCTCGGCGTGACTTTCCTGACGATTCATGGCAATCGGAAGAACGTCGAGGCCGCCGTCAGAGGGCGGGGCAGCGCAGACCTTAAGCTGCTGGCGGTGACGGTATTGACCAGCCTGGATGCTTACGACATCCAGGACCTTGGTTTCAAGTGTTCCGTCGAAGAGCTTGTGATCCACCGCGCCAAAGGCGCTGCCGAGGAGGGTTGCGACGGCGTGATTGCCTCCGGCCAGGAGGTCAAGAGGATTCGTGAGGTGGTTGGACAGAAGTTGCTGATCGTTACCCCCGGAATCCGCCCTGAAGGCTTTCCGAAGCAAGACCAGAAACGCGCCGTGACACCCCAAGATGCCATTCTGGCAGGGGCAGACTACCTTGTCGTGGGTCGTTACATTACGACCAACTCCGACCCCCGGGGAGCTGCCGAGCGGGTGCTTGAGGAAATGCGCCAAGGTTTCAAGGCCGCTCATTTACCTGCCTCTGTTTGAGCAGAATAGCCTCCCCGCTCTGTTATAATCGAAAATTGAGCCGAAAGTCCTGTGTAAGCCCTCGCGGGGAACGCACCTGACCATGCGGCTTTTTGCATAACAACTCTATGTCAGGAATCATCGGTTACATCGGCAACAAGCGTGTAGTTCCCGTGCTTTTGGAAGGCCTTCAGCGGCTTCAGTATCGCGGGTACGATTCGGCAGGCCTTGCGGCCATTAAGGACGGCAAGCTGTCGATTCGACGTGCGATGGGAAAACTGCGCAACCTTGAAGAAGTCATCCGCCTTGACCCCATCGACGGCACTTACGGCATCGGACACACACGATGGGCCACGCACGGCGCGCCTACCGAGGAAAATGCCCATCCTCACCGCGATTGCCACGGGACCGTTGTGGTGGTGCACAACGGCATCATCGAGAATTACATGGAATTGAAAGAAGAGCTGGCCGCGGAGGGACACACCTTCACTACCGAAACGGATACGGAGGTCATCGCGCACCTCATCGAGAAGTATCTGAACGGGCAGCCGGGGAGCTCGCAGCCCGTGACGCTTGATGAAGCAGTGCGCTCCGCCGTCCAGCGGCTGACGGGCGTTTTTGCCCTGGCGATCATTTCCACCAAGGACTTGAACAAAATCGTTGCGGTGCGCCAGGGACCTCCTGCCGTGGTCGGGCTCGGCAAGGATGAATACCTCGTCGCCAGCGATGTTCCGGCCATCCTTTACCACACCCGCGATCTTTTCTTTATGGCCGACGGGGACATTGCGGTGCTGACGCCCAACGGCGTCAAGCTGATGGACTTCACGGGCCAGCCGGTCACGCGCCGCGTCCACCACATCAGTTGGGACCCCATCCTGGCAGAAAAGGGCGGCTTTAAGCATTACACCTTAAAAGAGGTCTACGAGCAGCCCCGCGCCGTCCGCGACACCGCTCTCGGCCGGGTTTCTCCTGAAACGGGCCAGATCTTCCTGGACGAGATGGAAATCACGGAGGACGAATTCCGTGCTTTCCGGGAAATTAAAATTGTTGCGGCGGGTACTTCCCGGCACGCCGGGCTGGCGGGAAAGATCATGATCGAGCGCCTGGCGCGGGTGCCGGTGGAGGTGGATTACGCCTCGGAGTTCCGCTACCGCGACCCGCTGGTGGACCCGCGCACCCTCACCGTGCTCATCACACAGTCCGGTGAAACCGCGGATACGATCGCCGGGCAGCGTGAAGCCCAGGCCAAGGGCTCCAAGACTCTGGCCATCTGCAACGTGCTGGGCAGCATGGTGCCCCGTGAGGCGAATGGATGTATTTATACCCACGCGGGGCCGGAGATCGGCGTGGGCTCGACCAAGACTTTTTCTTCGCAGTTGACCGCGCTTTACCTCTTCTCCGTCTATCTGGGCCAGGTTCGCGGCTTGCTGCCGCCGGCCGAGGGCAAACACCTGCTGACTGCCTTGGCGGCGCTTCCCCGGCAGCTTGAATCGGTGCTCCAAAAAGACGAAGAATTCGAGGAACTGGCCCGGCATTTTGACCGCTCTTCGGACTTCCTGTTTCTCGGCCGGGGCGTACACTTCCCCGTAGCGCTCGAAGGCGCGCTCAAGATGAAGAAGCTCTCCTACATCCACGCGGAGGCTTACCCGGCGGGTGAAATGAAGCACGGCCCGAACGCCCTCATCGCCGACGGACTGCCCGTTGTGGTGATTGCAACCTGCGATTGGGACTCGGCCGACTCGAAAGTCCGTTACGAGCGAACAATTTCAAACATCAAGGAAGCCAAGGCTCGCGGCGCGGTAATCGTGGCGCTGGTGACAGAGGGGGATCGGGAAGTCCACGATACGGCGGACCATTTGATTGTGCTGCCCCACAGCAATGAGTGGCTCTCCGCGATCCTTGAAGTGGTTCCGCTCCAATTACTGGCTTACCACATTGCGGTCCTGCGCGGGTGCGACGTGGACCAGCCTCGCAACCTGGCCAAGTCTGTCACCGTCGAATAACGGGAGCAGTGGGGAAAGCCCATGGGACTGAAAGTTGTCTATTCCGACCAGTACGATCTGAACCTGGGCAATCACGTTTTCCCCACCACCAAGTACCGCCTGACCAAGGAAAAATTGCTTCAAGAGCACGTGATCGACCCGGCGGACATCGTTGAACCCTCTCCGGCCTCGGACGACGACGTGGCCCTGGTTCACGACCTGAACTACATCTGGAAGCTCAAGAACGCCAAGCTCTCTTACAGCGAAATCCTCAGGATGGAAGTCCCTTATTCCCCGGAACTCGTCCGCGCCGTTTGGCTTTCGGCGGGCGGCTCGATTCTGGCCGGGCGCCTGGCACTCGAACATGGAATCGGAGTCAACATCGGCGGGGGCTTTCACCACGCTTTCCCCGACCACGGCGAGGGATTTTGCGTGCTCCACGACGTCGCCATCGCCATCCGGCGCCTGCAAAAAGACAAGGCCATCGAGCGCGCCATGACAATTGATTGCGACGTTCATCAGGGCAATGGCACCGCGGCCATTTTTGGCGGCGACGCTACCGTCTTCACGCTTTCAATCCACCAGGAAAATAACTACCCGTATCCAAAGCCTCATAGCACTCTGGATGTCAACCTGCCCAACGGCGTTCAAGACACCGAGTATCTGACGATCCTGGAGGAAAGCCTCGACAAGGTCCTCTCACAGTTCGATCCCCAAGTGATCTTCTACCTGGCAGGGGCCGACCCGTACCAGGAAGACCAGCTCGGAGGATTGAAGGTGACTTTGCAGGGCCTCGAGCACCGCGACCAGCTCGTCTTTGAAAAAGTAAGAGCAAAGAATATCCCCGTCGTCGTCACTCTTGCGGGCGGCTACGCCCGCCACGTGAACGACACCGTGCTGATCCACAGCAATACCATTCGAACTGCAGTGAAGTTTGCCAATTCCCGGTGAAGAGCAAGCCCCTCCTTCCTAAAGCGCCCGCAACCTTGGCGTCAAAATGGCCAAGAAAGCAGGTTTGCCGTATGCCCTGTTTTGCGATTCAACAGAACGGATCGCGGCTAACTGGGAATCTTGACGAGGTGGGTGTTGAGGGAACCGCTGCGATAGCCTTCCAGGTCGAGGGTCACAAAGTTGAATCCCAGCGGCTTGAAAATCTCCACCAGTTTTCGAGCCATCTCCGGTGACAAAGCGCGCGGCAGCTCTTCGGGTGCGATTTCGATGCGCGCCAGCTTGTCGTGATGGCGGACGCGGAACTGGTGGAAGCCCAGCGCGCGCAGGGCCTCTTCGCCTTTT
>Ga0307373_10001621_pt1 | contig 42085 bp, 35 predicted proteins | sample OX2MG_FD_202534 | JGI IMG/M metagenome (GOLD analysis project Ga0307373, IMG submission 202534) | Soil microbial communities from Risofladan, Vaasa, Finland - OX-2 | ecosystem: Environmental > Terrestrial > Soil > Coastal area > Acid sulfate soil | place: Finland: Risofladan, Vaasa | collected...
CGGTGTCATGGGCGGATCGTCGTGAGGTTCTTCGCCGGGGTGTTCGTGACCCTCCTCGTGATCATGGACCCGCTCGGCAACGTCCCGATCTACCTCGCGCTGACCGACGGGCGGACCACGCGCGACCGCCGGCGACTCGCCTGGCAGGCCGTCGTGGTCGCCGGCGGGGTCATCGCCGCGTTCGCGCTCTTCGGCCAGCAGATCCTCGGATACCTCGGGATCTCCGTTCCCGCGATCCAGGGCTCCGGTGGCCTGCTCCTGCTGCTCGTGGCCCTGGAGCTGCTCGTCGACCGGGAGCGGCCGCCCGCGCACGTCGACGAGGTGAACATCGCGCTCGTTCCGCTCGGCACGCCGCTCATCGCCGGCCCAGGGGCGATCGCCGCGACGATCGTCTTCGTCCGCCAGGCCCACGGTTTCCACGACGCGCTCGCGATCGGCGTCGCGCTCGTGTGCGTGCTCGCGCTGATCTACGCGGCGCTTCGGTTCTCGCTCGGCGTGCTGAGCGTTCTCCGGCCCGGCGGGATCCACCTTCTGACCAGGATATTCGGCCTGCTGCTCTCAGCGATCGCCGTCCAGCTCGTCGCGGACAGCATCCGTGGCTTCGCCCGCATGCACGGCGCCGGGGCCTGACGCGAACGCACTAGGGCCGGTGCGCGCGAAGAGGGAGGGCCGAAAGGCTTGCCCGACGCAATAGTCCGGCCTATGGTGATCCATCGCAGGACTGCGAGCCGTGGGGGGCTCGGTCCACGTCGCGTGCCCGACATGGGCGTCGCGCCGCCGTGGCCTCCCCGCGACGAGCCGTCGGAGACGGTGCGAGGCAAGGGGAGGTACGTGGTGGGACGTAGTGCGAGGCTGGGGATATTTTCCTCGTTGCTCGCCGTGGCGGTTGGTCTCGTCGTGTTCGTCTCGATGGCCTTCCTGCGCACGGAGCCGCCGACGCTCGACTTCGCGTCCGGGCACGGGTCCGGTCAGGCGGTCGACCTGCATCTGCAGACCGTCGGCGCGATCGGCTTCGGGACCCACCCGGGTTGGGTCTCGTACCTGACCCAGGCGCTGGACGGCAAGTGGGTGCACACGACGCTCTGGGACCTCCCGGCGGACACGCGCATCAACGTCACGATCGACCAGTACGACTCCGGCAGCCCGCTCCGCAACCCGCAGATCGGGGCGGTCTATGGCACGCTCGGCAACACGGCGACGCTGAACGGCAAGCCGATCTCGGTCATCGACGCGACGAAGGGCAACGGCGTCGGCCACACGTTCTCGATCCCGACGCTCGGGATCAACGTCCCGCTGTACGGGGTGAATGGCAACGCCAAGAACTTCTGCAACTCGGCGCCGTGCACGCTCTCCGAGGCGCACAACACCGTGAAGTTCTCGTTCATGACGCCGAAGAAGACGGGCCAGTACGCGTGGCAGTGCTTCGTTCCCTGCGGTGGCGGTTACCTGTACGGCAACAGCGGTCCCATGCAGACGATCAGCTTCATGGACGGATTCCTCAAGGTGGTGAGCTGATGTCAGATCAGCAGGCGACGGCCCCCCGCGGCAGTGCCGGCGGCCCGAATCACGGGGCGCGGCTCGCGGTCGCGTGGCTCGTGATCTCGGCGATCGCCGACCCGCTCTTCTGGTTCGCCGCGGGACCGCACATGCCGCCAGGCGACATGACCTCGAGCGCGTCGGGTGCGCAGTTCGACTTCAACGTGCTGATGATGGCGGCCCTCCCGGTCACGCTCGGTGTGTGGCTGTACTTCGGGTACGCGATCGTCAACTGGCGGGCCAGCAAGGGCGGCTCGGACCTCATCGGTGGACCGAAGGCGCGCGGCAACATGAAGATCCAGACCGCGTGGATCGCGTCGACGACGATCGTGGTGCTCTCCGCCTTCGTATTCGGCACCGTCGAGCTCATCGTGCCCGCGGGCGCCGGTGGCGGCGAGGGTCCCCAGCCGATCTGGACGCCGACGTCGAAGACCGTGCTCCCGATCCAGGTGATCGGCCAGCAGTGGAAGTTCACGTACCGGTACCCGACGTACGGCGGCTTCGAGACCGACACGCTCATGGTGCCCAACAACACGACGATCGCGTTCCATGTGACGTCGCTCGACGTGATCCACGACTTCTGGGCGTACCAGCTCGGCGTGAAGGCCGACGCGAACCCGCAGCAGGACAACGTCGCGTTCACGACGACGCACGCACTCGGCAAGGTGACGGTCCGCTGCGACGAGCTCTGCGGCATCTGGCACGGAGCGATGTTCAACTACGGCCACGTCGTGTCGAAGTCCACGTTCCAGCAGTGGGCGTCGTCCAACGAGACCCGGCTCGCGGCCGTGACGAAGCTGCTTCCTCCGTTCTCCTGGACCTACACGGCCAGCGCCAACGGCGCGGACGGCGTCTACTACCCGGACAACGTCGACCCGTACTCGAAGATCCAGCTGTACGGCGCTCAGCCCGTGAGCGTCGCCCAGGCCGTCAAGCCGACGAGCTGAGGCACGACATCATGACGACGACGAGCAGTCCTGACAGCACGATGGCGAAGGCTCCCGCTTCGGCGGAGAGGGGAGAGGGCTGAACCGATGGCGATCAGCATGCACGAATCGGTCGGCCTCGGACGACCGGGCGAGACACCGCCGAGCGGCGCGATACGCCGGCGCTCGCCTTGGCTGGGCCAGCACATGGGCACCGCGCTCATCGGCGCGGTTGCCGGGTACGCGCTCGGCCACTTCATCGGCAACTCCATTGCCTCGGGCTACGCGAACGTCCAGCTCAGCCAGCAGAACAACGTCGCGACGGTCCTCGCGCTCGTCCTCGGGGTCGTCGGATGGCTGCTCGGCGTGGGCGCGCTGAACTACCCGATCCTCAAGCTGATCGGCAAGGAGCCGGCGCCCGAGATCGAGGAGAAGGGCTGGGGCCGGTACTTCCGGTTCACGCTCGACCACAAGGTCGTCGGGATGCAGTACATCATCGGCGTCCTGCTCTTCCTCTTCACGGGCGGGCTCCTCGCGATGGCGGTGCGGACCGAGCTCCTCAGCCCGACGACGCACTACTTCGGACCCGGGACCTACATCTCGCTCGTGAGCGAGCACGGCACGGTCATGATGATGATGGCGACGTCGATCATCACCGGGCCGATCGCCGGTTGGCTCATCCCGCTCATGATCGGCTCGCGCCGCATGGCGTTCCCGCGGGTCGAGGCCTTCTCGTTCTGGATGTTCACGGCGGGCTACCTCGTGATCATGACGGCGCTTCCCTACGGCGGGTTCCCGACCGGCTGGACCGGCTACGCCCCGCTGCAGACCCAGGCGGTCGGCGGCATGGACTCGTATCTCGTCGGCTTCGCCGTCGTCGGCACGGGCATGATCACCGCCGGCTTCAACATCATCGTCACGATCATCAACTACCGGGCACCGGGGATGACCTGGAGTCGCCTGCCGATCTTCATCTGGTCGCTGCTCGCCGTCGCGTCGCTGCTCGCACTCGCGACGCCGACGCTCGTGACCGGTGGACTGTTCGGCATCCTCGACCGCACGGCGCAGACCGCGTTCTACGTGAACCAGCGCGGCGGGAGCGCCTTCCTCTGGCAGAACCTCTTCTGGTTCTTCGGCCATCCAGAGGTGTACATCATGGCCTTGCCCGGCTTCGGCGTGGTCGGTGAGATCCTGCCCGTGTTCACCGGCAAACCGCTCTTCGGCTACCGCGTGGGCGCCGCGGGCATGATCGGCGTGGCGCTGCTGTCGTTCTTCGTCTGGCAGCACCACCTGTTCCAGAGCGGCATCAACCCGGACATGCGCCCGCTCTTCATGCTCACGACCGAGCTCATCTCGATCCCGACCGGGTTCATCTACCTGACCGGCATGGGGACGCTCTGGAAGTCGAAGATACGCTTCGAGGTGCCGATGCTCTTCGCACTGGCGCTCTACTTCAACTTCCTGCTCGGCGGCATCTCCGGGGTCTTCCTGTCGGACGTCCCGGTGAACGTGACCGTGCACGGCAGCTTCTTCGTCATGGCGCACTTCCACTACACGATCATGGGCGGCCTGGTGTTCGCCTTCTTCGGCGGCCTCTACTACTGGCTGCCGAAGATGACGGGTAAGACGCTGAACAAGAAGCTGAGCCTCATCCACTTCTGGATGATGTTCATCTTCTTCAACTGCACGTTCTTCCCGTTGTTCATCGTCGGCCTGCTCGGCCAGCCCCGCCGGGTCTTCGAGTACGCGCAGCGCCTCCAGGGCCTGAACGACTTCTCGACGATCAGCGCGTACATGCTCGCGAGCTCGTTCCTCGTGTTCACGGCGAACTTCGCCTGGTCGATCTTCATCGACCCGAAGCCGGCGCCGGCGAACCCGTGGGGCTCGCGCGGGCTCGAGTGGCAGTCGCCGACGCCCGTCCCGTTCCACAACTTCGACCGGATCCCCGTGATCTACGCGGACCCGTACCACTACGGCGAGGTTGACGCCCCCGACATCGCGGACTTCGACAAGGTCTGGGCGACCTCAGGTGCGGGAGCCTCGAGCGGAGGAGCGGGTGGCGGAGGCGGAGGCTTCGGGGCCGGAACGACGATCGAGGGAGGACCGAGCGATGTCTGAGGCGACCTCTACGAGGCCACAGCTCATGAGCACGCCCGAAGAGGCTGCCTACGAGCTGCGGGCGGCCGAGGGGGCGATCTGGTCGGGCAGCAGGCTGCTCGTCGGGATCTGCCTGTTCGTGTTCGCGAGCCTCGCGTTCGCGTACTTCTACCTCCGCTCGGCCAACGACGCCGGCCTCTGGCGCCCGCACGGGATGACCGCGCCGACCTCGATCGGGGCGTCGGTGTTCGCGATCACCGTGTTCGGAGCGCTCGTGAACTACTACGGGACCTTGCGCATGCGCAGGGGTCTCGTGGTCGACTGGGAGGTGAGCGGCTGGGTCGGCGTCGGCTCGCTGCTGCTCGCGGCGGGCATGCAGATCTGGGAGCTCACGCGCATGCCGTTCTTCCCGGGTGCGAGCGGCTACTCCTCGACGTTCATCGGCTGGGCCGGGCTGAATACGGCACTGCTGCTGATGAGCGCCTACTGGCTCGAGACGCTGCTCGCCCGTTCGATCAGGCTGCGGCGTGCGGTCGCCGAGGACGGCGGGCCGTCGCGTTCGACCCAGCCCCCGGCTCGGCTGTTCCGTGCGAACCTCGAGGGATGCACGACGTTTCTCGGTCTCGCGGCGCTCGTGAACCTCGTGTTCTGGGTGCTGTTCTATGTGGTGGTCTGACGAGGTGACCGGTGAGCGGCGCAGCTGCCTGCGGGTGCCTCGCGCCCGCGTCCTTGTCCGAGCGGCGATCGTGGAGGTAGCGCGGTGATCCTGGCTTCGAGCTCGTTCAGCTGGGCTGGTCCCCAGTCACTGACCTTCGCGATCCCCGTCGGGTCGCTGCTCGTCTACTGCCTGTGGGGATTCTTCCAGCGTCGACCGACACGTTGACCCCGGGGGCCGGTGTGAGCCGGCCCGGGACCGGTCGATCGAGGGCGACGTGGACCCTTCTCGGGGCTGCGATCGTCCTCGCGCTGGTCGTGCTCGCTCCGCCTGTCGGCCTCCTCGCCCGTCGCTACGTGGTCGCCGAGACCGTGCAGTTCGCGGTGCTCGCGGTCATCGTGCCGGTGCTCGTGGTGGTGTCCGCGCCGTGGTCCGGGTCGGACCACCTGCTGGCAGTCACCGGAGCGGGTCCCGGCCGGGAGCGCGCTCGGCTGCCATTCTTCGCCCGGGTCGCGACCGCGCGCCGGCGCCATCGCAGCCCGGTGCGGAGCATCGCCTATCTCGCCGCGTACCTCGCTGCGGTGATCGGGTGGCGGATCCCGCCGTCGGTGGACGCGCTCCGTCGGATCGCGGGCCTGTCGCTGCTGGAGGCCGCGACGCTGCTCGTGCTCGGTGTGCTCCTGTGGCTCGAGATCGTCGTGTCGCCGCCGTTCGTGCCGCGGTCCGCGTATCCGATGCGGCTCGGCGTGACGGTCGTCGCGATGTGGATCACCTGGATGATCGGCTACCTCCTCGGCTTCTCGCACGTCTCCTGGTACCACGCGTACGTGCACACGCCGAGCTCCGGCCTCAGCCTGATCGCGGACCAGCAGCTCGCTGCGGGCGCGCTGTGGGTGATCCCAGCCATGGCGTACCTGCCGGCCGTGCTGTCGAACCTCATGGCCTGGTTGAAGGACAGCGAGGACCCGGACGACGAGATGCGCCAGCTTCTCCGGGCGGAGCGGCGCCTGACCTGGGGCCGACCGCCGGAGGCCCCGGACAGGGCGGACCGGTCGAGCGACCTCGGCGACCACCCGGACGGGTCGGGCGCTCCTCGGGGCTGAGGCGCCGGGACACGTCGCGCCGACCGGCGGCTTCGCGCGGTAGCGGCCGCACGGCCCCGGATCGGGTCGCTACGCGTTGTGCGGTGCGGGCGCGGCGACCAGCTCGAGCTTCGTGTGGAACGTCGTGCCGAGGGTGCGTGCGAGGCTGGCGATGGCCGCCTGCGACCGCTTCCGGTCCGCCGTCAGGAGTCGCTCGGCGCTCGCGAGCTTCGCGAGCGCCGCGGCGTCGTGTGGTTGGTCGAGCAGGACCGTGATCTCCCCGATCGCCGTGAGCGCGTCAGGATCGCACCACACGAGGACGTCGGTGGCGATGACGTTCAGGCGGCGACCGGTGGGCGACGAGGGGTTGTCGATGCCCGCGAGGTCGTCGATGCTGGCGTTCGTGTAGGAGCACGCGTCGAGGTCGTCGCGGATCAGCGCGGGAATCTGGGCGCGATGGGCGGCGGTGATGTGCCCGGTCGTGACGTCCGCGTAGAAGCCGAAGGCCTCGGTCATGCCGAGGTTGCACGGCTTCGTGTCGTTCACGATCTCGGTGATCACCGACTGGGCGGTCGCGACGTCGTTCGTGTGCGTCGGGTGGGTCGGAAGATCCGTGACCACGGTGACGGCGACGACGACCGCCAGCACCGCGACGAGGAGTGTCGCTCGCCGCCGGTACCACGGCCGCGGTGGCGGGGGAGCGAACGGCGAGGTGCTATCGGTCCGGGTGGCGGTCGTCGGCATCGAGAAGTCCTGTCAGTGGAGGAGCGTGCGCGCGTAGGTGGCGATCCCGTCGCCGAAGCGCACGATGCTCGCAGCCGGCAGGGTCGTCGAGCCGCCGCGCTTCTGGTCGCCGACGGGCGTCGCCTCGATCCGTTCGTGCAGCGTGCGGTCGAGGAAGATCATGAGCTCCGTGTGCGCGACCTGGTGGGTCGCGCGTGCGACCTCGACCGTGATGCCGTAGTGAGTCCACACGGTGTCGAGCGACGCGAGGGAGCCCGTGAGGAAGTACCAGTTCGGCTGTGACGCGAGGCCGAGGCGGGAGCTCGTGCGCGCGGTCGCGGCGACGGAGAGCGTCCGGGGATCGGTGTTCACGGCGACGAACGCGACCGTGGGGGCCTTCGCGCCGAGCTGCGACTCGGCCCGGCGGATCTCGGCGCCGAGGACCGGGCAGATGTCGTCGCAGGCAGCGTCGAAGAACGTGAGCACGACGACCCGGCCGCGCAGCGACTCGAGCGTGACGCTCCGACCGCGCTGGTCGGTGAGGGAGAGCGCAGGAGCGAGGGCGCCGGAGCCTGCCGTGATCCCCATGAACGACCGCAGCGGGACGGTGGCGGGCTTCGAGGCCTGCCTGGCCGACGAGGACGCGGTGATCGAGTAGGAGTTCAGGCCAGCGCTCGTGAACACCCGCTCGAGCAACATGCCGCCGCCGGCGAGCACGACGACCGCCACGGCCGCCCAGACGACGAACTTGCGCGGGACGCGAGGTGCCGCGATCGCGGCCGCCCGCCGGGCCGCATCGGCGTCGGCATCGACGCGCGCGGCGTGCTCCGCCCCGAGACCGTCGGCCGTCATCCGCCGCGCGACGTCAGCTTCGCGACCCAGCTGTCGAGAGTCCCGCGACTCTGCGTGCCGAACACCTCGCCGACGACCCGGCCCGAGGAGCTGAGAAAGAACGTCACGGGGAGCGCTGTCACCAGGTACCTCCCGCTCGCCACCGAGCCGTTCGCGTCGATCGCGACCGGGTAGCGCGCACCCGCGTGGGCGAGGAGCGACCGCGCGAGCGTGAGGTTCGTGTCGTTGGCGTCGACGCCCACGAAGTTCACGCGACGACCGTCCGTGCGCGAGACGGCGCCGAACGCAGCGAGCTCCGCCCGGCAGTCGGCGCACCACGAGGCGAAGAAGTTCACGATCGTCGGCCTGCCCCGGAACGCCGCGAGTGTGACGGGAGCGCCGCCTCCGAGCCGGGGGAGCGAGAACGACGCGGCGACCCTGCCCGCGGGGACCGTCGGGAGCCCGGACCCGACCGGGGGCTTCGCGCGCCCTGCAGAGGTCACCGCGTAGACGACGAAGGCGGCCAGTCCGACGGCCGCCACCAGCACGAGCGCGAGCGGCCAGCGCGCGCGGCGGCCGGGCGTGCCGCCGTCCGCGACTCCTGCCGGCGCCTCGTGCCGGGTCCCTGTCAGGTCAGGGGTGACGGACAACGGCGGTGACACCCATCGCGAAGAACAGGAGCGTGAGGTAGGTGATCGAGAAGCCGAAGACCTTCATCGCCCGCTTCGGGCTCGCATCGGTGCGCAGCGACCACGCCTTCCAGAAGAACGCGGCGCCGAGCACCATCGTGATCCCGAAGAACACAAGCCCGAGGTGCGCGACCGGCGCGAGCGTCGCGGACAGCGCCCACAGCGCGACCGTGTAGATGATCATCTGACGCACGACCTTCGGAAGGTCGACGATCGCGGGAAGCATCGGGACATTCGCAGCCGCGTAGTCGTCCCGGTAGCGAACCGCGAGAGCCCAGAAGTGCGGCGGCGTCCAGAGGAAGATGATGCCGAACAGCACGAGCGGCGCGAGCGCGAGGTGTCCCGTGACCGCGCTCCACCCGACGAGGACGGGCACGGCGCCCGCCGCGCCGCCGATCACGATGTTCTGCGGCGAGGAGCGCTTCAGCCACATCGTGTACACGCCGACGTAGAAGGCCGTCGCCGAGACCGCGAGCACCGCGGAGAGCAGGTTCACCGTGCTCCACAGCAAGAGGAACGACCCGATCTCGAGCGACACGGCGAACACGAGCGCGGCCCGCGGCGAGATGGCCCCGGTCACGAGCGGCCGGTTCTTCGTGCGCTCCATGATCGCGTCGATGTCGCGGTCGTAGACCATGTTCATCGCGTTCGCGCCGCCGGCCGCGAGCGCGCCGCCGACGAGCGTCAGCGCGACGAGGCCGGCCGAGGGCAGGCGCCGCGCCGCGACGAACATCGTCGGGATCGTGGTGATGAGCAGGAGCTCGATGATCCTCGGCTTCGTGAGAGCGACGTAGGCCTTCGCGCGCTCACTCCAGCCCAGCGGCGTGAGCAGCTCGCCTCCGACTCCCCCGATGCCCGCGCTGGCATCCATTCGCATCACCTTACCCGCACGAGAGGCCCTATGCCGGGTCGCAATCTCCCCGTCGCGCCTCGCAGTCGCTCGTGCCGCAGGAGGTCCTCCTCCGTGTCGTCGAGGGGCGCGAGCGCGGTCCCGGTCGCGGACGCGAGAAGCCGATCCGCGAGCGCGGGGTTGCGCGCGAGCACCGGTCCGTGGAGGTAGGTGCAGACGATCCGGCCGCTGACCGCGCCCTCCGGCCCGCCGGCCGCGCCCGCCCCGTTGCCCGCGCCCGACCGGACCCGCCCGAGCGGGGCCACGCCCGGCCCGAGGCGGGTGACGCCCGCATGGTTCTCGAAGCCCGAGAGCAGGAGGCCCGCGTCCAGGGTGAAGCCGTCGCCGTCCCGCGTCGCGTGTTCGACGCTCTCGACGACGACCTCGCCGACCGCACGGCGGCCGGTGCCGCGCACGCTCTCGACGTCGACGAGGCCGATCCCGTGCTGGGGCGCGCCGCCGGTCCCGGAGAACGTCGTCCCGACGATCTGGAAGCCGGCGCACACCGCGAGGACGGTCGCGCCGTGGTCCACCGCGCTCGCGAGCGCCCCGTCCGCGAGCCGCGCGGCCGAGCGCCCCTGCGGTCCGTCCTCGCCGCCGCCGAGGCAGTAGAGGTCGCCGCCGCGCGGCAGCGGGGCGTCCGAGGTCGCGAGCACGAGCTCGACCGCGAGACCACGCCACGCGGCCCGGCTCGCGAGCACGGTTCCGTTCCCACCGTCGCCGTAGGTCCCGAGCAGGTCCGGGTGGACGACGACGACCGTGAGCCGCTCGCGGCGGGCGCGCGCGCGCCCGGGCGCGCGCGCGGCGACCGCGGGCCCCGGCGGCCGGAGCACGCCCGGGTCGGGCGCTTGCGGTCGTTCGACACGGCGCGTGGCGGCGAGGGATCGCCTCAGCTGCTGGAACGCCGTGTAGTTGCCGACGTAGTCGACCTCCCCGGCGACGGCCGCGAGATGCACGGCCTCGACCTGGTCCTCGACGACGCGGTGGGCGACACCCGCGTACCGCAGGCGAACCGCGAGGTCGTGGCGACGCTCGCCGGTCGCGACGACGGTCGAGCCGCCGAGTCGTTCGAAATCGACGTCCCAGAGCCACGAGGGGTCGTGACCGTCCGCGTCCCTGGCGTTGATCGCGACGGCGACGGGTCGCGCGCCCGACGCGACCATCTCGATGAGCTCGCTCCACCCGGCCGGGTTCTTCGCGAGCAGGAGACGCACGTCGACCGCTCCGTCGCGCACGACCGCGAACCTGCCCGCGACCTCTCCGACCCGGGAGACGGCCGACGTCGCGTCGTCCAGGTTCCGCCCGAGCACGGTCGCCGCAACGGCGGCCATCGCCGCGTTGGCCCGGTTGAACCGCCCCGGAAGTGCGAGGTCGATCGGCGACGCGCGCCCGTCGAGGACGAGCGAGCCGTTCTCGAGCACGGCACGGGGCGTGGGTCGGGCGAAGCCGCAGCGACAGGACCAGCCGGCGGCCTCACCGGGCGCCGCGAACCGGATCTCGGCGTCGCACTCCGGGCAGTGGTGGGCGTCCGCGTGCCAGGTCCCTCCAGCGGCCACCCAGACGACGTCGCGCGCCGCGCCAGCCGACCACGCGACGAGCGGGTCGTCGCAGTTCGCGACGACGGTCGCGTCGAGCTCGGCGAACGCGTCGCGCCAGCGTGCCGCGACCATCCGCACCTCTGAGACGCGGTCGAGCTGGTCGCGTGAGAGGTTCAGCGCGACGACGGCGCGCGGGCGCACGGCGCGCGCGACGTCGCGCAGGTAGCCCTCGTCGACCTCGAGCACCGCGGGCACGCCGTCGCGAGCCGACGCGAGGGCTGCGACGAGCCCGCCGGGCATGTTCGCGCCGGCGAGCGAGGTCGCGACCTCGCCCGGCCCACCGAGCGCCTCCACGAGCAGGCGCGTCGTCGTCGTCTTGCCGTTCGTCCCGGACACGAGCGCGACCTCGCGCCCGACCGCGAGCGACGCGAGCAGGTCTGGGGCGAGCGCGAGCCCGATGCGCCCGCCGATCGTCGAGCCGCCGCCGGCGTGGAGCGCGCGCGAGAGCGCGCCGACCGCCGTCACCGCACGACGCGCGCCGTCCTGCCGTGCTCCCACCACGCCTCCGTGACCGATGTACGCCGTGACCGATTTGCGCCGTGCCGGCTGCCGCCGTGCCGCCACCGGGGCGACGGCGACAGACGCGCAGGCTAGCGTTGGAACAGGGTCCCGACCCGGCGTGCCGCCCGGGCGCGCGCAGTCGGGAGCGACGGCCGGGGAGGTCGCGTGGGAGTGTCGGAGCCGTTCGCGCGCGGGGCGCGCACCGGCGCGGCCGTCGCCCGCCACCTGCCACCGGGGGCCCCGCGATGAGCGGTGCGGTGCCGACGCTCGCCGAGCTGCCGCTCGAGGCGATCCGCTCCGCGGCGCTCGCGCGTGCGGCTGAGCTCGGCTGCCGTCACGCAGAGGTGCGCGTCGAGGTCATCCGGGACCAGTACCTGGCGCTGCGCGACGCCGCGGTCGAGGGCACGTCCGACGACGTCGAGGTCGGTGTGGGCGTGCGCGTGGTCCACGGCGACGCGCTCGGTTTCGCGGCGACTGTGGAGCTCCACGCCGATGCGGCGCGCGGCCTCGTCGACCAGGCGGTCGCGCTCGCGAAGGTCACCTCGGCGGCCGGCGCGGCCCCGGTCGAGCTCGCGCCCGAGCCCGCGCACGGTGAGTCGACCTGGGAGGCGCCGTACCGGCGCGACCCGACGACGGTCCCGATCGACGAGCGCGTCGCGCTCCTCGGCGCCTGGAGCCGCCGCCTGCTCGCGGCGCCCGGCGTCGACCACGTGACCGCCAGCCTCCACGCGGTCGCCGAGGAGAAGCACTTCGCGGACCTCGCGGGCACCGTGACGACCCAGCGCCGCGTGCGGGTCCACCCGAGCCTCGAGGCGCTCGCGCTCGACGGTCCCGGGGGGACCTTCGAGACGATGCGGACGTGCGCGCCGCCGGTCGGGCGCGGCTTCGAGTACCTCGAGGGCGACGGCTGGGACTTCGAGTCGGAGCTCGAGTCCATGCCCGGATGGCTCGCCGAGAAGCTCGCGGCGCGAAGCGTCGAGCCCGGCGCGTACGACCTCGTGATCGACCCGACGAACCTGTGGCTCACGATCCACGAGTCCGTCGGCCACGCGACCGAGCTCGACCGCGCGCTCGGCTACGAGGCCGCGTACGCGGGGACGTCGTTCGCGACGTTCGACCAGCTCGGCACCTTGCGCTACGGCTCGGAGCTCATGGACGTGACGGGTGACCGCACGACGCCCTACGGGCTCGCGACCGTCGCGTACGACGACGAGGGGGTGGCGGCGACCGCGTTCGACATCGTCCGCGACGGCGTCCTCGTCGGCTACCAGCTCGACCGGCGGATCGCCGCCGAGGCGGGCTTCGCCCGGTCGAACGGCTGCGCGTACGCGTGCTCGCCGCTCATGATCCCGATCCAGCGCATGGCGAACGTGTCGCTCGCGCACGGCGGGGCCGCCGGGCCGACGACCGCCGAGCTCATCGCGGGCGTCGACCGCGGCATCTACGTGGTCGGCGACAAGAGCTGGTCGATCGACATGCAGCGGCACAACTTCCAGTTCACGGGCCAGCGCTTCTTCGAGATCTCGCACGGCCGGATCACGGGCCAGCTGCGCGACGTCGCGTACCAGTCGCGCACGACGGACTTCTGGGGCGCGCTCGGGGCGCTCGGCGGGGAGTCGACCTACCTGCTCGCGGGCGCGATGAACTGCGGAAAGGGCCAGCCCGGCCAGGTCGCGGCCGTGAGCCACGGATGCCCGAGCGCGCTGTTCCGGCAGGTGAACGTGTTGAACACGCTCGGGGAGTCCGGACGGTGACCGTCGCGCTCGCCCGACGCGTCGCGGGCGCGTCGTGAGCTCGGTCGCGGGCACCGGGATGCCGCTCGACCCGGCGCACGAGGTCGTGGAGCGCGCGCTCGCGGCGGCGACCGCGGGCCGGTGCGCGGTCATCGTGGAGGAGCGCAGCGAGGTCGACGTCCGGTTCGCGAACAACACGACCACGACGAACGGGCAGCGCCGCGACCGGAGGGTCACGGTCGTGAGCTTCCACGCGGGGGCGTCGGGCACCGCGGTCGGCGTCGCGAGCCGGAGCGGCGGCGGGGACGTCGCGGAGCTGGTCGCCGCGGCCGAGTCCGACGCCCGGGCCGCGACGGCGGCCGAGGACGAAGCGCCGCTCGTCACGGCGGGCGGCGCGTCCGACTTCGCGGACGCGCCGGTGCTCACCGGGTTCGACGCGGTCGCTCCGGTCGTCGCCGGGCTGCGAGAGGTGTTCGACGAGGCGCGGGCGGCCCGCCGCGTGCTGTCGGGCTTCGCGAGCCACGAGAGCACGACGACCTACCTCGGGACCTCGGCCGGGACGCGGCTGCGGCACGTCCAGCCGACGGCGTCGCTCCAGCTCGTCGCGCGCGCGGCGGACGGCGCGGCGTCCGCGTGGGCCGGGGCGGGGGGCGACCGGCTCGCGCCGGACGCGATCGTCGCGCTGAACGAGCGGGTCACGACGCGCCTGTCGTGGGCGGCGCGTCGCATCGAGCTCCCGCCCGGGCACTACGACGTCGTGCTCCCGCCCGACGCAGTCGCGGACCTGATGATCGTGCTCGCCGAGGCGGCGAGCGGACGCGACGCCGAGGACGGCCGGAGCGTCTTCTCGCGCCCCGGCGGTGGGACGCGCATCGGCGACGTGCTCTCCGATTCGCCGCTCCGGCTGTCGAGCGACCCGCTCGCGCACGGGCTCGCGTGCCAGCCGTTCGTCGCGGCGGGCGCGTCCTCGAGCGACGTGTCCGTCTTCGACGACGGCGCGGCGATCGGGCCGACTCGCTGGGTCGAGGGCGGGAGGCTCGAGCGGCTCCGCTACCACCGCGCGGGTGCCGCGCGCTCGGGCGCCGAGTTCACGCCGCCGGTCGACAACCTCACGCTCGAGCTCCCGGGGGCGGTGGCGTCGCTCGACGAGGTCGTCGCGGGCACCGAGCGCGGCCTGCTGCTCACGTGCCTCTGGTACATCCGCGAGGTCGACCTCGCGACGTTGCTGCTCACGGGCCTCACTCGCGACGGCGTCTACCTCGTCGAGCACGGTGAGATCGTCGGCGCCGTCAACAACTTCCGCTTCAACGAGAGCCCGGTCGACCTGCTCGGACGTGTCGTCGACGCGGGCCGTAGCGAGCGGGCGCTCTCGCGGGAGTGGGGCGAGTGGATGAGCCGCACCGCGATGCCGACCCTTCGTGTCGCCGAGTTCAACATGAGCTCCGTGAGCCCGGCGAGCTGAGGAGGTCCCGCGTGATCGTCGACCTCGCCTACGGCACGACCGGCCTCGCCGTCGAGCTCCCCGACGACCGGACGGTCGTCGTGCGGCCCTCGCACCGGCCCCCGGCCGCGGACCCGCGCGCCGAGGTGCTCCGGGCGCTCCGGCAGCCGGTCGCCGGGCCGCCGCTCGTCGAGCGCCTCGCGCCGGGGCGCAGCGTCGCGATCGCGATCTGCGACGGCACCCGCGCCCAGCCGCGCGACGTCGTCGTGCCGGTGCTTCTCGACGAGATCGAGCGGGTCGTCGACCTCGAGGACGTCGTCGTGCTCGTCGCGACCGGCACGCACCGTGCGAACACGCCCGTCGAGCTCGAGGCGATGCTCGGACGTGACGTGCTCGCGCGCGTCCGGGTCGTGAACCACGACGCGCGCGACGCGTCCTCGCTCGTCGACCTCGGGGTCATGGGACGCGGCGTCCCCGTCGAGATCAACCGGACCTGGGTCGAGGCCGACGTGCGGATCACGACGGGCTTCGTCGAGCCGCACTTCTTCGCTGGCTTCTCCGGCGGAGCGAAGCTCGTCGCGCCCGGCCTCGCGGGGCTCGCGACGACGCTCGTGCTCCACGACGCGAAGCGCATCGGCGACCCGCGTGCGACCTGGGGCGTGATCGAGGGCAACCCCGTCCAGGACGACGTGCGCGCGATCGCGGGGGCGCTCGGCGTCCACTTCGCGTGCGACGTCGTGCTCGACGCGAGCCAGCGGATCGTCGAGGCGTTCGGTGGGGACCTGTTCGAGATGCACGCCGCCGCGTGCGCCCGGTCCCGACAGGTCGCGATGCAGCCCGTGCCCGAGCGCTTCCCCGTCGTCGTGACGAGCAACGCCGGCTACCCGCTCGACCAGAACCTCTACCAGTCGGTGAAGGGCATGTCCGCCGCGGCGGGCGTCGTGCGCCGCGGGGGCGTCATCGTGGTCGTCGCACAGTGCGCGGACGGCTTCCCCGACCACGGCTCCTACCGCGAGATCCTGTCGTCCGCGTCGTCGCCGACCGAGCTCCTCGCCTCGATCGAAGGGCGCGCGCACACCGTCGCGGACCAGTGGCAGGTGCAGGTCCAGGCCCGGGTGCAGACCGAGGCGCGCGTCGCGGTCCACGCGGACGGCCTGAGCGACGACGCGCTCGTGTCGGCCCACCTCGAGCCGGTCGCCGACGTGGCGGCGTTCGTCGCCGGGGAGCTCGAGCGCGCGGGACCGGGCGCGCGGTGCTGCGTTCTCCCCGAGGGCCCGCAGACGATCCCCTACGTCGCGTAGCGAGCGCCCACGTGCGACCTGCGGGGCGGTCGCGGTGCGCCGGCTCGTCGCGGCGCACGACTTCGGGCATGCTGGTGTGATGGAGCCTGCCGGAGATCCTCGACCCGCGAGCCGCGACGCGACGGCGTCCGCACGTGACGTGGCGAACGACACCGAGGGCGACCGTGCCCGGCGGCGCCGCGTCCCGCACCGCCGGACCCGGATCGTCGCGACGATCGGCCCGGCGTCGGACGACCGGGCGACGCTCCGGGCGCTCGCGGACGCGGGCATGGACGTCGCGAGGATCACGCTCGCGCACGGCGACGTCGACGAGGCCGTGCAGCGCATGCGCGCGCTTCGCGAGGTCGCGCCTCACGTCGGCATCCTCGCCGACCTGCCGGGGCCGAAGATCCGCGCCGCGCCGTTCCCCGAGGGCGGCGTCGTGCTCGTCGCGGGCAGCGAGCTGCTCCTCGTGCCGGGCTCGACGTCGCCGACGAGCTCCGCGGAGCGGATCGCGGTCGCCGTCGACGACGTGGTCCACCGCCTCGAGCAGGGCGACGCCGTCGCGCTCGGCGACGGCGGCGTCTCGCTCGTCGTGCTCGGCGCCGCGGACGACGGCGTCCGCGTCCGCGTTCGCTCCGGCGGGCGGCTCCAGGGGCGCCCCGGCGTCACCGCGCCCGCGCGCAGCATGCAGCTCTCGACGCCGACCGTCGAGGACCTCGAGCGGCTCGAGGTGCTCGCGGCCGAGGGTGTCGACGCGGTCGCGGTCTCCTTCGTGCGCTGCGCGGCGGACATGGAGAAGGTCCGGAGCGCGGTCGGCAGGGACGGGCCGATGCTCTGCGCGAAGATCGAGACGCTCGAGGCGATCGAGGACCTCGACGCGATCCTCGAGGTCACGGACGCGGTGATGGTCGCCCGCGGCGACCTCGGCGTGCGCGTCCCGCTGGAGGACGTGCCGCACCACCAGAAGCGGATCATCCGCGCCGGCGTCCGCTTCGGCCGCCCGGTGATCACCGCGACCCAGATGCTCGAGTCGATGGTCGTCGCGCCGGTGCCGACGCGTGCCGAGGTGACCGATGTCGCGAACGCCGTGCTCGACGGCACGAGCGCGGTCATGCTCTCGGCGGAGACGGCGATCGGGGCCGACCCGGTGAACGTCGTCGCGACGATGGCGCGCATCGTGACGCGCACCGAGGAGGACTTCGACTACGCGTCGTGGGGTGCCGGACTCGGAGTCCAGCAGGTGTCCGGTCCGCCCTCGTCCCCGGCGCGGATCACCGCGGCGATCACGGGCGCCGCATGGCGCGCCGCAGCCGAGCAGGACGCGGCTGCGATCATCGCGTGCACGCGCTCGGGCGCGACCGCGCGCGCGATCTCGCGCTTCCGCCCGGCCATGCCGATCGTCGCGACGACGCCGTCCGCGCGCACGGCCCGTCAGCTCTCGATGAGCTGGGGCGTCGACACGCTCGACGTCGCCGAGTCCAAGAGCACGGACGACGTCGTGTGGTTTGCCGTGAAGCGTGCGGTCGAAGCCGGCTACGCCGTCCCGGGAGACGTGGTCGTCGTGCTCGCCGGCTCGCCGAGCGAGGCGGAGCCGGTCGCGGATACCTTGCGGCTCGTCAGGGTGCACTGAGGCGGTCGCGGACGGCGGGCGTGCAGACGGGGGAGGCATCGCGATGTTGAGGTTGTTCCGGCGATCGCCGAAGGCTGCGCCCGGGTCCGGGACGCCTGTCGCCACGGCTCCGCCTCCGGCGAACCCGGTGGAGGTCGGCCTGCTGCTGCGCGCCGCGCGCGAACGCTCGGGTCGATCGCTCGAGGAGGTGCGGGATGCGACCGGGGTGCCGAGGGTGGACCTCGACGCCCTCGAGCACGGCCGTCTCGAGCTGCTCCACGTCGAGCAGGCGGCGGTCGTCGGGCTGTGGCGCTACGCGGAGCACGTCGGCCTCGACCCGTCGGCGCTCGTCCCGGTCCTTCGCAACCACTGGCCACGACCGGCGCTCGCGGTCGACGCGCTCCACGGCGAGCTGGGCGGGCTCGGGACGCCGTGCGCCCGGCTCGACCTCGCGCAAGGGGTCCTGTCGCGGATCGCGTCGCGCGGCCGCGAGCTGACCGCGGGATCGGCGCCGCTCGGCTTGTCCGCGGGGACCCGCGAGTCGCTCGCGCGCGGTGCGGCGGGCGCGGTGCTGACGGTCGCGCTCATCGGCCCGGCGGGCCGCCAGCCGGTCGCCGCGGCCCGCAAGGCCGTCGGCGCGAGGAGTGCGAGGGGCGCGGGGGACGTCGCCGGGCCCGCGGGCGACCCCCGTCCCGCTCCGCCTGCCGCGCCGTCGCTCGGCGAGCCGCGGCCGGGCGGCGCGGACGGCGAGCCGGCCGCGGACAAGGGGCGGGCTGCACCTCAACACGCGGACCTCGAGCCCGAGACCGGCGAAGCCCGGTACGCGGGGCCCGAGCTCCACGCGGCCCCGCAGGCAGACCAGGTGCCGGCTGCGGCGCCGCAGGCGGACGTCGATCCGGCGGCGCCCGACGGGGCCGCGGGCCAGCCGGACAGGGGACGGCGGTGGCCGCGCCAGATCGCCCACACCGTGGCCGAGCGCTTCGGCCTCGACGAGGAGCCCGTGGCCGGCCGGCTGTGGGACGTGGCCGCGACCCACCCCGAGCTCGTGGACGACGTGGCGGCGGGGACGCAGGACGCGGACCCGGGCTCGCCGGGCGACGAGCCCGCCACCGGCCGGTAGCTGCACCCGGCCCGCCGGGGCGCGCGGCCCGGTTCACGCCTCGGCCGGCCTGTGCTAGCAATACCGGTGGCGCCGAGCATGCGTGCGTCCCGCGTGGCGGTACCGCCGGTCAGCGCTCGACCGGGGCGTCGCGCGGCGGTCTTTCGGGAGGTCCAGTGATGCCCAGCGAGATTGGCGTCAGCCCCGACGATCTCCAGGCGCTCGCGGGCGAGGTCCACCAGGGCGCCGCTGCGATCGAGATGATGATCGCGGAGCTCGAGCGCAAGATCGAGCCGCTCGCGCAGCGGTGGCAGGGTTCCGCCCGCGAGTCCTTCGAGCAGCTCTGGTCCCAGTGGCACCAGGGGGCCGACCACGTGAACCAGGCGCTCGCCGCGATCGCGGAGCTGCTCGCGAAGGCCGGCCTCGCCTACGCCGAGGCCGAGCGGTCGATCGCCGAGGCCTTCCAGCTCTGAGCCCCGGGTCGCGGCGTCGGCCGGTCGCCGTTCCCGCCGACCCGCCCGCTACCGGTGGTCGCGGGCGAGCGGCAGCGGCACGACGACGGTCCGGCCGGACTCGTCGAGGAGGCGGAAGCGCGCTCTCGTGACGAGGGCGAGGTTCTCGGCGGTGAGCGTCTCGGCGACCGGGCCGCTCGCGACGACGCGCCCCTCGGTCATGAGCACGAGCTCGTCGGAGTACGCGCCCGCGAGCGTGAGGTCGTGCATCGTCGAGAGCACCGTGAGCCCGCGTTCGCGGCACATCGCGGACACGAGGTCGAGCACGTCCTGCTGGTAGCCGAGGTCGAGGCCGGTCGTCGGCTCGTCGAGCACGAGGACCGGGCTCGACTGCGCGAGCGCACGGGCGATGACCGCGCGCTGGCGCTCCCCGCCGGACAGCGACCCGACGTGCCTGCCGCAGAACGGCCCGAGGTCGAGCTCGTCGATCGCGCCGCGCGCGGCGTCGAGGTCGACGGCGCTCTCGACGCCGAGCGGCGGGAGGTGCGCGGTCCGGCCGAGCAGGACGTAGTCGAGCACCGTGATCGCGGGCGGGACGACCGGCTGCTGCGGCACGAGCGCGACGAGCCGCGCACGCGCCGAGGGTCGCAGCCGGTCGAGCGCGGCACCACCCACGCGCACCGAGCCGTCGTATGCGACGAGGCCGGCGATCGCGCGCACGAGCGTGGTCTTGCCCGCACCGTTCGGTCCCGCGATCGTGCACCAGCGGCCGGTGGCGACCGCGAGGCTGACGCCGTCCACGATCCGTCGCCCGCCGAGGGAGACCGACACGCCGTCGCATGTGAGGTCCGCGGCCGTCCGCGCCGCGCCGCCGGGCACGTGCGCGGCGGCTGTGGAGCGGGGGTTCCGGCGTCCCCGGCCGGTCACCAGTGAGCCGTGCTTCGCTGGCGGAGGATGAGCACGAAGAACGGCCCCCCGAGCGCGGCGGTCACGACGCCGATGGGCAGCTCGCCCGGCGCGAGGACCGTGCGCGCGACGAGGTCGGCGAGGACGAGGAACGCGCCGCCGACGAGGAACGACAGGGGGAGCACCGAGCGGTAGCTCGCGCCGCCGAGCATGCGGACCGCGTGCGGCACGATGATCCCGACGAACCCGATGAGACCGCTCACCGACACGGCCGCCGCGGTCCCGAGCGACGCGGCGGCGAGCACGACGAGGCGGGTGCGCGTGACGTTGACGCCGAGCGACGCGGCCTCGTCGTCGCCGACCGCGAGGACGTCGAGCCGGCGGCGGTGCGCGATCAGCACCGCGCACGAGAGCACCGTGTACGGAAGGAGCAGGACGACGTCGTGCCACCCCGCGGTGGACAGGTCGCCGAGGATCCAGGAGTAGACGTCCCGCAGCGTCTGGGTGTGGCGGAGCTGCAGGTAGGTCTGGACGGCGGTGAGCATGCTCGAGATCGCGACCCCGGCGAGCAGCAGGGTCGCCGCCGACCGCTCGCCGCCGCGCGCTCCGAGCGCGTAGGTGCACGCGACCGCGGCGATCGCTCCGGCGAACGCCGCGAGCGGCACCCACGCGAGGGGGCCCGTCACCCCCTCGGCGCCCGCACCGATCGCGATCGTCGCGCCGAGGCCGGCGCCCGCGGCGATCCCGAGCAGGTACGGGTCGGCGAGCGGATTGCGGAACACGCCCTGGTACGCGCCGCCCGCCATCGCGAGCGTGCCGCCGACGAGGATGCCGAGCGCGACCCTCGGCGCGCGGATCTGCCAGACGATCGACGCGTCGACCCCCCCGAGGCCGTGGCCGACGTTCAGCCCGGTGACCCGGTGGAGCACCTCGGCGAGCGCCCCGGTCGCGCTCACGGGGATCGGCCCGAGCACGAGCCCGACGATCCCTGCCCCGACGAGCGCGGCGAGGCAGGCGAGGAACGCACCGGGGCGAAGGCGTGACGGCTCGACCGAGGCCGCGCGCGCGGCGCCGACTCCCCGCGCGTCCGCGCGCGCGTCGTCGCCCGGGAGCGTGCCCACGCCCGCCGGCCCGGTCAGCCCGCTGCCGCGGCGGGGACCTTGTCGACCGCGGCGATCACCGCGCGCAGCAGGTCGACGACGCGCGGGCCCCAGCGCGATGCGATGTCGGGGTCGAGCTCGACGACGCGGTGCGCCCGGACCGCGCCGAGCGCGGACCAGCCCGGTCGGGAGGCGACCGCGGCGACCGTGGCCCCGTCCGCGACGAAGACGAACGTGGGGTTGTCGCGCACGACGACCTCGCTCGAGAACTGCGGGTAGTCGTTGCCGCCGACCGAGGCCCCCGCGACGTTGCGCAGGCCCGCGAGCGCGAGCACCGAGCCCACGAACGTGTCGCCGGTCGCGGTGTAGAGCGGGCCCGAGCCGATCTCGTAGAAGTACGTGAGCGGGTGCGCGCGGTGGGGCACGGTGCGGACGAGCGCGGCGATCCGCCGCCGCACGCTCGCGATCTCGGACTGCGCGGCGCCGGTCCGGCCCGTGACCCTGCCGAGGGTCGCGATCTCGCCGTAGGTCTGTGCGAGGTCGGCTGCGGCGGGCACGAAGAGCGTCGGGATCCCGAGGAGGCGCAGCGCCTCGACGAGGTCCGGATGCGTCGGATCGTAGGAGATCACGACGAGGTCCGGCCGGTAGCGGGCGATCGCCTCGACGTTCGGGGTGTAGCCGGACAGCCCGGAACGCGGTGCGTTCTTCGGGTACGTCGAGTCGTTGTCGACGGCGACGACCTGGCGTCCTGCGCCGATCGCGAAGAGCATCTCGGTGACCGTCGGCGAGAGCGACACGATCCGGGTCGGCCGCTTGCGGACCACGACCGTGCCGTAGCGGGTGCGCACCGAGACGGGGAACGTGCCGGCGCCGGGCGCCGCGGCGCGCGCGGACTCCGGCGCGTGTGCGCGGCCGTGCGCGGCGGGCGGCGACGCGAGCGCGCCCGACGCGCCGGAGGCGAGCAGCGCGGCCGCGCCGACGACTGCGAGCAGATGGCGGTGACGTCTCATTCGGGGTCCTCCTTCCGGTCGAGTGGGGTTCCGTCGACGGAGAGGACCGATGATCGTCCTGACCGCACGAGCTGCCCTTCCTCGAAGGCTCTCTTTCGTGCACCGTCAGTCAGGCGATCTGGCTCGGCCATTCGGCCTTACAGCTGCGGGACAGCGCCGGAGTTCCACCGGACTTCGCTGAGCTGGCGGTCGGCGTCACCATACACGCCGGGGGAGCGCGCCACGCCAGGAGAGCGCGCCACGCCGGGGGAGCGCGGCCCAGCGGGCCGCGGCCGGCGTCAGGCGGTGAGCGCGGTGTCGCCTGCGGCGTGCTCGGACGTGCTGCGGGCACGCCCCGTCGCGCGGCGGGGTTCGCCCCGGTGCGGCCGGCCTGCGCGCAGGAACGCGGCGAGCGTCGCGGCGAGGTACACGACGTACGCGACGAGCTGCAACGGCGTCGGCTGCTGCGCGTAGCCGAAGAGGCTGTGGACCACGTCGCCGAAAGCGGACCCCTCCGCGAGCACGTGTCCGGAGTTCCACATCGGGTGGTCCAGCAGGCGGAGCCAGCCGAGCTGCTGGAGGTTCTCGACGGTGTCGGCGACGAGGCCCGCCGCGAAGACCATGAGGAGCGCCCCGATGACCGTGAAGAACTTGCCGAGGTCGAGCCGGCGTCCGAGCCGGTAGATCACGAACGCGATCGCGAGCGCGCCCGCGAGCCCGGCCAGTCCACCGGCGAGCGTCCCGTGCGTGCCGGTCGCGAACACGATCGCGAGCGTGAACACGGCCGTCTCGACGCCCTCCCTGCCGACGGCCTGGAACGCGAGCAGCGCGAGCCCGAGCCGCTCCCCGCGTCCGAGCACGGCGTCGGTGCGCGCCCGAAGGTCCCTGGAGATCGTGCGCGAGTGGGACCGCATCCAGAACGTCATGTACGTGAGCAGCACGGCCGCGACGGCAAACGTGCACGTCTCGAAGATCGTCTGAACCCGCGATCCCGCGTACGCGTGGATCGTGAGGTACGCGGCGACGCCGCCACCGCCGGCGAGCGCGAGCGCCGCGGCGACCCCGAGGAGCACGTCGCGGAAGTGCCGGCGCTGGCCGATCCGGTCGAGGTACGCGAGCAGGATCGCGACGATCATGCTCGCCTCGATGCCCTCTCGAAGGAAGATGACGAAGGTTGCGATCACGCGCGCCGTCCTCGGTCGTCGTGGGCGGCACCGTCGCGCCGCGCGACCCGCGCCCGTGCGGCGCGCGGCCTCATCTGATATCAAGCATACCTGAAGATAATGATCTAGTGCACCTGATGATCGGCGGCGCCCGGTCGCGCACGCCCGGGCGCGCGGACCGTCAGCTCAGGCGTGCGAGCGCGTCGTGCACGACGTCGGCCACGAGCGCGACGGGATCGGCGAGCGCGCGCTCGGCGCCGAAGCGCTCGGTGAGGTCGACGACTTCCACGAGATGCTCGGGGACGGCGGTTGCCGCGGCGAGGTCGGCTGCGAGAAGCGAGCGCGACACCCCGACCACGACGAGCGCGGGTGCGCGGCCCGCGAGGCGCGAGAGCACGCCGCTCACGACCTTGCCCGCGAGCGAGGTCGAGTCGAGGCAGCCCTCGCCGGTGACCACGAGGTCCGCGCGAGCGAGCTGCTCGTCGAGGCCGACGAGCTCCGCGACGAGCTCGAAGCCCGAGACGATGCGACCTCCGAGCGCTGCGAGCCCGCCCGCGAGGCCGCCGGCCGCGCCCGCGCCGTCGAGTCGGGTGACGTCGACGCCCATCTCGGCCGCGTACCGTCGCGCGGTCGCGGCGAGCCGCTCCGTGAGGAGCGCGACCTGTTCGGCGCTCGCGCCCTTCTGGGGGGCGAACACTCGCGCCGCGTCGAGGAACGGGGTCGTGACGTCCGTCGCGACGAGGAGCTCGACGCCTCGCAGCGCCGGGTCGCCGGCGAGCGCCTCGAGGGCGCCCGCGCCGCCGTCCGTCGTCGCCGAGCCGCCGCAGCCGACGACGACGCGGTCGGCGCCGGCGCGCAGCGCGGCGCGCACGAGCTCGCCCGTGCCGCGCGTCGTCGCCCCGATCGGGTCGTTGCGCGCCGCCCCTCCGGCGAGCACGAGTCCCGAGGCCCGTGACATCTCGACGACGGCGGTCGCGACCGGAGGCGAGCCCGCGCGCACGAGGCGCCACTGCGCCTCGACGGGCCGGCCGAGGGGGCCGGTCACGACGTCGGTCCGCACCTCACCGCCGACCGCGTCGAGCGTGCCCTCGCCCCCGTCGGCGAGCGGGACGCACGAGGCCGTCCAGCCGGCGCGCCGCGCGCCTGTTGCGGCACCCTGCGCGATCTCCGGTGCGGTCGCGGTGCCTCGGAACTTGTCCGGGGCGGCGACGAGATGCGGCACGCGCGGCTGCGCTCAGCTCGCGGGGCGGTCGTCGACGAGCACGACGTCGAGCCGCCGCGGGCCGTGCACGCCCTCGACGCGGTCGAGCTCGATGTCGCTCGTCGCCGACGGTCCCGAGATCCAGGTCTGTGGCGTCGTCGGCGCGAGCCTCACGAGCGCGTCGGGCACGTTGTCGACGACCTGTGAGCCGCGGACCACGACGACGAGGTGGTCCGGGAGGAGCGACAGGGCGCGGCGTCCCTGCGCGGCGCCGCCGTCGAGCACGATGGTCCCGGTCTCGGCGATCGCGACCGCGCACGCGGTGACGGCCGCGTCGGTCCGCTCGAGGTCGCCGACGCCGAGCGGCGGGGCGTCGCGCGTGATGGTCGCGAGTCGTCCGAGGTCGCCCCCAGGGACGAGGTCGTCCGGGAAGTCGCTCGGGAGCACGACGCTCGACGCGCCGCTCGCGGCGAGCGCGGCCGCGATCGCGGCCGCGGCCTCGCGAGGCGCGGCGCGCCGGAGGGTCGCCCGGTAGTCGGTGATCCGCTCGGCGAAGCGCTCGAGCATCTCGTCCGTCGCCTGCGCGCCGGCCGTCGGCGCCGCGCGCCGGTAGTCGCGGCGCACGGGCGTCGTCGGCCCGGGGGCCGCGTCGAGAGCCCTGCGGACCGCGCCGAGCACCGCCGCGCGACCTGAAGGGTCACGAGGAGCGTGTGCCGCGCGCCCTGTGGCACCGGGTCCGCCCGACCGGTCGGCGGATCGCCGCCCGCGGCGTGTCGCGCGCATCGCTGCGGCCACCGAGGCGATGCCGAGCTCGTCGGATCGGGCCGGCCGGTCGCCGCCGTCCGCCGGTGCGTCGGTGGCCGGCGGGCCGCTCGCGCCGGGCGCGCCGGGCGCGCCCCGCCCGTCCGCGGCGGCGCGCTCGAGCCACCACCGGCGGAACGACTGTGTGGCCGGAAGCGGGGCGTCGCGTGCGTCGGTCCAGCGTCCGAGCGGACCGGGGAGCCGGCCGACGCGGCCCCGCGGGAAGAGCACACGCGCGACCGACGCACCGGCACGCTCCGCGATGTCGAGGCGCCGCCGCGAGCCGAGCACGTACCCGGCGGCCGCCATCGCGACGGACTCGGCGGTCGGCCCGCGCGCCGCCTTGCGCTCGACGACCTCGCCGCGCAGGTGGACGAGGAGTCGCGGGATGTCGATGCGGACCGGGCAGACCGAGAAGCACGCACCGCAGAGCGTCGACGCGAAGGGGAGCGAGGCCGCGACGGGGTCCGTGGCGACGTGGTCGAGCTGCGGCGCGAGCACCGCCCCGATCGGACCCGGGTAGACCGAGCCGTACGCGTGGCCGCCGACGCGCTCGTACACCGGGCAGACGTTGAGGCAGGCCGCGCAGCGGATGCAGCGGAGCGCCTGGCGCCCGACTCGGTCCGCGAGCGCGTCGCTGCGGCCGTTGTCGAGCAGCACGAGGTGGAACTCGCGCGGCCCGTCGCCCGCGACCGTCCCGGTCCACATCGACGTGTACGGGTTCATGCGCTCGCCGGTCGCGGAGCGCGCGAGCAGCTGGAGGAAGATCTCGAGGTCCGTGTAGGTCGGCAGCACCTTGTCGATGCCGACGACCGAGATGAGCGTCTCGGGCACCGTGAGGCACATCCGGCCGTTTCCTTCGGACTCGACGACGACGAGCGTCCCGCTGTCGGCGATCGCGAAGTTCGCGCCGGAGATCGCGACCTTCGTCTGCAGGAACCGCTCGCGAAGGTGAAGGCGCGCCGCGCCGGCGAGCGCGGCGGGCTCGTCGGTGAGGTCGTCGGGCGCGGGTCGGCCGCGGCGCCCCATCTGGCCGACGAACGTCTCCCGGATCTCCGCCCGGTTCCTGTGGATCGCGGGGACCACGATGTGGCTCGGGAGGTCGTCGCCGAGCTGGACGATGAGCTCGGCCAGGTCCGTCTCGTACGCGTTCACGCCCGCGGCCTCGAGCGCGTCGTTCAGGCCGATCTCGGCCGTCGTCATCGACTTGACCTTCACGACGTCGCGCTCGCCGGTCGCCGCGACGAGCCCGCAGACGATCGCGTTGGCCTCCGCCGCGTCGCGCGCGAAGTGCACGGTCCCGCCCGCTGCGACGACCGACCGCTCGAGCTCGGCGAGCAGCTCGTCGAGGCGGCCGAGTGCGTCGTTCTTCACGCCTTCGGCCGCGACCCGCAGCTCCTCGAAGTCCGGCAGCTCGCCGACGACCGCGTCGCGCTTGCGCCGGATCGTCGCCGTCGCGTGCGCGAGGTTCGCGCGTAGTCCGCTGTCGCGCACCGCCGCGCGGGCTGCGTCGGGAAAGGGCGGCGACGAAGAGAACGATCGGCTCATCGCGCGCCCTCCGGCGCACCTGCGGTGCTCGCGAGGATCTCCGCAAGGTGCATGACGCGAAAGCCGGACCGCAGGCGCGCACCCGCCCCGCCGATGTGCGCGAGGCACGAGTTGTCGGCCGCGCAGCACACCTCGGCACCGCTCTCGCTGATCCGTGCGATCTTGTCCGCGACCATCGCCACCGACGTGTCCGCGTTCTTCACCGCGAACGTGCCGCCGAAGCCGCAGCACGAGGTCGAGTCGGCGAGCGGCACGAGCGTGAGGCCGCGGACGTGGCGCAGGAGCTCGAGCGGGCGGTCGCCGACGCGAAGCGCGCGAAGCGAGTGGCACGTCGGGTGGTAGGTCACTCGATGGGGGAACGAGGCGCCGACGTCGGTCACGCCGAGCACGTCGACGAGGAGCTGGGAGAGCTCGTGCACGCGCGGCGCGACGGAGCGCGCGGCCTCTGCGAGCGCGGCATCGCCGACGTCGAGCGCGAGGTGCTCGTAGGAGTCGACGATCGTGGCGACGCACGACGCGCTCGGAGCGACGACGGCGTCGTAGCGGTCGAACTGCCCGACGAATCGTCGCGCGAGCGCGGCGGCCTCCCGGCGGTATCCGGAGTTCAGGTGCATCTGACCGCAGCACGTCTGCTCCGAGGGGAAGACGACCTCGTGGCCGAGGCGCTCGAGGATCGTCACGACCGCTCGCCCGGTCTCCGGGAAGACGGCGTCGTTCACGCACGTCACGAATAGGGCGATCCGCATCGGGGCCACGCTATACGCGTGCCTTGGGGCACCCGCTCGCCGGCCTCGGACCTACAGTGCGACCGAGTGCCGGCGCGCCGCGCCGCCACCGGACCGGGGAGACCTCGTGACACGCATCAGCGGTTTCGACCTGCACGACGTGCGCTTCCCGACCTCGCGGACGCTCGACGGCTCCGACGCGATGAACACGAGCCCCGACTACGCGGCCGCGTACGTCACGGTGCGCACGGACGCTCCCGGCACGCAGGGCCACGCGTACGTCTTCACGATCGGGCGGGGCAACGACGTCCAGCTCGCCGCGATCCGGGCTCTCGAGCCGCTCGTCGCCGGCCTCGATCTCGACGCGACGCTCGACGACCTCGGCGGGCTGTGGCGCCGGCTCGTGGGCGACAGCCAGCTCCGCTGGCTCGGGCCAGAGAAGGGCGTCATGCACATGGCGATCGGCGCGGTCGTGAACGCGTGCTGGGACCTCGCCGCGAAGCGCGCCGGCCTGCCACTCTGGCGACTGCTCGCGGGGCTCTCGCCCGACGAGGTGCTCGAGCTCGTCGACTTCCGCTACCTCACGGACGCGCTCTCTGCGTCGGAGGCCCGCGACATCCTCGTCGCGGGCGAGCGCGGCAAGGCCGAGCGGGTCGCGGAGCTCGACGAGCGCGGCTACGCGGCCTACACGACCTCGCCGGGTTGGCTCGGTTACTCCGACGACCGGCTCGTGGCGCTCCTCGAGGCGGCTGTGCGCGACGGCTTCGCTCAGGTCAAGCTGAAGGTCGGCGCGGACCTGGACGACGACGTGCGGCGTCTCGAGCTCGCGCGCTCCGTGCTCGGGCCGGACATCCGGATCGCGGTCGACGCCAACCAGGTGTGGGACGCCGGACCCGCGGTCGCATGGGTCCGGGCGCTCGCCCGGTTCGACCTCGCGTGGATCGAGGAGCCGACGAGTCCCGACGACGTGCTCGCGACCGCGGCGATCCGCCGAGCGGTCGCACCTGTTCCCGTCGCGGCGGGCGAGCACGTCGCGAACCGGGTCGTGTTCAAGCAGCTCCTCCAGGCCGGCGCGCTCGACGTCATGCAGATCGACGCGTGCCGGGTCGCCGGGGTGAACGAGAACCTCGCGAACCTGCTCCTCGCCGCGAAGTTCGGGGTGCGCGTGTGCCCGCACGCGGGCGGGGTCGGCCTGTGCGAGGCGGTCCAGCACCTCGCGTTCTTCGACTACGCAGCGGTCTCGTGCACGGCCGAGGGCCGGATGATCGAGTGGATCGACCACCTCCACGAGCACTTCGTCTCGCCGGCGCGCGTCGCCGGCGGCCGCTACCTCGCGCCGCACGCGCCGGGCGCGTCGACTGAGATGCACGCGTCCTCGCTCGCGCGCTACGCGTTCCCGGGCGGGCCCGCATGGTCGGCCGGCCCCGACGCGCCCGCGTGACGTGCTCGGCGGCGCCCCCGGCGCGCCGGGGAGCGTCGGCTCCTATGCTGACGACGCGCCGGTCGTGGGGTCGGCCGGCGGGCGCGAGCGTGCCCGGGTGCGATGCTCCCGAGACGGAGCAGGACGAGGAGCGAGGATGACCGTAGGCGTCGGCGACCGTATCCCGGACGTCCGGGTCATGACGATGACCGCGGCGGGCCCCGTGCCCGTGTCCACCAGCGAGGTCCTCGGGACGGGCAAGGTCGTGCTGTTCGCGGTGCCGGGAGCGTTCACCCCGACGTGCTCGGACTACCACCTCCCCGGTTTCGTCGTGCGCGCAGACGACCTGCGGGCGAAGGGCGTGTCGGCCGTCGCGTGCATCTCGGTGAACGACGCGTTCGTGATGGGCGCCTGGGGTGCGGCGCAGGGCGTCGACGACGCGGTGCTCATGCTCGCGGACGGCAACGGAGAGTTCGCGGCCGCGATGGGCCTCGAGCTCGACGGTCGCGGGTTCAACATGGGGCCACGCTCACAGCGGTACGCCGCGGTCATCGAGGACGGCGTCGTCACGCACCTCGCGGTCGAGCCGGGGCCGGGTCTCGAGGTGAGCTCCGCCGACGCGGTCCTCGCGCTCCTCTAGCCGGGCCGCGTGGCGACGCCGGCGGTGCCGAGTCCGGCGGGCCCGCGCGGGGCGGTCGGCCCCGGCGAGGGGCTGCCCGCGGTGTTCGTGACGCGGCCGATTCCCGACGCGGCACGTGCGCGCCTCGAGCGGTCGGCGCAGGTGGACGTGTTCGACGGCGCGGACGCGCCGACGCCGGCCGAGCTCGTGTCCCGGTGCCGCGGCGTGGTCGGGCTCCTCGCGTCGAGCGCGGACCGCGTCGACGGCGCGCTGCTCGACGCGTGCCCGCAGATCGCGGTCGTCTCGAACCTCGCCGTCGGCTACGACAACGTCGACGTGCCTGCGATGACCCGGCGCAAGGTGCCCGTCGGCAACACGCCCGGCGTGCTCACCGACGCGACCGCGGACCTCGCGTTCGCGCTTCTGCTCGCGACCGCGCGGCGCGTCGTCGAGGCGCGCGACGCGGTGCTCGCGGGCAGGTGGAAGAGCTGGGATCCTGGCTTCATGCTCGGCATGGAGCTCTCCGGGTCCACGCTCGGCATTCTCGGCGCCGGGCGCATCGGCCGTGCCGTCGCGCGCCGCGCGCTCGGCTTCGGCATGCGCGTGGTCGCGTGGTCCCGGTCCGCCCGCGCCCCGCTCGGCCCCGGGCTCGAGGCCGTCGAGCTCGTCGGATTCGACGAGCTGCTCGAGACGAGCGACGTCGTGAGCGTGCACGTCGCCCTCGCGCCGTCGACGGTCCACCTCGTCGGTGCGCGCGAGCTCGCGCTGATGAAGCGCTCCGCGATCCTCGTGAACACCGCGCGCGGTGCGGTCGTCGACCAGGCGGCGCTCGTCGAGGCGCTGCGCACCGGCTCGATCGGCGGCGCGGGGCTCGACGTCACGGAGGTCGAGCCGATCCCGCTCGACGACCCGCTGCTCTCGCTCGCCAACTGCGTCGTGCTGCCCCACATCGGCTCCGCGACGACGGTCACGCGCGTGGCCATGGCCGAGCTCGCGGTCGACAACCTCCTCGCAGGGCTGAGCGGCGAGGTCCTCCCCGCGTGCGTGAACCCCGAGGTCTACGGCACCGCGCGCTGAGCGCTCGCGCCACCGCCCGCGCGGCCGCCCTCGGGTGTGGCGCAGCCGGTAGATTCGGGTCATGACCGCCGACGACCGCAACGACGCAACGCCCACGCCCGCGACGGGTGGGCGGACGACCGGCACGCTCCGCGTGAAGCGGGGCCTCGCGGAGATGCTTCGCGGCGGCGTGATCATGGACGTCGTGAACGCGCACCAGGCGAAGGTCGCGGAGGACGCCGGCGCGGTGGCGGTGATGGCGCTCGAGCGGGTTCCTGCGGACATCCGCCGCGACGGAGGTGTCGCGCGCATGAGCGACCCCGCGCTCGTCGAGGGCATCCAGGCGGCAGTGACGATCCCGGTGATGGCGAAGGCCCGGATCGGCCACTTCGCCGAGGCGCAGCTGCTCCAGGCGCTGCGCGTCGACTACGTCGACGAGAGCGAGGTGCTCACGCCCGCGGACGAGGAGCACCACATCGACAAGTGGGCGTTCTCCGTGCCGTTCGTCTGCGGCGCGACCAATCTCGGGGAGGCCCTGCGCAGGATCTCCGAGGGCGCCGCGATGATCCGTTCGAAGGGCGAGGCGGGCACCGGCAACGTCGTGGAGGCCGTGCGCCACCTGCGGACGATCCTCGGGGACATCCGCAAGGTCGCGACCGCCGACTCCGCCGAGCGCTACGCGTGGGCGAAGCGGCTCCAGGCCCCGATCGACCTCGTCGAGGAGGTCGCGTCGAGCGGCCGGCTCCCGGTGCCGCTGTTCTGCGCGGGCGGGATCGCGACGCCGTCGGACGCGGCGCTCGTCATGCAGCTCGGCGCCGAAGCCGTGTTCGTCGGCTCGGGCATCTTCAAGAGCACCGACCCGCCGCGCTTCGCCCGGGCGATCGTCGAGGCGACCGCGCACTTCCGGGACGCCGAGATCCTCGTGAAGGTCTCGCGCGGCCTCGGCGACGCCATGCCCGGAGCCGAGATCTCCACGCTCGACACCAAGCTCGCCGACCGCGGCTGGTGAGCCCGCCGTCGCCGCGTGCGGGCGCGCCGCGTGCGGGCGCGCCGCGTGCGGTCGTCGGCGTGCTCGCGCTCCAGGGCGATTTCGCGGAGCACGCCCAGATGATCGAGTCGCTCGGCGCACGAGCGGTCGAGGTGCGCTCGCCCGCGCAGCTCGACGAGGTCGAGGGGCTCGTGCTTCCCGGAGGGGAGTCGACGACGTTGTCGATGCTCCTCGACTGGTCCGGCGTACGCGAGCCACTGGAGCGCCGGCTCCGATCGGGGATGCCGGCGCTCGGCACGTGCGCGGGGATGATCCTGCTCGCGCGTGAGGTCGTCGGCGGCCGACCGGACCAGCGGACGTTCGCGGCGATCGACCTCGGCGTGCGCCGCAACGCGTTCGGGCGCCAGGTCGACTCGTTCGAGGCCGACCTCGACGTCGAGGGGATCGAGGGTGGGGCGATGCACGCGGTGTTCATCCGCGCGCCGGTCGTCGAGCGCGTCGGTCCGGGGGTGGAGGTGCTCGCGACCGTCGAGGTCGCGGGGGCCCGCCGACCGGTCGTGTGCCGCGAGGGCGCCGTCCTCGTCGCGGCGTTCCATCCGGAGCTCGCGGGCGACGGCCGGCTCCACGCCCTGTTGATCGACGCCGTGCTCTCGGCGCGCCGCTCGGGCGTGTCGGCGGTCCCGTAGGCGGGCAGCCGCCCGGCGCCTCCCGGCGCAGTGTCGCGCCCCCGTCCCGCCCGTGCGGGCACGGCGCGTCGCCTGGCTACGATGCGGTGGTGGACGGCGGGCCCGAGGTGCACGACGCCGAGCCGCTGTACGTCCGTGATCCCGTCGCCTCCTACGACCCGGTGCGTTCCGAGGAGCGCCATGCAGCGCTTCGGCGGGACATCCGCCTCGTGGCCTCGGTGCTCGGCGAGACGATCGAGCGCCAGGAGGGGCGCGAGCTGCTCGATCTCGTCGAGGAGGTGCGCGCGGTCTCGAAGCGCGAGCGCGGCGACACCGCTGCGACGGACGAGCCGACCGGCGGCGAGCTGGCGGGATTCCTGCGCGACGTCGCGGCGCCGACCGCGCTGCGCCTCGCCCGCGCCTTCGGCGCCTACTTCCAGCTCGCGAACCTCGTCGAGCAGGTGCACCGCACCGCGGAGCTCCGGAGCGACCGCCAGGAGCAGCGGACCTGGCTTCGCGACGCGCTCGACCGGATCGTCGCGCGCGGGCTCGACCCCGGCCTCGTGCGCTCGACGATCGAGCGGCTCGAGTTCCGGCCGGTGTTCACCGCACACCCGACGGAGTCCGCGCGCCGCTCGGTGCTCAACAAGGTCGTCGCGATCGCTGACGTCGTCGAGGCGCTCGGCCGGACGCAGGGCGAGGCCGAGCACCGGCGGAGCGAGCGGAGACTGCGCGAGCTCGTCGAGCTCCTGTGGCAGACGAGCGAGCTTCGCGCCGGGCGACCTCGCCCCGAGGACGAGGCGCAGAACGTCCTCTACTACGTCGACCACCTCTACGACGCGGCGGTCCCCGAGCTCCTCGAGGACCTCGACGACGAGCTCGCGCGCTGCGGGGTCGAGCTCGGCTTCGGGACCTCGCTGTTGCGCTTCGGGTCGTGGGTCGGCGGTGACCGAGACGGGAACCCGTTCGTCACGCCGAAGGTGACCGGTGACGTGCTCGTGCTCCAGCACGACGTCGGCACCCGGCGCCTCGTCGCCGAGCTCGACGCGCTCATCCAGGCGCTCAGCAGCTCGACCGCGATCGTCTCGGTCTCGTCCGGCCTGCTCGCGAGCCTCGATCGCGACCGCGTGCTCCTGCCGGACGTCCACGAGCGCTACGTCCGTCTCGACGCCGAGGAGCCCTACCGACTCAAGTGCTCGTATATCCGCCAGCGGGTGCTGAACACGCGCGAGCGGATCGCGTCGGGCGCCGCGCACGTCGACGGCGTCGACTACCTCGGCTCGCGCGAGCTGGCAGCGGATCTCGAGGTCGTGCACGACTCGCTGCTCGCGAACAACGGCGAGCTCGTCGCGGCAGGGCGCGTCCGGCGGATCGCGCGGCTCGTCGCGACGTTCGGCCTGCACGTGATGACCCTCGACGTGCGCGAGCACGCGCAGAAGCACCACGGCGCGCTTGCCCAGCTGTTCGACCCGACCGGCGAGCTCGCGATGCCGTACGCGCAGCTGGGACCCGACGCGCGCCTCGCGGTGCTCTCCCGCGAGCTCGGATCGCCGCGCGCGCTCGTCTCCCCGTGGTCGACGCTCGACGAGGAGGGGGAGCGCACGCTCTCGACCTTCGAGCAGATCGCGGCGGCGCTCGACCGATTCGGCGACGAGGTCATCGAGAGCTACGTGATCTCGATGACGCGCGGGCCCGACGACGTGCTCGCGGCGGTCGTGCTCGCCCGGGAGGCCGGGCTCGTCGACCTCCGCCACCGCCGCGCCCGCATCGGCTTCGTGCCGCTGCTCGAGACCGTCGCCGAGCTGCGCGCGGCCGGCGGCCTGCTCGACACGCTGCTGCGCGACGAGGGGTACCGGACGGTCGTCGCGGCGCGCGGCGACGTCCAAGAGGTCATGGTCGGATACTCGGACTCGAACAAGGACGCCGGGGTCACCACGTCGCAGTGGGAGATCCACAAGGCGCAGCGGGCGCTGCGCGACGTCGCGCACGCGCACGGCGTCCGCCTCCGGCTGTTCCACGGCCGGGGCGGAACCGTCGGCCGTGGGGGCGGGCCGTCGGGCGAGGCGATCCTCGCCCAGCCGTACGGAACCGTCGACGCGTTCTTGAAGGTCACCGAGCAGGGCGAGGTCATCTCGGACAAGTACGCGCTCACCGAGCTCGGGCGCGAGAACCTCGAGGTGAGCCTCGCCGCCGTCGTCGAGTCGAGCCTGCTGCACCAGGAGTCTCGCCAGTCGGCCGCGACGCTCGAGCGCTGGGCGGAGACCATGGACCTCCTCTCCTCCGCCGCCGAGGGCGCGTACCGGAGCTTCGTCGGCCAGGACGGCCTCGCGGAGTACTTCACGAGCTCGACGCCGGTCGCGGAGCTCGGCGAGCTCAACCTCGGCTCGCGCCCGAGTCACCGGCCGGGAGCGGGCGCGGACATCTCCGCGCTGCGCGCGATCCCCTGGGTGTTCGGATGGACCCAGTCCCGTCAGGTCGTCCCGGGCTGGTACGGGGTGGGCTACGGGCTGGACGCGGCGCGGGCAGCGGGCCGGGGCGACGTGCTCGCCGAGATGTACGAGAGCTGGCCCTTCTTCCGCACGTTCGTCGCGAACGTCGAGATGACGCTCGTGAAGACGGACCTCGAGATCGCGCGCCACTACGTCGAGCGACTCACCCCCGAATCGCTGTGGCCGCTGCTCGGTGACGTGAGCCGGGAGCACGACCGCACGGTCGGCGCGGTCCTCGCGCTCACGGGCGAGGACGCGTTGCTCGACGCGCGGCCGTTGCTGCAGCGCACGCTCGAGGTGCGCGACGACTACCTCCGCCCGATGCACCACCTCCAGGTGGAGCTGCTCGGCAGGCGCCGGGCGGGCGACGCGGACGCGGAGCTCCAGCGCGCGTTGCTGCTCACGGTGAACGGAATCGCCGCGGGGCTGCGCAACACCGGCTGAGCGTCTTGTCGCCCGCCAGCGCTTCAGGTCCCTTCGAGCAGCGGGACGAGGTGGGAGTGGATCGCCCGCCGGACGAACGGCGGGATCGCGAGATCGTCGAGGTCCTCGATCGCGTGCACCGCGACGCCGGCTCCTTCCCGGAGGTCGACGTCGTCGGGGGCGATCGTGCCGACGACGTAGAAGAACGACACGAGCCTGCCGTCACCCTCCTCGTCCGCGAGCTCGGCGAAGAGGACCGCGTCCTCGACGACGATGCCGGTCTCCTCCTCCATCTCGCGACGCACGGTCTGCTCGACGGTCTCGCCCTCCTCGACCGCGCCACCGAAGCCGGCCCAGTGCGCGGGGTAGGCGATTCCCGGGATGTCGTCGCGCAGGTGGAGCAGCAGTCGGTGGTCGGCGGTGACGACGACGAGCATCGCCCCGCGCGCGCGGGCCGTCACGGCGCCCCCGTCACGGCGCGCCGGTCGCGGGGCGCCGGTCGGGCGGGGCGGATGCGTCCTTCGCGTCGGACCACCGCGCGACGACGCTCACGTCGGCGACGAATCGCGTCGGCGTCCCGGGCGACCAGCGTTCGGCGGCGTCCTGCAGGCAGGAGTCGAGCAAGGACGCGACGGGCGCCGCCTGCTCGAGCGGCGTGTGGACGAGCAGCTCGTCGTGGAGGCAGAGGACGATCTGCGCGCCGAGGTCCGCGCCCCGGGCGCGCAGCGTGACCGCCCACCGCTTGAACAGCTCGGCCGCGGCCCCCTGGACGACGGCGTTGCGCCCGTAGCGGCCGCGGGCCGCGACCGACGCGCGTGGCTCCGGCGTTCCGTCGTCGCGGGGCGGCGGAGGACCGAAGCGGACGAGGCGGCCGCCGTAGGTGCGCAGGTCGCGCCCGGCCGCGGCCGCGTGCTCCGCGCGGTCGAGGTAGTCCATCGCGACCGGGTACGCGCGTCGCATGCGCCGGAGCGCGTCGGCGCCGTGGCCCGTCGTCTGGCCGTACATGGCGCCGAGCACCGCGACCTTCGCGGTCGCCCGATCGACGCCGAGCTCGGCCGCGACGGCCGCGTACAGGTCGCCCTGGAGCGTCGCGCGGGCGAGCACGGCGTCGTGCGACACCGCCGCGAGCACGCGCGGCTCGACCTGCCCGAGATCGGCCCGCACGAAGACGTGCCCCGGCTCGGCGACCACGGCGGGTCGGAACTCTGCCGGCATGTTGTGGAGCCCGCCCGAGGCCGTCATCCGTCCCGCGGCGCCGTCACTGCCGCTCCAGGAGCCACGGAACCGCCCATCGGCGCCGAGGTGCTCGTCGAGCCACGCGTAGCCGTAGGTCGTCGCGACCCGCTCGGCCCTGCGCCACGCGAGCAGCTCGCGAACGATCGGGTGCGTGTCCTCGAGTTCGCGAAGGCGCGCCGCGCGGGTGTCCACGACGTCGATTCCGAGGCGACGGAGCATCGCCCTCACCTGCGTGGAGCTGCGCAGGTCGACCTCGAACCCAGGGGTCGCGTGGCGCAGCACCGCGGCATCCCGCCGGGCGCGCTCCTCGGCGGCGGCGGCCTCGTCGCGCGGGCGCGGGCCGACGAACCCGGCGACGATGCCCTCCGCGACCACCCGGTCCATCGGGAGACCGTCGACGGTCATCTCCGCGCACAGGAGCTCGACCGCCGACTCGGCGCGTGCGGTCGCGAGCGCGGCCGGCCGGTCGGCGATCGCGCCGAGCGCCGCGATCTGCGCGGCCGCGGCGTGCTGCGCGAGCGCCGACCAGCGCCGGAGCCGTTCCGGGCTTGCCCGCCACGCGCCGCCGGCCCACTCGGGACGCAGGTGCCCGTCGCGCCGGACGGGCTCGTCGGCGTCGTCGTCGTCGTCGCCGGAGCTGAACAGGTCGGGTGGCGCGACGCTCGGGAGCGTGTCGGCGTCCAGCCCGTTCGCGGCCGCCCACACACGCGCCGGGTCCGCCGCCCATGTGCCTTCGAGGATGCGGTGCGCGCACGCGAGGTCGAAGGCGCGCGCGACGCGCACGCCGGCCCGTGCGAGGGTCACCGCGGTGTCGTTCGACCAGAGCACCCACCGCGGCCCGATCCCCCGCTCGACGAGCGCGACGGCGCCGCACGGATCAGCGCTCGCGACGGCCCACGACCTTGTCGCTGTCGCGACCGCGAGCCCGATGCCGGGATCGAGGGCGAGCGCGACGAGCTCTCCGCGGGCCACACCCGACTCGAGGAGCGCGTCGAGGACGCGGGTGTCGCTCACCGCTCCACCCTGCCACCGTCCATGTGGCGAGGCTGGCGCACCCGCGGGCGGTCAGGCGTGCGGCCCGGGCGCGTGCGTGCTGCGCGGCACGACGACAGGCGGCGGGTCGCTCACCATCACGTGCTGCTTTCGCCCGCCGTGCATCACCCGAGTGAGCGTGCGCGCCGCCTCGGTCCCGAGCTCGTAGGTGGGCACGCGCACCGCGGTGAGCGCGGGAGTCGTGTGGTCGGCGATCCATGTGTCGTGGACCGTCACGATCGACAGCTGCTCGGGTACGGCGAACCTCGCGTCGCGCGCCGCGGCGAGAACCCCGGCTGCGGCGTTCACGTTCGACACGACGATCGCGGTCGGGAGTGGGGGGGACTCGAGCAGCTTCGCGAAGGCGGCCCGGCCCGCCTCCGGTGTGTAGCCGAGCCGGGTCGTCCAGCCAGCGCGGCGCGCCACGCCGGCGTCCGCGAGCGCGCGCCGGTAGCCGATCTCTCGCGCGCGCGCCGTGCTCGTCTGCTCGAAGCCACCGACGAGTCCGATGTCGCGGTGGCCGAGCTCGAGCAGGAACGCGGTCGCGACGCGTCCCGCCTCTTCGTCGTCGATCGCGACCGAGCTGAGCCCGCGGTGCTGGTGCCAGTTGATCAGGACCGCGGGGACCCCGGGCGGGAGCATGCCCAGGATCTCCGGCGACTTCTCCTCGTCGCGGAGCTGGACGATGAGACCGTCGACCCGACCCTGTTGGCAGAGACGCGCCGCGCGGCTGTTGTCGGGGTCGAGCCACTCAGAGCGGCCGAGCAGCATCACGAGGTCCGCCTCGCCCGCGGCGATCTCGACGCCACGCGAGACCTCGGCGAAGATCGCGTTGTTCATGTCGGGCACGAGGAGCGCGATCGCGCCGGACCAGCGCAGGCGCAGCGCCCGCCCCGCGTGGTTGTGGGTGTATCCGAGCTCGCCCACCGCCAGGAGGACGCGCGCGCGTGTGTCCTCCCGGACGCGTAGCGAGGGGTCCTCGCTGAGCACGCGCGACACGACGGACACCGAGACGCCGGCCCGCTCGGCGACGTCGCGAAGACGGGTCACGGCGGGCATACTACGGTGCCGCGCCCGTCGACCGATCGGCCGTCGGCGACCCGCCGCGCGTCGCGCCCGTTCCGGCCCATTGCGGGGGCGGACCCGTCATTCGAGGTGGAACACCTCCTCGAGGTCCGTCCACCACGGATCCTCGGGGCCCGTGCGCAGCGTTCGCTGCATCGGCATCATGATCGACCACCAGCGCTGCGTGGCCTCGTCCGCGGCGATGCGCGCCATGTCCGCCTCGAAGTCCGTGCCCCGGTATTCGAAGTAGCTGAAGAGCAGGTCGCCGTGGCGGTAGATCGAGTAGTTGGTCACGTGGGCGCGCGAGAGCGCGTCCAGCACCTCCGGCCACACCGCGCGGTGGTGGAGCAGGTACTGCTCCGCGTGCTCCTCCGCGAGGCCGATGACCGACGCGACGCGCCGCACCGGCGCGCCCTGCCGCGCGTGCTCCATGTCCGCCCCTTTCCCCGTCCGGCGCCGCGCCGGGTGTCCCGCCGGGCGCCTTCGACCCGGCCGGCGGCTCCGCACTGCATAGCGCGTGGCGGCAGCCGCTCGCCATGGTAAATCGTTTGCGTCACCGGAGCAGCTGCGCGAGGATCGCCGCGCGATGGGGGGCTCCGCGTCGTCGGGCCGCGAGCGAGGGGAGGGGTCGTGACGGTCGTCGACGCGCACCAGCACTTCTGGGATCCGGAGCGGGTCGAGTACCCGTGGCTCGCCCCGTACTACCCGGAGCTCGACCGCCGCTATGGCTTCGAGGACCTCGCGCCGCACCTCGTGGCAAACGGCGTCGACGCGACCGTGCTCGTCCAGTCGGCCGACGACCTCGCGGACGACGAGGCGATGTTCGAGATCGCGACCGAGCACCGCGAGATCGCCGGGGTCGTCGCCTGGGTACCGCTCGACGACCCGGATCGCACCGCCGAGCTGCTCGCCCGCTTCGGCGCGACCGGCAAGCTCGCCGGGGTCCGGACGCTCATCCACAACCAGCCCGACCCGGACTGGGTCGTGCGGCCCTCGGTCGCCGAGGGCCTCGACCTGCTCGCGGAGGCCGGCCTTCCCTTCGACCTCGTCGCGGTGCTCCCGCGACACCTCGCGCACACCCCGGCGCTGTGCGAGCGCCATCCGGAGCTCCGGATCGTGATCGACCACCTCGCGAAGCCGCCGATCGGCGCCGCGACCCTCGAGCCGTGGGAGGCGCTGATCGCGGCGGCCGCAGCGTCGCCGAACGTGTTCGCGAAGCTCTCCGGCCTCTACCCGGCGAGCGGCGACCGCGAGCCGTGGACCGTCGACGACCTGCGCGCTGCGTTCGACCGCGCGCTCGAGCTGTTCGGGCCGGACCGGCTCATGTTCGGCAGCGACTGGCCGATCTGCGAGGTCGCGGGGGGCTACGAGACCGTCGTCGGCGCGCTCTTCGAGCTGATCTCCGAGCTCCGGCCGCACGAGCGCGACGCGCTGCGCGGCGGCACCGCGACGCGCTGCTACCGGCTCGGGTCCCGGCCGTGATCCAGCAGTTCGAGCCCATCGCCCGGGCGTGCGCGATCGAGGTGCCCGTGGCGCACCGGCGCCCGATCGCGCTGGTCGGCGCCGGTGCGATCGCCGACCTCGCGCACCTGCCCGCGTACCGCGCCGGCGGGCTCGAGGTCGTCGGCCTCACGGACCCGGACGGTTCGCGCGCACGCGACGTGGCCGAGCGGCACGGCGTCGAGCGCGTCTACCGCGACCTCGACGAGCTCCTCGCCGACGCGCGGGTCGAGGTCGTCGACATCGCGGTACCCGCGGCGGCGCAGCCCGAGATCGTGCGGCGCGCGCTCGAGTCCGGTCGTCACGTGCTCGGCCAGAAGCCGTTCGCCCCGAGCGCGGCGGTCGCCGCCCGGCTCGTCCGGCTCGCCGAGGCTCGCGGTCGGGTGCTCGCGGTCAACCAGCAGCTCCGCTTCGACGAGGGCATGGCCGCCGCGCACGAGATGGCGCGGCTCGGATGGCTCGGCGAGATCACCTCGTTCACGATCTCCGTGGACATCTGGACCGAGTGGACCTCGTGGCCGTGGATGCTCGAGCTCGACGAGCTCGAGGTCTGGAACCACTCGATCCACTACCACGACGTCGTGCGTTGGTTCCTCGGCGAGCCGGCGCGGATCTTCGCGTCCGCGGGACGCACCCCGGGCCAGGCGCCGCTCGGCGAGACGCGCACGACGACCGTCTACGAGTTCCCCGCCGGCGCACGCGCGCTCGTCGCCGCTCACCACGAGAACCGGTGGGGCGACCAGCGGGCGACCTTCCGCATCGAGGGGAGCAGCGGGTCCGTGCGAGGCACGCTCGGCCTCCTCTACGACTACCCGCGCGGTCGCCCCGACACGCTCGAGGTGACGAGCGAGGTCGTCCGGACCGACGGCTGGGTGCCCTATCCCGTCACGACCCGCTGGCTCCCTGACGCCTTCCTCGGTCCGATGGCCTCGCTGCTCGAGGCCGCGGCCGGCGGGCCTCCTCCCCGCACGGCCGCGTCCGACAACGTCGGCACGCTCGCCCTCGTAGAGGCCATCTACCGATCGATCCGCACCGGCGAGTCCGAGTCGCCGGCTGCTCGCGCCCATATTGCACTGGAATAACGTTTGCGCACTTGCCTTCGCCGCCGGACGCGCGTATCGTTCCATCGCCGATCGCGGCGCGTGGTGCGCGCGGTTCGCATCGAGTCATTCGAGACAGAGGGGGGTTGTATGACCGTTACCAGTCCGCAGCGCGGGCGTCGCAGGCTCGGGCTAGCGACCGCGGGAGTCGTGGCCGTGTCGGGCGCGCTCGCGTTGGGCGCACCCGCGCTCGCCACGACGGCGCACGCGTCGTCGCACGTGAGCGCACGGGACAGCGTGTCGAAGTCGAACCCGTTGGTCCTGTGGGTCGACCCGCCGCGCATCCCGGCCGTGAAGGCCTTCGAGAAGGCGTACCCGAACATCCCGGTGAGCATCACGACGCTGAGCTCGAGTGCGAGCAACGCGGGGCTCGAGGCGAAGTTCGAGCTGTTCAACAAGTCGGGCAGCGGTTGGCCGGACGCGATCTTCTGGCCGGGCAACTCGGCGATCGCGTGGGCTGCGGGTCCGCAGATCCACTACGCGGCGAACATGAAGAGCCTGGTCTCGAAGAAGGTGCAGGCCGGCTACCCGAAGTCGGTCGCGGCGCCGTGCCTCATCAACGGCGGCCTGTACTGCCTTCGCAACGACGTCGCTCCTGACGTCTTGTGGTACAACGCGAAGCTCTTCAAGAAGTGGGGCTACACGGCTCCGAAGACGTGGCCGCAGTACGAGGCGCTCGGGCTGAAGATCGCGAAGCAGCACCCCGGCTACTACGTGGCGATGCTCGGCGACAACTACGCGGTCGAGCGCTACCTGTGGAGCAGCGGATGCCCGACGAACGATCTCATCTCGGGCACCACCGTGAAGATCAACCTGAACGACCCGACGTGCACGCGAGTCGAGAAGATGCTCGACGCGCTCACGAAGGCGGGCGTGGCATCACCGGTCGGGATCTTCGACACGGCGGCCGCGAAG
>Ga0307373_10001625_pt1 | contig 41946 bp, 51 predicted proteins | sample OX2MG_FD_202534 | JGI IMG/M metagenome (GOLD analysis project Ga0307373, IMG submission 202534) | Soil microbial communities from Risofladan, Vaasa, Finland - OX-2 | ecosystem: Environmental > Terrestrial > Soil > Coastal area > Acid sulfate soil | place: Finland: Risofladan, Vaasa | collected...
TCTGGATCTCCTCCGCCTCGTTGCGGAAGTCGAGGACGAAGGTGTCGGACTTGAGGTTGCGGATGCGGTTGAGGCGGGAGAGCGTCTGGACCGCGGCGAGGCCGACCAGCGTCTTGTCCACGTACATGGTGTGGAGGAGCGGCTGGTCGAAGCCGGTCTGGAACTTCTCCGCCACGACGAGGATCCGGTTCTCGGGGGTATTGAACCGGGCGGCAGTCTGCGACTCAGGGAAGCCGTTCATCTTCGACTCGGTGTATTCGCCGTCGGTGACAGACACGGTGCCGGAGAAGGCGACCAGGACTCCGAGTGCGGGGCCGTGGTCCTTCATGTACCGGTCGATCGCCTGCTTGTAGCGGACGGCGTGGAGGCGGGAGCTGGTGACGACCATCGCCTTGGCCCGGCCCCCGACCTTAGCCGCCGTCCGGTCGCGGAAGTGCTCGACGATGATCTTCGCCTTGTCGGCCAGGGTGTCGGGGTGGAGCGCGACGAAGGCGCCGATGGCACGGCGGGCCTTCCGCTCGGGGTACTCGGGGTCGTCGGTGATCGCCTTGGCGATCCGCCAGCCGGTGTGGTAGGTCGTGTAGCCGGCCAGCACGTCGAGGATGAACTCCTCCTCGATCGCCTGCCGCATGGTGTAGAGGTGGAAGGCCTCGTTCTTGCCCTCCGCCTCGTTCCAGGTGCCGAACAGCTCCAGCGTCTTGGCCTTGGGTGTCGCCGTGAAGGCGAGGAAGGAGATGTTCTTCTGCTTGCCTCGGGCGGTCACAGCCTTGGCGAGCGCCTCCTCGACCGGGTCGATCGGCGTGGCGACCAGGCCCTGGTCCTCGACCTCGGCGGCGGTCAGCTCCTCGATCGAATCGCCACCCAGGACCAGGCGCAGGTCCTTGGCGGCCTCGCCGGACATCGAGGAGTGGGCCTCGTCGACTATCACCGCGTAGCGCCGATTAGGGAGCTCGCGGATCTTGTCGAGGACGAAGGGGAACTTCTGGAGGGTGGTGATGATGATCCGGGCCCGCTCGCCCGCCAGCGCCGCTGCCAGCTGGGCGGAGTCCTCGTCGATCTTCTCGACCAGCCCGCTGACGTGCTCGAACTGGTAGACGGTGTCCTGCAGCTGGCGGTCGAGCACCACGCGGTCGGTGATGACGATCACCTTGTCGAAGACCTTGTGGTCGACTGCGTCATGGAGCGTCGAGAGCCGGTGGGCCGTCCAGGCGATGGTGTTGCTCTTGCCCGACCCGGCCGAGTGCTGGACGAGGTAGCTCTGGCCGGCGCCGTTGGCCTTCGCGTCGGCCTCCAGCTTGAGGACGGCGTCCCACTGGTGATAGCGGGGGAAGATCACCTTCTCGGCGGCGCGCTTCTGTGCTGGCGTGCCGCGCTCGGGGCGCTCAACGTTGATGAAGCGGGCGAGGATGTCCATCCAGGCGTCCTTCGACCAGACGTCCTCCCAGAGATAGGCGGTGCGGTGCCCGTCGAGGTTGGGCGGGTTGCCGGCGCCACCGTCGTTGCCGCGGTTGAAGGGAAGGAAGACGGTGTCCTTGCCGGCGAGCCGGGTGGTCATCGAGACCGTCTCGGGATCGACGGCGAGGTGGACCAGCGCCCGGCGGCCGAGGGTGGTGTTGGCAGGGTCGCGGTCGGTCCGGTACTGCTCGACCGCGTGGTCGGTGCCCTGGCCTGTGATCGGGTTCTTCAGCTCGGCGGTGGCGACCGGCAGGCCGTTGACGAAGAGGCAGGTATCAAGGGTCTTGCCGGATCCCTCGTAGGGGAGCTGGCGGGTCACCGTGAGCCGGTTGCGCCGGTAGCGCTCGACCGGCTCTGGCGTGAGGCCGTGGGCGGGCTTGAAGAAGGCGAGGCGGATGGCGATGCCCTGGTCGGAAATGCCGTGGCGGAGGACGTCGAGGGTGCCGTGGTCGTCGATCTGGTCGGTGAGGCGCCTGGCGAACTTAGCCCGGGCGGTAGCTTCCTGGCCGCCGTGGGCTTTGACCACACGGGCCCACTCGTCGGGCTGGGTCTCCTCGATGAAGGCGAAGAGCTCCGCGGTGTCAAGCCCGAGGGCTGCGTCAAAGTCGGCCTTGAACTCGGGCCGGTTGCCGAACTTGACCGCGCGGTAGCCGCCGTGCTCGACGAGCCAGGAGGTGATGGCCTCCTCGAACAGCTTCTCGTCCGGCCGGATCACGCGACGGCGACTCCGGGGATCTCGAGGGCGCCGGTAACGACGGCGGTGATGAGGGCCTGGCGGCGCTCTCGAAGGATCCCTACTTGGAGGTCCAGAGACTGAGCTATGCGTCGAGAGACTTGCGCCAATCGATCCAGGTTGGCGACCGCGGATGCTTGGTCCTCCAGCGAGGCCACCTTTATTGGTAGTGACAGCAGGAAGTCGTTATTCAGGATCGGCAAGGTGGTGTAGGGGGCCGTAGCTCGAATTTCATCTGATCGTGACCAGAGATTCCACATGAGGTAGCGCGGGAGCATTCGAGAGTTGGTCAGGAGGCACGTGATCTGCTGGTTTCCAGTTGCTTCGTGGTCGAGGTACGCAACCCGCCCTGCGGTGGCGCCGATACCCACGACGAGCGTGGAATGAGCGGGAAATACGGGTGCGTTCCACGCCGCCAAGGCTTCGGGTGTGAGTTTTCTAACAGCTGGCTCTAAGTCGGGCTGGTCGCCGAAATCACCAGGGCCGTACCAGTCGCGTTCGCCGCCGGTCGTGGCTGCCTCCAAATCGATTGGTGGAGTGCCACCGGTCTTGATCGACGCCAGCGATCTTCTCAACTTCAGTTCCTGCCCAACCGAGGTCCCGACTCGCGCGGTATTGATCAACCGAGACTTCGTAATTTCCACGATGCGGCGCTTGGCTGCGATCAGGGAGTCGATCCGGGCCGTCTCCCGGTCGAGGTAGTCGGCGATCGCTACTTGTGAGTTGACGTCTGGGAGGGTCAGGCGGATATCCCGAAACGAATCCCACGGAAGGTCCCATTGGTTGGGTCGAATGCCCTTCGAATGACGGGCGTACTCAGCAATGAGTGGTTCGGAGCGAAGGAGGTAGTGCAGGTATCGCGGATGCTCAGAGGACCTTGGCGCGGCCACAAAGTAGGCCGGGCTGACAATTCCGTAGTAGTCGGAGATGCCGAGCGAGCCCTGCCAGGTCTTCATCTTGTTAAGGACGAAGTCGCCTGGATGCACCACCGAATAGGTAGACAGGTCGTCACCTGGTTTGTTGAAGTTGTCGTCTCGACCCTCTCGCGGTACGACTCCGAAATCCCGATAGACGGATAGCAGCGGCAGGTCCGGCCGGCCTGACTCGTCCCGGCGCCGAAACAGGTGCGCGATCCTCATGGATCGCATTAGATTCATGTACCGGCGACCTGTGCGAGCAGCCGTTGAACCTCGGATTCCAGCTCACGCAGTTCCGCGTCGATCTCCTCCAGCGGCCGCGGCGGCACGTACTTGTAAAAGTGCCGCGTCAGCGGGATCTCGTACCCGATCCTCGTCTTCGAGTAAACCACCCACGCGTCGTGAACGTATGGCCGCACCTCCGCGTCCGCGTAGTCATCCACGGCGTCCCGGAACAGCCGGGACGCCAGGCGCTCCGTCGGGTCGGCCACGAAACTGAGCTTCCCCGGCGGCAGCGACACGTTCTCTCCGTCGCGGAGCTTCGGGTCCGGCGTCGGGTTTTTCTTGCGATCGAGCACCGGCGGCGACTCCGGGTCCTCCGGATCCTGGCGGAGCGGCCGCTCGACCGTGATCCGGAGGAAGCCGAACGACTCGTTGGGCAGGATCTTCACCCGCTCGCCCTCGACGAAACCCGAGTAGAGACCGGCGATCTCTTCCACCTGCTCGGCCGAGATCTCCTTCCGCTTGTCGCCCAGCGAGCGGCGCATCTTGACGAACAGCTCGCGCGCGTCGACCAGCTGTACCTTGCCCCAACGCTCCGGACGCTTGCGGTTGGTGAGCACCCAGAAGTAGGTCGAGATGCCGGTGTTGTAGAAGAGCTGGTCGGGCAGCGCGACCACCGCCTCGAGCCAGTCGTTCTCGATGATCCAGCGGCGGATCTCGGACTCTCCCGAGCCGGCGCCGCCGGTGAAAAGCGGCGAGCCGTTGAAGACGATGGCGAGCCGGGAGCCGCCCTCCTCGACCGGCTTCATCTTCGCGAGCATGTGCTGCAGGAAGAGAAACGATCCGTCGTTGATGCGGGGCAGGCCGGCGCCGAAGCGGCCGCCGAATCCCTTGACCTGCGCCTCCCGCTCGATCTCCTCCCTGACCTTCTTCCACTCGACGCCGAAGGGCGGGTTGGCGAGCATGTAGTCGAAGCGCCGGCCCTCCTCGCCGTCGTCGGTGAAGGAGTTGCCGAAGTGGATGTTGGTGGCGTCCTGGCCCTTCAGCATCATGTCCGAGCGGCAGATGGCGTAGGTCTCGGGTTGAGTCTCCTGACCGAAGACCTTGAGGCTGGCGGTCGGGTTGAGGAGGCGGAGCGCGTCCTCGGCCACCGAGAGCATGCCACCGGTGCCGCAGGCGGGGTCGTAGAGGGTCTGGACCTTGCCCTTCTCCTTGAGGCGCTCCTCGTCCTCGGCGAAGAGGATGCGGACCATCAGGCGGATGACGTCGCGGGGCGTGAAGTGCTCGCCGGCGGTCTCGTTGGACTCTTCGGAGAACTTCCGGATCAGCTCCTCGTAGATGGCGCCCATCTCGATGTTGGACACCTTGTCCGGATGGAAGTCCATGTCGGCGAAACGGGCCACGACCAGGAAGAGCAGATTGGCCTTGGCGAGGCGGGCGACCTGCCCCTTGAACTCGAACTTGTCGATGGCGTCGCGGGCGGTGGCCGAGAAGTGGTCGAGGTAGGAGTTGAGGTTGTCCGCCAGGTTGGGCGGGTCGTCGAGGAGGCGGGGGAAGTCGAGCTGGCTCGTGTTGTAGAACTTCTGTCCCGCGGCCGCCTCTAGAAGGGGATCGGGAGCGTTGAAGCGGTCGCCGATCTGGCGCTGGAGGTCGAGGACCGCCTTCTTGGTCGGCTCGAGGACGCAGTCGAGGCGGCGGATGACAACCAGGGGAAGGATGACCCGCCCGTACTCAGAACGCTTGTAGTCGCCCCGGAGGAGGTCAGCGACGCTCCAGATAAAGTCGGCGTGGTTGCGGATCCGCTCGCGTGGTGGCTCCAAAGCGGGGACAGATTAGACCGGACGCTACCTCGCGACCGACAGCCAGTCGGGCTGTTCGCGCTGTCACCATCTCGTAAGGACCGGCGTGATTCGACCGACGCGGCCGATCACGAGGTTGACTTGTCATGCGGGCAAGCCCTTCGGCCTTTTTGTGATGAGCGGTCCGTGCGGAGTCAATCAGCCATCGACTGCTGACCTGGAGAATTCCTGCCGAACCAGGGACGTGGGCCAGCGACGGCTAACATCCTGAGCTTCACGCCGGTTTGGGAGCCCAGGTCTTACCCGACCGGCGAAGATCTGCCGACTGCCGTTACTACTGAATCGTGCCGTATCCGTCGTTTTATGGTAACGTGGTCACAGCCGAGGCGAGAATGAGGCCCGGCGAAAGCGCCGACCCCGGGAGCGCTAACTCCCGAGGCCGACTTGATCCCCACGGAGGATGAGTCCAATGGGAACCCACCCGATCCTACGTCCGCCGACCCGCACCCCGAAACTGAGTCGGGCCACGTTCGAGCTGATCGCCTGGACGATCCGCAACCTAGAGGTCCCGGCGGAGGTCCGCTGCATCCTCGCCGACCGCTTCGCCCGGGAACTGGCGGCGACCAACGGCCGATTCAACCGCGATCGCTTCGAGCGCGCGTGCGGGGTGGCGTCATGAGGGCGATCGTCGACGCCGGAGACCTCTACCGGGCGCTACGGGAGGCGAGCAAGGGCCAGAAGCGCAAGAGCATCCCCGTGCTCGCCAACGCGCTCCTGGAGGTTCAGGACGGCCGCCTGACCGTGTCCTGTTTCGACCTCGAGACCTGGACCGACCGCGAGGTCCGCGCCATGGGCGCCGAGGCTGGCGCCACGACCGTTCCCTACCGGCTGCTGCGGGACCTTGCCCAGGTTTGGAAGGACGCCGGGCCGATGCTGCTGGAGGCCGGCGAGCACCCCACCATGCGAAAGCCTGACCACGTGGTTACCGAGGCCCGCACCTACCGGCGGACGGCCACCCCGGGCGATCCTCGGCCGTGCGTCGTGGTCATGGTTACCCGGTTCAACTTCATGGCTCGGATCGTGGCGACCGAGGCCGAACAGTTTCCGCCGAAGCCGATGCCCGTTGGTGAGGGGGTGGCGGCGTGAGCCGCCATCCCTTCGGCCCGCAGGTGACCGAGGCGCCCAGGCGAACGATTGCCGGAGTCGATTGCTGGCCATCGCGCAACGGCCTCGACATCGTCGCTGCCAAGACGCCGAGCCAGCCGATCCTCCGTTGGAGGGCCGAAGCATGACCCGAGATGAGGTCAAGAAGGTTCTCGCCTACACGCGCGTGTCAACGGTCGAGCAGGGGCAATCCGGACTCGGCCTCGATGCGCAAAAGGCCGCCATCGAGCGCGAATGCCAGCATCGCGGCTGGGAGCTGCTCGAGGTCTATCAGGACGTGGCCTCGGGCAAGTCCAACGGAGGGAGCGATCGCTTCAAGAAGCGGCCGGAGTTGAAGGCCGCGCTGGCAATCCTGGCAGCCAAGGGCGCCGACGCGCTAATCGTGGCCAAGCTCGACCGCCTGAGCCGGTCGACCGTTGACTTCGGCCTGCTCCTCGAGGACGCGATGCGACAGGATTGGGCCATCCTGGCCCTCGACGTGGGGGTGGACACCTCGACTCCGAACGGGGAGATGATCGCTGGCATCCTAATGTCCCTGGCACAGTGGGAGCGGAAGTTGATCGGCCAGCGAACCAAGGCCGCTCTGGCGGCCGCCAAAGCAAAGCGCCGCCAACTCGGGCGGCAGAGCAAGGTTCCAGACGATCTTCAGCAGCGAATCGTCTCGCTGCGCAGGGCCGGCGCCACCTTCCAGGCGATTGCTGACACGTTGACTGCGGAGGGGACCTCCACGCCGGGCGCCTCGACGGCCTGGCGTTGGCAGTCGATCGCTCAGATCGTCCGCCGGCATGGCGAAAAGCCGGCTCACGTCCGGCCCAACCGCCGCCGATCGTCCTAAGCGACTTGGCTAGGTCCGGTCATCGAGGCCGGGCCTTCTTTTTTTCCCTGCCAGCCTTGGAGCCCCAAGCTGGACCGGCTCAGCCGGTCGGTCGTGGACTTCGGCCGTGTGCTCAAGCTCGCACAGCCGCACGGCGGGGCATTGGTGATCTTGGATGATCTTGGATCTGAACCTAGCCAAGCTGACCAAGGATGGAGTTCCAGCCCCAACAACCGAGGCCTTGGCTGGACCACGGTTCAGCGGGTCGTTCGCCGACACCTGAGCGAGCGGATCCGAACGCGCCGGCGGCGGGTCGGGTTGGACTAGGAGCAGATACAGGTTAGGCGGCGGAGCTACTGCTCAGCTTCGCCGCCGCGTCCTCTCAACACTCTGAGAGCAAGCTTTCGACGGGCGTCGGGATCAGGGATGGCTTCGTTGAGAGCAGCGTCAAGCTCCTTTACGTCAAGGTGTTCGGTTCGGCCCGTGGCTTCGCCGGCGAGCAGAGCGGACTTGTCGATGGCGATCGCCGCGGTGAGCATGATCTGCTTGCGATCGGCCGGCATCGGCTCGGGGAGCTCCCAGGTGACCAGCTCCTTGTTGGATGCGGCCTTGTAGGTGAGCGGCTTGTAGAGGCGATCAAGCTCGGTTTCTGCGTAATCCAGCAACCGATTAGCAAGCCGCTCTTTGATTACGGAGCGGGACTCGCGGAAGGCTTTGATTGCCTCGTGGTTAAAAGTCTGGGGAGGCTTTAGACCAGCTCGGCTGGCCCACTTATAGATCGTTGGTTGGCTGATTCCAGTTCGACGTGCGGCTTCGCACAGGCCAAGTTTCTCGTAAAGGTCGAGAGCAGTTCGCTTCTCCTCGACGGGATAGGCGGAGTTGCGCAGCCGGTTGGCCATGTCTTTGTACGAGGATAACGCGGCCGACGTCTATACGCGTTTTATGTGGGTTGTGCTGCGGACGGAGTTACCTCTCAGGAGCCGTTTCGCCGCGTCCTCGTCGCCCGTAAGGAAGGAGCGTGGCGCGGTGGCTAGACTAGACTAGCTGAGCTTTATCTTGTAGTCCCCACCGAAGAAACTGGGGTTCCAGTCCAGGACCAAGCCGGTCGGCTTCCCGGCAACGGCCTCGAAGGCGGTGCACTTCGGTCCGTAGGAGCCTCCTGGAGCGATGTCCACGGATGACCAGAGCGGACAGATGTCGATCGAGGTGAAGTCGTGGCTCACCCCATTGGCGTCGATCAGCTTGAAGGAGGCTGGGTCTGCCGACTGGGAGTGGCCGGTCTTGTTGGTGAACGCGAGGTTCAGGGTGACGTAGACGTTGCCAACTTCGGGCGTCTCGAACTGGTTCCCCGAGTCGGCGCCGTACTGCACGTTGCTCACGGTGACGACCCATCCGTAGTTGTCATTCGCGCAGGGCTGGGGGGCGCATGATCCATTCGGGGTCGGGGCGGCCGTTGCCTTGGCGGTCGGAATGGAGGTGGCCGTTGCCTTGGCGGTCGGAATGGAGGTGGCCTTGGACGTGGGGCTCGGGCTCTTTATGGCCGCAGTAGGACTGTGTTTGCCTGCATTGGCCAGACTGCCACAGACAGCCAAGAAGATGACTACGGCGACGATGATCCCAATGTTCCGCCCGGCCTTGCCTGGCTTCTTCGGACCGCCGCCTAGGGGGGCGGTAGGGGGTACGCTTTTGAACTGCGCGTTCGGGATCGGGCGCCAAGCCTGCCCGTCGAAGTATTGGCCCTTGTCTGGCGAAACCTGACGCCAGACCATGCCGTCCCACCACTGATTGCCGTCTGGTGACCACTGCTGACTCACTGGTCCCGCCCTCCCCCAAATGACCCGAAGGCCTAACCCGCTGCCGGCTTAGGCCCACACCCACCGTGTGACCGGCTCACAGTCGCTCTCCGACCAGGCAGGGCGGGCACCGAGGCCCTTGAGCTCGCCGAGTGCCAATTGGTTCATGGTCGTTGGCCTCTGGCGGATTTTAGTGCAGACAGTCTGTCTGTAGACCGTCAGTCGCGCCAGCAGCATCGTGCGGTCGCGTGGCACGGTCGAGCCAGCTGCAAGAAGGATTTGGTCGAGCCGTCCGTACCCTGCGAGAGGCCCGGGGATTCTCCCAGGAGGAACTGGCCGATCGGGCGAACATCCATCGGACCCACGTAAGCCTCATCGAGCGCGGCCTACGTCGCCCCGGCCTTTTGGCAATCGAGGGACTGGCGAGCGCACTCGACTTACGGCCTCACGAGTTGGTCAGGGCTGCGGAGGACGCGACCGACTCCCGCCCGCACTAGCCGAAGGCTGCCCGCCCGACCGAATGCGAGCGATGGATCCGTGGCGGCCCCCCGGGCAAGCCATGGACCCTGGCCCCGCCTTGGCCGTGGGCCCACGGCCGGCCCATCAAACCGTCCGTCAAACTGGCCGCGCCGGATCTCCTCGGCCGAACGTATTCGCGGCACCCCCGGCTGTCCCTGCGTCGGAACCAGCTGATTGCGCCGGGTCAGGACGCAGGTGCGTCGTCCGGGGCGCCCCCCTACGGGGGGCAGCGTACCCCGGGACGCACTGCGTCGGTCGCGTCCCCGACGCATTCCGACGCAGTCCGACGCACCTCTCATAGTCGGTCCTCAGACGGCAGGCGGTAGACCTTGCCGTCGTAGGTCACGACGCCCTTCACCAGGAGGCCCTTGAGCACGGATCGGACCACCGTCAGGGTGCCCTTTACCTCGCGCTCAACACCCCGCTGCGAAAGTCCGTCTGGATGCTTCCCGAGCGCATGCTTGACCCGCTCCTCACGCGCCCGCTTCTTGACCCCCTCCAGGTCGTCTGCCCCCTCTTTTCGTGAGCCCCCGACGAACTCAAGCTGGTGATTCTCCGTATCGAAGACGAGCTTCGACTCGTCAAGGCCAGCGCCGATGCGACCCTCGACCTCGAGGTACCGGTCCTGCCCGAATCGCGTGTAGGTCCAGAGAGCATCCGGCCAACCGAGCAGGCGAGAGGAACCGCGCGCCCGCTCGCCCGAGTGACCGAAGTGGTGGATTACGAAGAGGTCGCGGACGCCGGTCTCGAGCTTGATTCCGTCGAGGGCCTCGAGGAAAGGTTCGACCTCCGTCTTCTTGTCCTCGTCGCCGGTCAGGGCCCGGCTCAGAGGGTCGAGAATCAGGACCTCGATCTCGAGGTCGCGCAGCCAGCGCATCAGCCACTCCCTGCCGACCTCGGCCTCGAGCGGCAGGCGCATCCCGCGCAGGTTCAGCGTCGAGATCCGTTCTGGGTGCTGGATGCGGTGGATCCGGAAGGTATCGACCATCTGCGCCTTGCCGAGTTCGTAGTTGAGATAGCCGACACGCCCAGCCAGGGTCGTCGCGAACTCGTTCAGGAACGGCTCGCCATCAACGAGGCAGCGACAGATCTCGACACCGAGTTCGGTCTTGCCGGTCTTCGCCGCCGCGGAGATCAAGGAGTTCCATCCCGTCCGGTGAAGCCGTTCGATTGTAGTAGGCAACTCCTCCGGGTTCTCGGCCAAGTCGTCGGCGAGGGAGCGCAGGAAGAGCGGCGCTCTGAAGCCCGCAGCGGCCGCCTCGGCATCCAACTCGCGCGTCACCTTTCGGCGCATCCTCGCCCGCCTCTTCTCCTGAGCCTCCTCTAGCTCGTCGCGCCATACGCGTGGCTTTTGGCGGCCAGCCTTCAGGCCACTGCGGATCGTGCGTGGGATCTCCTCGGGCTCCAGCTCGATCCGGAGGGCGACCGCGGTTACCTGCTCCACGACCTCGGCCTCCCGCAGCCATCCGGCGCCAACCATCTGGCCGAGCCGCCAGGCCGACTCATTGAGGGCGACGTTGCGGCCACCCTCCCTTGCCCGGGCCAGCCGCTCGATCTCGGAGCGAAGAGCGGCCTCGATGTAGCCAGGCGGCGGCAGATTGTCGCCAGTCGGCGGCTCGGGCGCCTCGCCCTCGTCGTCCGGCTGGTGTTCAAGGAAATCGAGTAGAAAGATGGGGACGGGCGGGCGCGGGATGCTCGCCCCTCGCGGCCGGTGGCCCGGAATGAACTCGTACCGGCGCCCGGAGTAGTGCCGGGATGGCGGCAGGACGACGTACTGGCCCCGCCCGCGCCAGTCGACCCCCGTACCAGCGCGTCCGCGTTGTCGGCGTCCGGTCGGGGCCAGCCATACGTGTCGCCCGCCTCCGCCAGTCAGGACGACGGACGCGTCAGGGACGTCCCGTCGCAGACGCCGGTAGATGGGTCGCGCGCTGTCCGAGTCGAAGTCGGCTACGTCAAAGGTCTCTGGCCGGCCGGTCGGCATAGCGATGTTGGCATCGGGCCAGCGCGCAAACCACTCGTCGATCTGACCGCGGTCGGTGGTGGCGTCCTTGAAGCCGTGCGCCGTAAGCGGATTCTTATTCCTAGGCCATATTGGAAAGATGGGAATGCCGAAGTCCAGTGCGTAGACGAGAGCTGCGCGATGCACACGGCCTGCTCGTCGCCTGGTCTCATGGGGTGACCGCATCAGCGACCTGTCGCCGCTCCGTCGGCTTCCACAATGATGGCGCCGTCGTACCAGCGCCCGACCAGCAGCCAAGTGCCCGCCTCGAGACGGACGATATTGCCGCGCTCCGAGATGATGATCAGATCGCCATTCCCACCGACCTCCCAGCGGCGAACATTGGCGAGCAGGAATGGCTGGCCGTCTGTCCGGATCGCGACCAGGTCGCCGGTCTTTGGACGGCTAAACTTGTGATTGAAGATCGGCACCACAGATGCCCTCCTTCGCGGCCGCCGGGGAGTTGACGCTCCTGGCGGCCTTCTTTTCGCAGGTAGAGCCTGCGACTCTTATCCGATGCGGTTCGTAACCGCACGCTTCGGCAGCGCTCACCGAGTTCGGTTCGAACGTGTCGACCCGGCAACCAGTCAGCAACCTCATCGCGGCTCGACCTCTTCCCGCAACTCCTCAAAGACGCGGTCGATGTCGGCTGGCCGCGCCAGCAGGCGCCGTCCAACCCGCACTGGGCCGGCACGATGGAGCAGACTGAGGCAGGCATCACGACCGAGCCCGGTCGACTGCATGAGTTCTTTCACGTCGACCAGGATCCGCGTCGGCTGCAAGAAAATCGGTTCACTCATCGCGCTGCGGTCAAGTCCAGCGCACTGAGCTGGGCCAGGAAGCTCGCGTAACGCGCTGCCGTCTCTCCATGCGGGACGCGATTCTTGTGCTCGTAGCGCCAGATCGTCGTCGGCGAGGTGGCGCATGCGCGAGCTACGTCGGATAGGCTCAGCGCGGCTCGCTCCCGCAGCGCCTTCGCCGAGCCATCGCTGACGAGGCGCCGCACCATCGCGAGCATCAGAACGCTCTCCGGCTTAGCCATAAGATGCACCGTAAAGGATTTGTCAAAGCTTTCCCCTACCCATCTCTGACGCTTGGGGAATGTCCTGACCAAACCTTTACCAACCGTCTAAGATTGCTCCAGTGGAGTCAATCGACGGCGGCCTGATCCGATGGCCGGACAGACGATCAGGGCCTTTCATCGCGCGTCTCAAGCTGGGCCAGGTCGGCGACCGTCTGGAGGTCGTCGAAGTGACCATCGGCAGCGTCAGGGGCAATCGCATCATCTCTGGCGGTACGCTTCGAGACGCACGCGTCGCGGAGCTGGCAGCCCACGCGTTGGGGAATCTACAGCTTGGCGCTGCCGACGCTCAGGTAGGCCCCGGTGAACTGCTTAATGCAGGTGACATGCCCGCCGACTTTCATCGCCACCGGGCAGACTTTTGGGCCGGGGCAAAGGCCGAAGCAGAGCGCCTCGCGCCGATGATCGAGGCAAGTCTCTCTGGAACGGGTCGACGCTATCCGGCGGGCCATCTTCAGCGCGTCGCCGACATCTACAGTCGCGCGCGGCAACTGCACCAGCACCCGACGAAGTCGGTCGCGAACGCACTGAGTATCTCGTTCAGCGCAGCAGCGAAGCAGGTTCACCGCGCACGCGAGGCGCATCTCCTCCCACCGACAACCCAAGGCAAGGCAGAGAGCCCTCGTTCCGCCCCACAAGACAGGAGGAAGCAATGAGCACGAAGACGCGCAGGATCTCGGGCACGGGGTCCCTCTTCAAGTGGCTGAAGAAGAACTCAGAGACGGGCGAGCCCGAGCACATCGGATGGTGCGCCGTTGCGGACCTCGGATATGGCACCGACGGCAAGCGCAAACGCCAGGCCGTCCGCGGCCGCACACAACGGGAGGTCGTAGACCGGCTGAACGAGCTGCTCCGTGACCATCAGCGCGGCGTCCTGCCGAAGTCCGGGCGGACTACGGTTGCGCAGTGGCTTACCACCTGGCTCGGGAAGGTCGAGACGAGCGTCCGCCCGCGAACTCACGAGTATTACCGATGGATCGTCCGGGAGCACCTGGTCCCCACGATCGGCCTGAAGCCCTTGGGCAAGCTGAGCCCGTCGGACGTCGAGGCAATGCTCGGCAACCGCCTACAGGCCGGTCTATCGCCGCGTACGGTTGACCACGTTCGAGCTGTGCTCCGGAACGCGCTCCGCTGGGCTGAGCGCGACGGACTCATCAGCCGCAATGTGGCCAGCCTGGCGACTCCGCCGCGAGTCCCGCGGGTGGAAATGCGAACGATGAGCCCGGAGGGCGTCAAGGCCTTCCTGGCCGCGCTGGCCGGGCATCCGCTCGAGGCTCTCTACATCACCACGCTCGGGCTGGGACTGCGCCAGGGCGAGGTCCTCGGCCTTCGGTGGTCAGACATCGACCTCGACGCCCGACGCTTGCGCGTCAGTCGCGCCCTTCAGTACATCCGGCCGGTGGCCGGCGGCGCCGGCGTGGCTCACCTAGTCGAGCCGAAGTCCGGGACCTCAAGGCGAGCGCTCGACCTGCCCGAGCCCGTGGTCGACGCGCTGCGCCAGCACCGGTCGCGCTGGCTGGCCGAGAAGATCCGCCTCGGTCCTCGCTGGCTGAACGAGTGGGACCTGGTCTTCGTCGGTCCCTTCGGCGAGCCGCTCAACCCGCGCCTGTTGCTGGAGGACTTCCACGCGGTCCTGAGGGGCGCCCAGCTGCCCGAGATCCGCTTTCACGATCTCCGGCACTCCTGCGCGTCGCTGCTGCTACTGGCGGGCGTCCCGGCCCGGATGGTGCAGGAGATCCTCGGGCACTCCAGCATCACCCTGACGCTCGGCACCTACAGCCACGTTCTGCCCGAGCTGCGCGAGCAGGCGGTCCGGGCTCAGGCCGGCATATTGGGCGGCTGAACCGGCTTCGGAGCCCACCTGCACCGCTGCACGGCCTCGATTACCTCGTCGCCGGTGAAGGTGGAAGCAACGGCTCCGCGCCGAAGCTTCAGAAGTACCGCGTCGCTGGCCGATGGCTGCGGCCTTGTATCGCCGGCGTTGGTCCAGCTCTGGAGATCCGTCGCCATGATGAGCCTCGATCGACGGTAGTCGACGACGGTGTCGTGATCGATGAATGGATGGTCGCCCTTGCGAAGAACGCAGGTCAGGTCAACCGTGTAGTCACGCAGGCTCGTGAGACTAAAGATCGCGATCTCGCCATCGCGGTTGGGGTCAGTGCCGACTATCCAGACGTGGCCATTGCCGCTCGGGGCCAGATGTAGGTAGGTGTACCCGCAGAACACCTAGCCGAGAGCGCGGCGACCTATCTCGTAGTAGTAATCAGCTTCCGAGACGAGACCCTGAATCTCAGACTTCGACTTACCCGACGCCTTCAGGATCGTCACCGGGTCGATTCGTTGGGACTTGCCCTCGCCGGGGTCATTCCATTCCGGTAGCCGGTGCACCGCATCCATGATTCGGGCGTGATCTCCGCCGAGCTCGTCGAAGACCTGCCGCAACAGGTCCTTTTCATATCGGGACAGAGGGCCCACCTCGGCGGGCTCACGCTTGAGCTCCACCCAGTAGCGGTCCTTCTTGGCGATCGCGCCGCCAAGGATTGGCTTACCTGCTCCGCCGGCCTTGATTTGGTCGTACAGGAGGCTGAGGACGGGCCCCTGGTGCATGGCCCACATCTCGTCGCCGGTGATCGTCTCGCCAGTTTCGATGAGGGACCGCCGATCGGCCAGGTAGAGGACCTTGAGGAGATCGATGTACCTCATGGAGCCGCCCGCCATCCGTAGCACGCGGGCTGCCGCTTCGGTGGCTCTCCGCTCGTCGAAGACGAACTTCATGCCAACAGCGTCCGTTTGGGGCACTAGGTCAGAGTAGAACACATCTTCGGTGGGGTGTCAGGGCCAATCGGCCCCCTGCTGGCTACACCGTTGGCTACACCTGCCGGGGTAGCGATCGCCATCGGTCAGACAGCGGTAGGCCGGTTCGAGGCCGGATCCGAATACGAAATTGGCGGGGATGGATGGGAATCGAACCCACCGGGGACGGCTCAGCACCGCCCCCCAGACAGTTTTGAAGACTGCGGAAGGCACCAGCCCCCGAACATCCCCGGGCCGGAACTGAATGCTAGCCGGTGTTGCCGAAGGGCCTGGTGAGACGCCAGAACCCGCCCGGCTCGAAGAGGGGACCGTCGGTGACGAGCGTCGCCGTCTGGGGCTGACCCGATCCGATCCAGGCCGACACCGACCCGGCGGCCTCGCCGTCGGTCAGGGGCGGGGTTACCGCCGGCGCCTTCACGCGGCGATGGAGGATCATGCCCGGCCAGCCCGGCAGGATTATGTCCGACTGCGCCACCAGGCCGGTGCGGCTGCCCCACGGTGCGCGGTACTCGGCAACCGCCTGGGCGGACGCGATCGCCGGGACCAGCTTCAGGCCGGAGACCACCGCCGCGATCAACTTCTCGGAGGCATCGAAGGCGTCGGCCAGGGTCGGCAGGTCCATCACGACACCGACCACGGTGACCGGCAGGCCGGGGATTCTCTCCCTGCCGGCGAACAGAAAGCAAGCACCCGCCGCCGGAGAGGAGCCGGTCTTGATGCCGACGATGCCCTGGGATCCGAGCGCGTAGTCGACGTTGATGCTGGTCGCTGCCAGTGGCAGTTCCACCTGCTCCTGGGAGGCCACCTGGGTGAGGGTCGGGTCGGCCAGCAGCGCCTGGCCGGCGAGAATGAGGTCGGTCGGCGTTCCGACCGTGGATGCCGAGAAGCCGCTCGGGTCGGCGAAATGGGACTTGGTCATACCGAGCCTGGCGGCGAATCCGTTCATCTTGGTCACGAAGGCCCCGACGGTCCCCGCGTCCCAGCGCGCCAGGATATCCGCGTAGTCATTGGCCGAAGGGACCAGCATCCCGTCCAGCAGCTCCCGCTCGTTGAGCGATTCGCCGGCTTCGACCGGGACCACCGACTGACCGCCAGAGGCCTCCACCTGGTAGTCGGCGACGTCGGCGGGAGTCACCGTCACGGTGGGGCCGCTGTCCGTCGGCGTCAGCGGGTGGTCGGCCATTATCACCAGCGCGGTCACCACCTTGGCGATGCTGGCCATGGGCAGGGCCGAACCGTCGCCGTGGCTGCCCACGACGCCGATGCCGGCCACCGCAACCGCGGCCTCCCCGGCGGGCCAGGGCAGGGCCGGCGCCTGCCCCGGGACCCTCGTCAGCTCGGTCACCGTCTGGGTGGCGGCCACCGGGTCGACGGGACGGACGAAGTTGAGCACGCCGGCCAGGAGCAGGAACGGAATGGCCAGCAGCAGCCACCTCGCCACGGCGTTCGCCGGCTAGATCAGAGCGGAGAGCTTGGCCTTGAGGTCGCCTTTCATGGTCGGCCGGTAGCCGACCTGGCGCTCGACGGGTTTGCCGCCCTTGAAGAGGATCACCGTCGGTATCGACATGATGCCGAGGCTCATCGGCGTCCGCGGATTGGCATCGATGTCCATCTTGAGCACCTTCGCCTTGCCGCCGAACTCGCCGGCGATGTCCTCGACGATGGGAGCGATCATCCGGCAGGGTCCGCACCATTCCGCCCAGAAGTCGACCAGGACCGGTTGCTCGGATTGGAGGACGGTTGCTTCGAACTCGGAGTCGGTCACGGAGCCGATGTTTGACATGGTGGCTAAAGAGTACGCCCTAATCGGTGGACCGCTTGGTCGCGGCGGACGGCTTTTCGGCCGCCTTGGCGGGCTTGGACTCGGACTTCGCGTCAGCCTTGGATTCGGACTTCGATTCCGAGCTGGATTCCGTCTTCGACTCCGACTTCGACTCGCCCCCGGAGCCTGAGTCGGAGCCGGTCGCCTCGGATGAGCCGCCCTCGCGGGAGGAGCTCGAACCGGCATTGGACGACTTCGCGTTCTTGTAGTCGGTCGTGTAGTACCCGCTGCCCTTGAAGATTATCCCGGCCGGGTAGACCATCTTGTAGAGCGGGCCCATGCAGTTCGGGCAGACCTTGAGCGGCTCCTCCGACATCGTCTGGAGGACCTCCAGCTCGTGGCCGCACTGCTCGCAGCGGTATCCGTAGATCGGCATTCAGATTTCAGTCTCTAGGGTTCGGCCCGATCCAGCCGGGCGAGGACCATCCCGCTCGGCGGCTTGGGGTGAAAGTAGGTGCTCTTCTGGGGCAGCACGCTGCCCGACTGGGCGAGCTTCAAAACCACCGCCAGGTCCGGCGCGTCGAGAAAGAATGCCTGCTGGCCGCGGCCCTCGTCGACCCAGCTGACCGCCTCCTCGGCGTCGCGGGTGTAGATGAGGACCTCCTCCGCGCTCCTCTTCCCGAGCATGTTGTCGATCACCTGCCGGTGGAGCTCGACCAGGGCCAGCTCGCCCTCCAACGGCAGCACCTGGAAGCGGCCGCCGGCGTAGTGACCGGCCGCCACCCGTCCGGGCAGCGCGGCCAGCACCTCGTCGAGCGAGCCGGCCGGCTCGCCGCCGGTGACCACCACCGGCGCCACTCGCATCACCCGGTGGGTGGGCAGGACGACCAGCCCGGGGTCATCGATGTCTCCCAAAAGCACCATGGCGTGGTTGGCCGCGCTGTGGGGCTGGGCGCCGACCTCCACCGCGTAGGCGAGGGCGGTCTCGTAACGGTGGTGGCCGTCGGCGATCAGCAGAGGCAGTCCCGCGAAGGCGCCGGTGACTCCTGCCTGCCAGGCGGGGTCGGCGATCGTCCAGAAGCGGTGCGAGGACCCGTCGGAGGTTGTAAAGGTTGCCGACGGCTCGCCGGTGAAGGCCTCGTCGAGGAGGGCCGGCAGGCGCGTGCCAGCGCCTCGATAGACGAACCAAAGGGGCTCCAGGGCCGTCGCGGTGGCGCGGTAGAGCTCGAGGCGGTCCGCCTTGGGGCCGCCGTGGGTGCGCTCGTGGGGGAGCACCTGGCCCTCGCCGTAGGGGACCAGCTGCACGGCGCCGACCAGCCCCCGCCGGGTGCGGCCGGCAAGGGTCTGCTCGTGAAGATAGAAGTTGGCCTCCGAATCCTCGGCGAGCACGCCCGAGGCCAGCCAGGACGCCTCGGTCGCGGCCGCGCCGGTGTAGTCGGTTCCCGGCTTCGTCAGGCGGACGATGTTGTACGGCGAGCGCGACCGGTAGGTCTCGACCTCCTCTTCAGGGATGACGTCGTAGGGCGGGGAGAGGACGGCGGCGAGGTCGGGCACCGCGGCGGGCGAATAGCGCGTCCCATGGAACGGCCGGACGGTCGCCAAAACTAGCGCCCGCCGAGCTCGACGTAGCGGAGGTCGCTCATCCCCTGGACCAACCGCAGCTCGTTGAGGACGGGATCGGGGACCGCGTCGTCCACCGCCAGCAGCATCATCGCCCGGCCGCGCGGCGCGTCGCGGCCGACCTGCATCGAGGCGATGTTGATGTCGTGGCCACCGAGGATGGTCCCGAAGCGTCCCACCACCCCGGGCCGATCCTCATGGCGGCTGACCAGGAACCGGCCCTCCGGCACCAGGTCGACGCGGAAGGCGCCGATACCGATCACCCGCGGCTCACCGAGCAGCACGGTGCCCGACGCCTCGAAGTCACCGACCCGGAGCCGGATCACGCTCGGGTAGCTGGAGGCCGAGCCGGCGATCCGCCTCTCGACCAGCTTCAGCCCCCGTCCGGCGGCCACCAGGCGCGCGTTGACGTTGTTGATCCGTTCCTCGGTGAAGGGAGCCAGCAGGCCCCGCAGCGCCGCGGCCGTCAGCAGCGTCGGGTCCGCTTCGGCGACCTCGCCCTCGTAGACCATCTCGAGGGCGCCGACCCGGCCGCCCTCGAGCTGGACGTAGAGCGAACCCAGCCGCTCGGCCAGGATCGCGAACGGCCGCAGGACGGCGAGCTCCTCGGCCGGCAGGGCGGGCGCGTTGACCGTGTAGCGGGGCAGCTCGCCGGCGAGCACTGCCGCAACCTCCTCGGCGACGTCGAAGGCGACCGAGGTCTGCGCCTCGGCCGTGGAGGCGGCGATGTGGGGGGTGGCGACGAAATTGGGCTGCTCCAGCAGCGGGCTGCCGGTCGGCGGCTCGTTCTCGAATACGTCTGCGGCGGCGGCGGCGATCTCGCCGCGACCGAGGGCCGCGGCCAGCGCGGCCTCGTCGACGATGCCGCCGCGCGCCGCGTTGATCAGGCGGGCGCTGGCCTTCATCAGAGCCAGCCGGTCCGCGTCGATGAGGTTGCGGGTCGCGTCTACCAGCGGCACGTGAATGGTGACGAAGTCGGACCGCTGAAGCAGCTCGTCGAGAGAGACCAGCTCGACGTTGAACTGCTCGGCCCGCTCTTCGGGGACTACCGGGTCGAAGGCGATAACCTCCATCTCCAGGCCCTGGGCGCGCTTGGCGACCTCGGTGCCGATGTTGCCGAGCCCAATCACGCCCAGCGTCTTGCCGCGGATCTCGACGCCGGTGTACTTGGACCGCTGCCACTCGCCGCGGCGAACCGACGCGTCGGCCTGTGGGATCCAGCGGGCTAGCGAAAGCATCAGCGCGACGGTGTGCTCGGCGGCCGCGGCGATGTTGCCACGGGGGGCGTTGACGACCAGGATGCCACGCTTGGTGGCGGCGGCGACGTCGATGTTGTCGACTCCAACCCCGGCCCGGCCGACGACCCGCAGGCGCTTTCCGGCGTCGAGCACGGCCTCGGTCACCTTGGTCTGCGAGCGCACCACCAGCGCGTCCACATCGGCGACGGCAGCGCAGAGATCGGCCTCGCCGAGACCGGTCTGCACGGTCACCTCGCCGATCTCACGGAGCCGGCCGAGGCCGTCCTCGGCGAGCTGGTCGGCGACCAGGATCCGGGTCAATTAGTGGGCCGCGACCGTCTCCGAAGCGCCCGCCAGGATCGGCTGTGCGGCAGCCAGGGTCCGGCCATCGGCGGGCGCGTGGTCGAGCTCCTCCAGCGCCTGCTCAAGAGCCCAGAGGACCTGGACGAGGTCGCCCTCGTCGATCGCCCCCAGGTGGCCGACCCGGACGATCCGCTCGCTGATCTTGGCCTGGCCTCGACCGCCGGCGATGATGACCCCGTGGCGGCTGCGCATCAGCTTGCGGAGCGCCTCGACCTCGATCCCGTCAGGCACGACTGCCGCCGTGACGGTGGCCGAGCGGTAGCCCTCCCGCGCCAGCAGGGTCAGGCCGGCCGCGAACAGGCCCGCCGCCGTCGCGTCCGCGATCCGGCGGTGGCGGGCGAAGGCGTTGGCGAGTCCCTCCTCGCGAAGCATCCGGATGCCTTCCTGGACGGCGAAGAGGGTGCTCACCGCGGGAGTCGAGGGCGTGAAGCCCTTTTCGGCCCAGGTGCGGTGGGACTTCCAGTCGAAGTAGAAGCGCGGCGAGCGGCTCCGTTCGACGAATTCCCAGGCCCTTGGGCCCACCGCCGCGAAGGCGATCCCCGGCGGGGACATCCAGCCCTTCTGACTGCCGCTGAGAACCACGTCCAGGTCCCAGGCATCCATCTGCAAATCCATCGAGGAGGCGGAGGAGATGGCGTCCACCACGAGTAGCCGGCCGGCGTCCCGGACGACGCGCGCCAGCTTTGCAATGTGGTTCGTGAGCCCGGTCGAGGTCTCGTTGTGGGTGAGGAAGACGACCTTCGCGTCCGGGTTGGCGGCCAGCGTCTCGGCGAGGACCGCCTCCTCGATTGGCTGCCCCCAGTCCACCGAAAGCCTGGTGACCTCCGCGCCGTAGGCGGCGTTGATGTCGGCGAAGCGGTCGCCGAAGACGCCGCAGGTGCCGACGATCACGCGGTCACCCGGCGAGACCAGGTTGGCGACCGCCGACTCCATGGCGCCGGTGCCCGAGGAGGTGACGATCAGCACGTCGGCCGTCTCGGTCCCGAAGACCTCGCGGACGCCGGCGGAAACTTCCCGGTGCACCGCCGCGAACTCGCCGCCGCGGTGGTCGACCATCGGGCGCGACATCGCGCGCACGACCCGGTCGGGGAGCGGCGTCGGACCAGGGATCCGCAGTTGCTCGGTCATCGGTGGTCCGCGGTGAAGGGGATGAGGGCGATCTGGCGGGCGCGCTTGAGCGCCACGGTCAGCGGGCGCTGGTGGCGGGCGCAGGTGCCCGTCACGCGCCGTGGCAGGATCTTGCCCCGCTCACTGATGAAGCGGCGGAGGCGAGAGACCTCCTTGTAGTCGATGTACTGGACCTTCTCGACGCAGAAGCTGCAGACCTTGCGGTGCGTGCGCTTCGGCTTTCCTTCCCTGGGCGGCATTTCTTGACTCCTAGAACGGGATCTCGTCGGGATCGACATCCCGCGGCATGTCCTCGGCCATTCCGGGCAGGTCGTCGACCGGCGAGGCGCCGACGGCCACGCCCGCTCCCGCGCCACGCGGCTCGAGGAACTGGACGTCGTTGGCGACGACCTCGGTTGCGCGGCGCTTAACCCCGTCCTGGCCGTCCCAGGATCGAGTCTGGAGCCGACCTTCGACGTACACCAGGGAGCCCTTGTGGAGGAAGTCGGCGACCTGCTGGGCTAGGTTCCGCTTGCCGATGTTCCAGGCCACGATGTTGTGGTAGTCGGTGAACTCCTTGCGCTCCCCATCGGTGCCTGACGAGTAGCGGTTGGTGGCGATCGAGAAGGAGGTGACCGGCTGCCCGCTGGGGGTGTAGCGCATCTCGGGATCCTTGGTCAGGCGGCCCATCAACATCACCTTGTTCAGGCTTGCCATTTACGCCTCCTCCTCGGCCTCGGACCCGTCCGAGGCCACCTCATCGGCCACCGGTGCGCTTTCGACCTCGGCGGGCTCATCTACCGCGCTCGTCTCCGTTGCTTCAGCGGGCGCCGCCGTTTCCGCCGCTTCCACCTCGGGCGGCACTGTCGTCTTGTCGGTCGCCGCGCCGGGCTTTATCACCGGCTTGCGGACGATCAGGTGGCGGAAGACCTGGTCGGAGATCTTGAGGGTCGCCTCCATCTCGGGAACCCGGAGGGGCTCGATCTGGAAGTCGGTCAGCACGTAGTGACCCTCTTTCAGGTGGTCGACCTCGTAGGCGAGGCGGCGCTTGCCCCAGACGTTGGTGTTCTGGATGGTGCCCTCGAGGCTCTCGATGAGGGTCTCCACCCGCTTGGTGACGTCTGGTAGATCGGCCTCCTCGACGTCGGGCCGGACGATGTAAAGGATCTCGTAGTCGCGCAGCAACTTGGTTGGGATGACTTCTCCTCTCCATGGGTTCGGGCCCCGGGGCAACGGAAACACTCCGGCCGGGACCAGAAAGGAACCTCGGTATTCTATCAATCCCTTGTCCAAGACCAAGCAGCGCCGCCCTGCCGGCAGGCGCTACGCCAGGGTTCAGCCCAAAAAGAGCTGGTGGAGCGAACTCCCGCTGCTACCGATCGTTGTCGGCGTGCTGCTGCTGGGCGCCGCCGTGAGCCTGATCGTGGTTGCCTTGGCCAGCAGCAAGGGCAGCTCGACCGCCGGCCAGACGATCGACGGGATCCAGTGCCAGTCGAACGAGCAGTTGGCGGTCCACTACCACGCCCATCTCTCGATCGTGATCGATGGCAATGAGACCGTTCTCCCTGCCGGGATCGGAATCGACAACACCAACCAGTGCCTCTATTGGACTCACACCCACCAGACCGATGGAGTCATCCACATCGAGGCGCCGCAGTCGTCGGCCAAGCGCAAGTTCACGCTGGGCAACTTCTTCGACGTCTGGCAGAAGCCGCTCGACCCGACCCACATCGGCGACACCACAATCGGCAAGAACCAGAAGCTGGTGATGTTCGTGGACGGCAAGCCCTACACCGGCAACCCACGGAACATCGTGCTCGGCGCCCACACCCTGGTCGTGCTCGAGATCACGCCGCCGGAAGTCAACCCGCCGCCGACCTTCACCTTCCCCGCCGGGGAGTAGCCCCCGCTCGACCGCCGGCCGCTCAGCCGCCGAGGAGGATGCGCGCCTCTCGCAGGCGCTCGAGAGCGGCCTCGCCCCTGCCCTCGCGTAGCAACGCCACGGCCAGCCGGGCGTGGCCGTCGGCGTCGAGGCGGTGGACCTGGCCGGAGAGGATCGCCTCCAGCCGAGCCTCCCGGTAACCGTCGCCCTGGGCCCGGATGGCTTCCCGCTGGGCCTCCAGCAGCACACGCCCGCGCTCTTCGCGACCCAGCCTGAGCATCGCCTCTCCCGCGCAGAGCCGAGCGTCCACCCCCAGTGGCCACTCGGTGGCGTCGAGCGCGGGCTCGATCAGCGCCAGGCAGCGGCGGAGGTTGCCTCGAGCCAGCTCCGCGCGGGCCTTTTCGAGCGCGATCTCGCGATCGAGGCTGGGTTTCGAACCGTCGAGGAGGTAGTCGACCGGGGCCTGGAGGCGGTCGGCGATCACGCGCAGCACGCGGACCGAGGGCCGGGCCTTGTTGAGCTCCACCTGGTTCAGAAAGGCGCGGCTGAAATCACCACCGGCAACCTTGGCGAGGCTCATGCCGCGCTCCATCCGGAGCTTGCGAACGCGGTCACCGAGCGTCTCGCTCATGTAAACGCGGACTTTACAACAAACGCCGCCTACATATAGGCCTTCGGGCTGAGGCTCCTGCTGATCGACGTGAAGTTGCGGAACCCGGTTGCCGTGACGATGCCGGAATCCTCGACCCGCACCCCGCCCAGGCCCTCCAGGTAGAGGCCGGGCTCGACGGTGACCACGTCCCCCTCCTCGAGGGGCACGTCGGTGGGCCGCAGGTTGGGCAACTCATGGACGTCGAGGCCGACCCCGTGGCCCGTCGAGTGGATCATCATCGGCACTCCCGAAGGCGACTCCCAGCCCTTGTAGGCGGCGCCGAAGCCGCCCTCTTTGAGAACCCGGCAGACTTCGTCGTTGACCGCGCGGCCGGTGACGCCCGGGCGGATCATTCCGATCGCCGCGTCCAGGGCCCGGACAACGACCTCGTGCATCCTGCGAACCGTGTCGGGCACCTCGCCCGGGACCACCGTTCGGGTCAGGTCGCCGTGGTAGCGGGAGATCCGGCCCCGGGGGAAGATGTCGATGATCACGGGCGCGTTGGCGCGCACCTGGCCTTCACCGCGGTAATGCGGCATCCAGCACTCGGGTGAACCGGCCACGATCATGTCCTCGCAGCTGTAGCCGATCTCGTTGAGCACGCCCTGGGCGGCCGCCATCAGCCGCTCCGAGGTGAGCGGCCGGCCGTCGAGCTCGAGCGTGCCGTCGACCACCTCAGCCGAGCCGAGGAGGCCGGCGACCTCGCAGACGGCGGCCTCGGCGGCCCGCTGGGCGCCGTGGATCCAGGCGGCCTCGTCGGGACCCTTGCGCCGACGTTCGGCCACGAAGAGCTGCTTGTCGATCTCGACCGAGATGTCCTGCTCACGCAGCTCGTCCAGGTATCCCGAGGGCAGCTTGGCGGAGACGCGAACACGATCCAGGCCGCGCTCTTTGAGCAGCCGGGCAGCCAGCCGGGCCCAGGCCCGGTAGCCGTCCGGGTCGTTGTCCCAGCCGACGTCGGCGATGTTCACCACCCTGCGGGCGCTGCTCGCCGCGCGGCCACGCTCCAGCTCGAGGACGCTCACCGCGAGCAGGTCGTCGTCCTTACCGAACCGTATGTAGAGGCCGGGGTCGTGGAGGAGCAGTCGGGTCGCGTAATAGAAGTCGGAATCGTCGCCGTTGTTGATCAGGACCAGGGGCAGGTCTTGTTCCACGTTTTACATCCGTACCTCGTGACGGGCGGACTGCAGGTGCTCGATGGCGCTGGAGAAGAGCTGGGCGAGCGCAGCCGGCGCCGCCGACTCTACCCGCGCCTGGACGGCGTCGGCAAAAGCCTCGGGGAAGCTAGAGCGAAGCAGTCGCAGCTGCTGCTCGTAGACGACCGGCAGGGCGTAGGTTCGCGGCGTGATGGTGCCGTCCAGATTGAGCCACCCCTGGAGCTGGTAGCCGTCCAGGTAACCGAGCTCGAAGCCGAGCCGGCGGAGCTCGTGGAGGTCCCGACGAAGGGTCCGCTCCGACACGCCGCAGGCCGAAGCCAGCTCGGACGGGTGCTGCCCGGGATGGCGGACCACCTCGGAGAGGATCGAGAGAAGCCGCGTGAACCGCTGCGAACGGTTCAAGTGAGTGAACCCGACGGCTCGGTTGCTAGCCGATCTCTTCCCAGGAGGGCGCCGGCCCGGCGTCGAAGTCCGGCTCGGCCTCGTCCTGGTTGGCCGCGGTCTGATGGAAGCGGTTGGCGATCACCTGGTACGCCATCGCCTTGGGGATGCCGAGCTTGGTGAGTGACTTCACCTCGTCCGCCATCACCTTGTCGCGGGCGGCCTCGATGGCCGCCACGATCTCGTCAACGGTCGCCTGTCGCTTGCTCATTTACTGCTGACGAAGTTTACCCCACGGGTCCCGAGAGCAAACGGGAACGCCGTCGCTGGCGATCTAGACTTAACCTTCGTGCCCAAGTACGGCCCTGACAAGATCCGCAACGTGGCGATCCTGGGCCACTCGCACGAGGGTAAGACCACCCTGGCCGAGTCCCTCCTGCACGCTACCGGCACCATCCCCCGGATGGGCGCCACCGACGCCGGCACCGCGACCATGGACTTCGAGCCCGAGGAGGTGCGCCGCCGGATGTCGATCGGCCTGGGGGTCGCCTCGGTCGAGCACAACGGCTACAAGGTCAACCTCGTCGACGCCCCTGGCTTCTTCGACTTCGCCGGCCAGGTGGTGAGCGCCCTGCGCTCGGTTGAGGGTGCGTTGGTGGTGGTCAGCGCCAATGCGGGTTTGGCGGTGGGGACCGAGATCGCCTGGGACCAGTGCAACCGCGACCAAAAGCCGCGGCTGGTGGTCGTCAACAAGATGGACAAGGAGAACGCCGACTTCTTCGGCACCGTGTCCGCGCTCCGGGAGGCACTGAAGCCGAAGCCGGTCCCGATCCAGGTCCCCATCGGCTCCGAGGCTGACTTCAAGGGCGTGGTCGACCTCCTGCACATGAAGGCCTTCGTCACCGGCGGCGACGGGAAGGGCCAGGAGGTCCCGATCCCCGAGGAGCTCAAGGGCCGGGTCGAGGAATACCGGGCGCAGATGATGGAGGCAGCCGCGGAGGGCGACGACGAGCTGTTGGAGAAGTATCTCGAGGAGGGCGAGCTCAACGAGGAGGAGATGCAGAAGGGCCTCCGCGAGGGCATCGTTGCCGGCACCGTGGCACCGGTCGTCTGCTGCTCGGCGGCGAAGCAGCTGGGGGTGCGGACGATCCTCAATTCGGTGATCGACCTCTTCCCAGCGCCCGAGGACGCCGGCGGACCCGCACGCGCCTTCGTCTTCAACACCACCGCCGACCCCTTCGTCGGCCGGGTCACCTATTTCAAGGTGGTCGCCGGCTGCATCAAGGGCGACCAGCACGTCCAGAACCTGAACCGCAATGCCGACGAGAGGATCGCCGGGCTCTTCTTCCCGAGAGGAAAAGAGCACGTCAACACCGCCGAGGTCTGCGCCGGCGACATCGGCGCTGTGGCCAAGCTGCAGAACACCCTCACTGGCGACACCATCGGCGAGAAGGCGGCCCAGCCGGAGCCGCCGATCGACCTGCCGGGCCCGGTCTACGCCCTGGCGATCTTTCCCAGGGCGCGCGGCGACGAGGAGAAGATCGGCAGCGGCCTCGCCCGGCTGTCCGAGGAGGACCCCACCCTGCACATCGACCGCACCGAGGAGACGCACGAGCTGGTCATCTCGGGCCTCGGTGACGTCCACCTCGACGTGATCCTCGAAAAGCTCGGTCGCAAGTACGGCGTCCAGGCCACCTCCCAGCTGCCCAAGGTCGCCTACCGGGAAACCGTCGCTGGCACCGCCAAGGTCGAGGGCCGCCACGTCAAGCAGTCGGGCGGCCACGGCCAGTACGCGGTCTGCACCATCGAGGTCTCGCCCACCACTCGAGGCGACGGCTTCGTCTGGGAGGACAAGATCTTCGGCGGCTCCATCCCGCAGAACTTCCGGCCATCGGTCGAGAAGGGCGTGGTGGACACCATGGGCAGGGGCGCGGTAGCCGGCTACCCGATGGTGGACGTCAGGGTGGCGCTGCTGGACGGCAAGTTCCACACCGTCGACTCCTCCGACATGGCCTTTCAGTTGGCGGGGGGGACGGCGATGCGCAAGGCGGCGATGGACGCCGGCCCAGTCATCCTGGAGCCGGTGATGGACGTCACCATCACCGTGCCCGAAAGGAACCTGGGCGACATCATGAGCGACGTCAACGGTCGCCGCGGCAAGATCGCCGGCACCGAACCCGGCGACGGCACCCAGACCGTCCGCGCCCAGGTCCCCGAGTCCGAGCTGCAGAAGTTCGCGCTCGACCTCCGCTCTATCACACAGGGTCGCGGCACCTTCAGCAAGGCCTTCTCCCATTACGAGGAGATGCCCCAGCACCTCGCCAAGCCGCTGATCGAGGCGTTCCAGAAAGCCCGCACCGACCACGAGTAGATGACTTCAAGCGCCCATGACGTCGTCGTGATCGGCGGCGGCGTCACCGGCGCCGGCGTCGCCCGTGATCTCGCCCGCCGGGGAGCGTCCGTCCTGCTGCTGGAAAAGGAGGACTACGGGGCCGGCACCAGCGGGGCCTCCAGCTGGATGATCCACGGCGGTCCCCGCTACCTGGAGTTCGACTGGCGGACGACCCGCCTCAGCGCGGAGGACGCCGGCAAGATCGTGACGATCGCCCGGCACCTGGTCCACCGGGTCGTCTTCCTGATCCCGGTCCTGCCCGGCGACAAGCACAACCTGGAGCGGCTGGAGACGGCGATGGAGGTCTACGACCGCTTCCAGCCCCTCAAGCTCTCCAACCACCACCTCCGGCTGACACCGGATGAGGCACGGCGGCTGGAGCCGGGCCTGACCGACGCGATGCTGGGCGCGATGACCATGGAGGAGTGGGGCGTGGACCCCCACCGGCTGACCTGGGCGAACGTCCAGGACGCCGTGGAGAAGGGCGCCCGGGCCCAGAACCACTCCCGGGTGGTGAACCTCATCCGTGACGGCAGAACCGTCCTCGGGGTCCGTTACCGGGGGCCCGACGGCGGCCTCCACGAGGCGCGGGCCCGGGTGACCGTCAACGCGACAGGTCCCTGGTCGCCGGAGCTCGGCCGGATGGCGGAGGTAGACATTGCGCTCCGTCCTGCGAAGGGGATCCACATCGTTTACGACCGCCGCGTCAGTAACTTCGCGATCAGCTGTGATGCGATCGACGGCCGCGGGCTGCTGATGGTGCCGCACGGGAATTTCACCCTCGCCGGGACCACCGACGACGACTTCTACGGGGACCCCGACGACCTGGAGGTGACCAGCGACGAGGTCGATTACATCCTGCAGGCGTTCGACCGCGTCATGCCCTCGCTGAGAGAGCACCGGGCCATCCGGGCCACCGCGGGAGTGAGGCCCACCATCCGCCGCTGGCGCAGCTACGAAGACGATCTCTCGCGTCGCTACGAGGTGGTCGACCACGCGGCCGAGGCGCCGGGCCTAGTGAGCGTCATCGGCGGCAAGCTCTCGATGTACCGGTTGATGGCCGAGGAGACCGCCAACCTGGTCTGCGTCAAGCTCGGCCTGGAGGCATCCTGTACGACCGGCTCGGCGCCGCTGCCGGGAAGCGAGGTCGAGCCGGAACCGGCCCAGGAGCTGGCCCGCCGGTTCGAGATCACCGCGCTCGCCGCGGCGCGGCTTCAGACCCGCCAGGGCTGCCGCGCGCCGCGGGTCTTCGAGGGACGCCCCGAGCGGGGGCTCGTCTGCCGCTGCGAGCCGATCACGATCGCCGAGCTCCGCTACGCCGCGCGCTTGGAGCAGGTGCGGACGCTGGCCGACGCCTTCCGCCGGGTCGGCCTCGCCGCCGGTCCCTGCTCGGGCGCGCTCTGCCTGGACCGCGCCGCCGAGGTGGTCGGCCGCGAGATCGGCTGGAGTCCGAGCCAGCGGCGCCAGGCCGTGGCCGAATTCCGAGCCGAGCTCTGGCTGGGGCGGGCGCCGGTGCTCGATCGCTGGGGCTGGGCGGAACAGGAGTTGGTCGCGGGGGCCAACCGTGCCTGAGCCCACCGGGAGCCGTGGCGACCGCGTTTCTGCGCTCAGCCGCCTGGCATTGGCCTACGCACGCCACCAGGCCCGCCGGTGGTCCGGCCGCGGCGGCCGGGATGGGGGGTCGGCGGCAGAGCGCCTCTACCGGCCGGAGCACTACCTGGCCCTGAGCGCGGATGAGCGAACGCTGCTTCCGGCCATGTCGCGCTGCATCAACTGCGGGATCTGCTCGTTGGTCGCCGGCCGCAGCGGCGACGCCTACCTACCCGACCTCGTCTCGGCCTACCTCCGTCCGCTGCCCCAGCTGCCCGGGGTTGCCACCGACCTCGAGCTGAACGGCCGCCCGGAGGCCGACCTCGAGGCGGCGGCGGCGGCCTGCCCGGTCGGCGTACCACTGCCGGCGGTGGCGGCGATCGTGAGGCGGCTGGCCACGTCTTGACCTCGGTCGAGAGTCGCCGCCGCAAGGCGCTCGTCGAGCGCGCTCACCGGCTCCTGCCTCGGCTCCCGGATGGTGCCCTCTACGAGGTCGCGGGACTGCTCGAGCGAGCGTTGAGCGGCGGGCCCATCCCCGAGGAGACCTACGCCCACCTCCAGCGTCTTCTCCGTCGCGCCCGTCGGCGAAAGGACGGTTGACAATTCAATGGGCTTGATAGTTGTCCACATGATGTATACAGTCTGGGAACGCGACCCCATATCTGGCCCAAGATGATCCTCGCACTGCTCTCCCTGCTCCGCGGATGGCCGGTCCTGGACCGGCTCCTGACCTCGATCGCCGGCCACTTCACGACCTGGCCTGCCGACGAGTTCAGCCGATTCACCACCACCCCCATCGGGCAGCCTCCCGGTGAGTTCGGGTTCACCGCTCAGCCGCCCGCGGTCAGGCCGATGCGGCCGCCCGAGCCGGAGTCGATAGCGCCCAGCGCCTTCGAGATGCGGTTCACCCGGATGCAGCGGGAGGGACGGTACGAGCAGATGTGGGCGATGCTCGCCGAGGACGCCCAGCGCTCCTGGGGCGGGGAGGATCGGTTCATCTTGACCATGAGGCGCCAGATGGGCTCGGCCGAGGTCATCGACGCCGAGGTGGGGTCGGTCGACATCGTCCCCGAATGGACCGACTCCCGGCGCAACCGCACTTATCACAACGTGGCCAGGCTGGCCGTCCGCTACCGGCTCAAGCTCGACTGGCGGGAGCTCACCGTCAATCGCCAGGTCCACCTGGTCCCCGCCGCCGACGGCTGGCGGACCCTCTTCTACCCGCAGGCCAGCTGACACCGCGCCGGTGAGGCTGCCGCCCCGCCGCCTGCGCCGGCTCGACCCGAACGCTTTCGCGCGGCCGGCTACTGTCGACCCCAGGCCGCCGCGCATGGGCGACCGGCCAGGGCCCGCCGGCGACTCCTCGACCACGGCAGAAAGCAGCGCCGACGCGGCTTGGTCCGAGCCCTCAGGCCGCCGCTATAGTGACCTCAGAAACCGATGATCCAGCAGACCGTCGAAGAGCAGAGCCGGGCGCTTTTCTGGCACCGCCGCAAGCAACTCGGCAGCAAGCCGCGAAACCTCATGCGGGAAGCGGACGAGCTGCTCTTCTGGCTCGAGGAGTGCCTTTTCCAGGAGGTCAAGGTGGTGCCCGGCTGGCTGTTGCCCCGGATCGCCAACCTGATCAATCAGACCGACCGCGAGCTCCAAGAGGAGCTCGGGCGCGAGCGCCGACCTGCTCAGGTGCTGGACGTCATCTTCAAGGCCCAGGAGGTCTTGATGAGCGAGTCCATCCGCTCCCGCACCCAAGCCAAGGTCATCCCGCTCTTCAAGAGCTGACCGGGCCCGGCGTGCCCGTTCCGAACCGTTGGAAGGTCGACTTCCACATGCACTCGCGCTACTCACACGACAGCAGCACCACCCTCGAACAGCTGGCCGCCCGCGCCCGGGAGGTGGGCCTCGACCGGATCGCTCTGACCGACCACAACACCGCCGAGGGCGCGCTGCGATTCGCTGCCGAGGAGCCTGTTCTCGCTATCGCCGGCGAGGAGGTGAAGACCACCGACGGCGAGGTGATCGGACTCTTCATCACCCGGAGCCTGCGCAGCTGGCAGAGGCCGGAGGTGGTGATGGACGAGATCCACGAGATGGGCGGCCTCGTCTACGTGCCGCATCCGTTCGATCGCTGGCGGGCCAACTTCATGCCCCACCGGCTGGTCGCCCTGGCCGACCGGATCGACATCATCGAGGGCTACAACCAGTGGGCGGACCCCGCCGCCAACGCCGCCGCGGAGAAGATCGCCGCCGAGCTCGGCAAGCCGATCGCCTATGGCAGTGACGCCCACTCCCCGGCCGAGCTCGGCCACAGCTGGATCGAGGTCGAGGCCTTCGACGGGCCCGCCGACCTGCTCGCAAACCTCGCTACCGCGACTTTCCACCGGAGCGAGGTGAGCGGCACCCAGCGCCGCGCGTGAACCTCCTGGCGGCGGGCTCGATCGCCCTCGACAGCCTCGAGGGGCCGTTCGGCGCCATCTCCGGCGAGCTCGGCGGATCGGCACTCTATTTCGCCCTGGCCGCGAGCCTCATCCGCCCGGTCGAGGTGGTCGCCCCGGTTGGCCGCGAAACGATGGATGCCGTCAGGCGGGTGATCGGCGAACGGCCGATCGACATCACCCGGCTCTCGGTTCTCGACCTGCCCACCTACCGCTGGACAGCCCGTCAGGAGGCGGGCAGCAACCTCGACCTGGGCAGCGACGACGGGATCTACGACCTCTGGGAGCCCGACCTGCCCGAGCGCTTCGACGGCTGGGCCTTCGTCGGCTCGATGCGGCCCGACCGGCAGCTCCAGGCGGCCCAATGGCTGCGTGACTCGGCCGGCCTGCTGGCCGGCGATTCGATGCGCTCCTACGTCGGTTCTCACCGTTCCGAGGCCGAGCGGGTGCTCGGCGCCTGTGGTTGGTTCTGCGCCAACCGGGAGGAGCTGGTGGCGCTCGGCGGAGACCCGGACGAGCCTCAGCGCTTCCGCCGGGCCTGGAGTCTCGACGGGCTGGTCGTGAAGGCGGGCGCGGACGGCTGCACCGTCTGGACCGACGCCGGCGCCGAGCACCTTCCGGCTCTCGCCGGCCACCCGGTGGTGGACGTGACGGGAGCCGGCGACGCACTAGCGGGCGGCCTCTTCGCCGCCTGGCTGGAATCCGGCGGCGTGTCCTCCGGGCTGCGCGACGCCCTCGCCCACGGCATCGCATGCGCCTCCATCGCGATCTCCGAGGTCGGCCTCACCGCGATCGCCCGGGCGACCCCCGAGGACCTGGCCGACCGAGTCCAGCAGCTGCTCGGTTAGGAATACATGGGCCGGCCGGCCAGCCGGCGCTCGAGAGAGCGGCTGCGGCCGTAGTACCAGAGGGCGAACCCCAGCACCAGCAGCGGGAGGAGGTAGAGGAGGGGGGCCACGAAGGGGGGCGCGGGCGATTGCGGCTCGGGCAGAGGAAGGTTGAGCAATCCCTCGTTGCCAGGCTTGGCATGCGGGGTGGAGACCATCTTCGTTGCCTCCTCATAGGCGACCGCCCGCGAGTCGGCGTGGGTGGTCCGAAGGTTGAGGAAGCCGACCGGGCTGCCACCGAAGAAGCCGAGGGCGGTCGTCCCGTTGTTCTGCCCCGCGACCATGAACTGGCCCGAGGCGGCGTCGTAGATCACCTGGTCGGCGTCGCCGATGTCGCTCAGGGTCCGGATCTCATGCCCGGCCTTGAGGTCCCAGACCAGCGGGTAGCCGGCGGTCGGGTCGAGGCAGCCGATGAGCGCCACCTCGCGCCCGGGGTCGATGCCCATCCCCGCCGGCTGGCAGGTGACCCCGAAGTTCCATTGGTTCGCCACCGCCAATTCGATTCGGGTCGACCTCGTAGAGCCGGTTCTGGGCCTGGTCGGTGACAAAGACCGCCTTCTGGACGGCGCCCCAGCGCGGCTGCTCGAGCCCGGCGGCCAGGTCAACAACCCGAGGACCTGGTCTCGGATGGGGTCGACCTGGAAGAGGATGCCCTCGTCGCTCGCCGCGGCCCAGAGACGGTGGCTGGTGGGGTCGTAGTCGATCAGGTCGACGTTCTCTTGCGGGCCGAGGTTTGGATCACCGTAAGGACCCGGTTCACGCCCCGCGACGAGGGGTCGGCTTCGAGGACCGCCGCCGTCCATTCCCACGAGACCTTCCGAAGGTCGCCGGCGACGGCCAGGCCGTGTGGGGCGTGACCGAGCCGGATGCTGGTCACAAACCCGGGCGGATCCTTGCTGACGTCGAACACGTCGACATCGGCGATGTAGAGGCGCTGAGTCGATTGGTCCACGAGCGCCTGGTCGAGGACGGCGGGATGGGCGGCAAGGGACGGTATGACTGTGTGCTCGGAGTCGGCCGCGTTACCACAGGCGGCGAGTGCGAGGCAGGCGCCAAGCAGCCATGCTCCAACCTGAAACGCACATAGCGACTATCCCCGTTCCCGCCATCGCTTAGGGCGGATTCAGGACGACAGGGGCGTGCCGGGCACCGAGCTGAGCAGCAGCAGGGCGGTGAGCGTGATGAGGCCCGCGACTGTGATCCCGGCGACGGCGTTGGCGAAACGGCCGTTAACGAAGCGGCCCATCAGCCGGCGATCGTTGATGAGGATCAGCATGTAGACCAGGACCGCCGGCAGGATGAGGCCGTTGACGTCCTGGCTCAGCAGGATCATGCCGACCAGCGGCACGCCGGGGATCAACACGGCCAGCGAGGCGATCACGATCAGCGCGGTGAAGATCCCGAAGAAGATCGGCGCCTCGCGGATGGGCTGGTCCACCCCCCTCTCGAAGCCGAACGCCTCGGTGACCGCGTAGGAGGTGGAGAGCGGGACCACCGACCCCGCCAGCAGTGAGGCACCAACGAGTCCGATCCCGAAGAGGATGCCCGCGAAACGGCCGGCCACCGGTACCAGAGCCCGCGCGTAGTCGCCCGCCTGCATGTTCCCGAGCTGAGCCGGGCTCAGGTGGCCGGCGAGGGTCAGCGCCGTGGCCAGGATGATGAAGAAGGCGATCACGTCGGTGACCACCGACCCGACGATCACGTCCGCCCGGCTGTAGGCGAGCCGCTCGGCCGGGATCGCCTTCTCGGCGATGGCCGCCTGCAGGTAGAACTGCATCCACGGCGTGATCGTGGTGCCGATGAGCGCGATCGCCAGCAGGAAATAGGCGCGGGAGACCTCGACCTGAGGAACCACCGAGGCCCGCATGACCTCGGGCCAATTGGGGTGGACGAGGAACCCCGAGACCACGTAGGTCAGGTAGACGATGGCGATGCTGAGGAGCACCCGCTCGACGATCGGGTAGCTTCCCCTGACCACTAGGAGCCAGATCAGGACCGCCGCCAACGGCACCGACACGTACTTGGGCACGCCGAGCAGCTCCATCCCGGCCGCGATGCCGGCGAATTCCGCCACGGTGGTGAACGCGTTGGCCACCAACAGCAACGCCATGGCGAAGGTCGTGCTGCGGACGCCGAAGCGCTCCCGGATGAGGTCCGCCAGACCCTTGCCGGTCACGACGCCGAGGCGGGCGCTCATCTCGTTGATGACCACGAGGCAAATGGTGATGACGACCAGCAGCCACAGCATCTCGAACCGGAACTGGGCCCCGGCCTGGGCATAGGTGGCGATCCCACCGGCGTCGTTGTCGGCGTTCGAGGTGATCAGCCCGGGACCGATGACGGCCAGCAGGATGAAGACGCGGCGGTAGCGGCGGAAGCGCTGGAACACCGTGCGCCTGGCCTAAGTGGGTTTGGGTAGGCGGCGCTTGACGCCCTCGGGCAGCACGCTCTCCAGCGTGTCGTCGACGGTGATGATTCCCCGCAGCCGGTGCTCCTTGTCCACCACGGGCAGCGCCATCAGGTTGTACTTGGCCATCACCGCGGCGACCTCCTCCCGCTCGGCGTCGAGGGTCACGGCCACGATCTCGCGACGGATGAAATCGGCGATGGCGGTGTCAGGCTTGGCCACGATCAGGTCACGCAGGGAGAGGACCCCGTTCAGATGCTCGTCCTCGTCGACGACGTACACGTAGTAGACGTGCTCGGCCTCCGGCTCCAGCACCCGCAGCGCCTCGATGCATTCTTGGGCGGTGAGCCCGATCGAGACGGCGACGTACTCGGTGGTCATCAGGCCGCCGGCGGTGTCCTCGGGGAAGGAGAGCAGTTCACGGACGTCGGCTGCATCCTCGGTCCCCATCAGCTCCAGGATCTGGCGCGCACGGTCCTCGGAGAGGTCGGCGAGGAGGTCGGCCGCTTCGTCGGGGCCCATCTCCTCGAGGATCTCGGACGCCCGCTCGGCGTCCATGTTCTCGATCACCGAGCGCTGGTCCTCCGGCTCGAGCTCCTCCAAGGTGTCGGCGGCAACCTCGTCGGTGAGCTGGGCGAAGATGGCGCTGCGCTCGCGGGCGGAGAGCTCTTCGACGATGTCGGCGATGTCCGCCGGGTGAAGCTTGGAGATGCGCTTGCCCGGGATCCGGAGCCGCACCGCATCAGCCGAGGAGCTCTCGTTCTGGAGCGGCTGGACCACGTCCCAGGAGACGAGGACCATCGGCAGGTCACGCCGAAAGAGCCTTAGCAACGACTTGCCGAGCCCCTCGAGGCCGAGCCGCCGGAGCAATCCGCGAACCCCAATGTCGGCCGCGACCAAAAGCATCTTTCCGCCGCTCTCGACCAGCTGGAGGTCATTGACCCGGACCACCCGCCGGCCGTCGGTATCGATGACCTGCTTGTCAAGCACGTCGCGTCCGAGCCAGATGTCGTGGGGATTGATCTCTGCCTTGGCGGCTCCCGCTGGCCCCTGCCGGAGCGCCACCTCACGCCCGGCGAAGGTCCGCACCGCCGCCCAGGGGAGCGCCACCCCGCTGCGCGGGGCGAGGACGATGCCGGTCACGACCGGGTATGGCTCGATCACCGTCGCGGTGACGTCCCGAACGCGGCCCACGCGCCGCTGCTCGACGTCGACCACCTCCGACCCGAGGAACTCGCTCAGGAATACCAATCGCGCCTCCCCTGCTCGTTCAGCTTCGGCACAGCGCGGCTTAGAGATCCCTACTCAGCCGTCCCGGACCCCGCCTTAATCCGGCGAGGCCTGTCCTACCCGTCGGCGTCTCTCGACATTTCCGGGCGACGGCCTTTGTCCGCGCTGGAGCCTGGCCTAACGAGGAAGCCTGACTTCTGCAGGCCCAAGTCTATCGTCCTTCCAGGCGCATCGATTTGAATTGGCGGCGAATTGAGGTTGAATTCAGCTAGGCTGGCCTCTAGAATGCAGCAGTCCGTACCGAACCGACCTATTTTCATTAGCAAAGGAGTGTGAGCTTATGGCAGTGACCGGCTATTGCCTTAAGGACAAGAAGAACGTCGAAATCAAAGACCCGCAGAACATCACCATGAAGAACGGCAAGCCCGCCATCACCGGGACGTGCCCGAACTGCGGCACCAAGATCTTCAAGATCGGCAAGAGCTCCTAAACAGAAGCCTGCCGCGAAAGAGGTCCGCCTCGTAAAGGCGGACCTCTTCTTTTGTCCTCGCAAATGACGCGCGGCGCGCAGGCCTGCTCCCGCCTGCTCTAAACGATCTCCTCTTCCATTGCCTTGAGGAGAAGGTCGGTGGCTGAGATGGCTTCGTCCACGCCGAGGATCTTGAAGATCCTGACGTTGGCGGGGTTGTTGACCCGGGCGATGGTCCGCTTGACGTTGAAGCGCTTTTTGGCCAGCTGGAGCGCGATCAGGTTGTCCTCGTCATCGCCGGTGACCGCCAGGACCACATCGGCGCGGTCCATCCCCGTGGTCGACAGGAAGGACATCTCGTCGCCGTCGCCGGTCAGGACGACGCTCCCGAGCTGGCTCGAGAGCCACTCGGCGCGGGTGCTGTCCTTCTCCAGCACCAGCACCTCTTCGCCCCGCTCCAGGAGGTCACGGGCGAGGTAGTAGCCGACCTTCCCGCCTCCGATCACTATCGCGTACATGGCGGCTTCTAATCCTTCATCAGGAGGGAGTGGATGCTCTCCGTCCCCATGATGGTCGGGCAGATCACACCGAGGCCCATCTCGCGGTAGACCTCGAACCGGATCGGGTCGTAGATCCGGCAGATCACCTTGGGGACATTGAAAACGTGCTGGGCCATCTCCGCCGACATGATGTTGCGGTTGTCTCCGTTGGTCAGCGCGCAGAAGACGTCGGCATCCTCGATGCCCGCCCGCTTCAGCATGTCCTCGTCGATGCCGTTGCCGAGCAGCGCGGTGCCGGCAAAGTTGTCGCCGAGGCGTGTGAAGGCGCTCGAGGCCTGGTCGATGACCGTCACCTCGTTGCCCTCTTCGGTCAGCTGGAGGGCGAGCCGGGAGCCGACACGTCCGCACCCGAGGATGACGATCTTCACGAGGACTGGATTATGCCCGAATTCGACAAGCCGATAGGATTGGACGGGAATGCGGTTCCCGTTCACGTTCATGGGCCTGCTCTCGGTCGCACTGGGCGCCTGGGTCGCCGGCTACGCGCTGCTCCACCCCTCGGGCGACGGGATAACGCTCGGCCTCGAGGTGGTCCCCGCGGTGGCGCTGGCCGCCTTTGGCGGCTGGCTCCTCTACCGCCGCGTAGTGCACGGCAGAGCCGCCTAGGACCAGCCTGATGGCACATAGAGAAGAGGCGTCGCGGGTCATGATCGCCTTGAACGGCCACGAGATGGACGAGGAGACGGTGCGGATCGCCTGCCGGATGGCCCCCAAGCGTGCGGGTGTCAAGATCTACGCCGTCCACGTCCTCGAGGTGAACCGCTCGCTGCCGCTCGGCGCCGTGATCGAGTCGCAGGTCGAGCGGGGCGAGGACATCCTGGCCAAGGCCGAGCAGCTGGTCGCCGAGTACGAGCACCTGGAGTGCGAGACCGAGCTCGTCCAGGCCCGCGACACCGGGCCGGCGATCGTCGGCGAGGCCGAGGAGTGGAAGGCCGACCTGATCGTCATGGGTCTGCCCTACAAGCGACGCTTCGGGGACTTCAATCTGGGCCGGACCGTCCCCTACGTGCTGAAGTTCGCCTCCTGCCAGGTGATCCTGTTCCGCGAGCACCTCGAGCAGTAGGAATCCCCACGGCCGCGCGCCGGCCCTACCTGACCAGACTCTGGGTCGATCTCGGAAGGACCGGCGAGAGCCAGGACACGCTGATCCGCCTGATCATCGTCGAGCGGATCGTCAAGTCGGTGCTCTTGATCGCGGCGGCGATCGGCATCCTGGTCCTCGGCCGCACCGGGGTCCTCTACGGCTGGGCGGTGGATTCCCGCCAGGACCTTCTGCTCGCCGCCGACGCCAACCTGCTCTACCGGCTGCTCAACCAGGTGCTGGTCTGGATCGGGTTCTACCAGCACACCACCGTGCTCGCCGTGGCCGTGATCTTCTACGCGCTGGTCGAGGGCACCGAGGGGGTCGGGCTGGCGATGCGCCGGCGCTGGGCGGAGTACCTGATCGTGATCGCTACCGGCTTCCTCATTCCCTATGAGATCTACGAGGTGGTGAATCGGGTGACGCTGCTCAGAGTGGGTGGGCTGGCGCTGAACGTCGTCGTCGTCGTCTACCTGGCCTGGCGAAAGCGGCTCTTCGTCGGGATCTAACGACCCGAGTCGAGTCGCTCGGCGAAGCGATCGGGCAGCTTGGCGTCGCGAATCGCCTTCTTGGCGCCCTCCCGGTCATAGGGCACCCGGCGGAACTCAAAAGTCCCCGCCGAGCGATCCCAGATCGCGTAGCTGGCGTCGGGAACACCGTCCCTCGGCTGGCCGACCGATCCCGGGTTGACCAATTCAGTGCTGCTCAGCTGGAAGGTGCCCACGTCGTATTCGTGGACCAGCCTGCCACCGTCATGGCGGAAGATTCCGGGCACGTGGGTGTGCCCGTGGAAGCACACCTGGCCGTCGATGAGGGCCAGGTTCGCCTCCGCCGTCGGCGCGTCCAGGATGTACTCATAGATGTGGTCGCGCGGGCTCCCGTGCACGAGCACAACCTCTCCGCCGAGCTCGCTCGTGTCGGGCAGGGCCGCCAGCCACTGGAGCCGGTCGGCACCGAGCCGTCCCGCGGTCCACTCGATCGCGCGCGCTGCGTCCTCGTTGAACCACTCCAGAATGTCGACGTCGGTGCAGGCGCGGTCGTGGTTGCCGACCAGGGTCGGCCAGCCCTTGCCGCGGACGAGGTCGAGGCACTGGTTCGGGTTGCCGCCGTAGCCGACCACGTCGCCGAGGCAGATGACCTCGTCCACCGCAGGCATGTCCGCCAGCACGGCCTCCAGGGCCTGCCAGTTGGAGTGGATGTCGGAGATGACCGCGAACTTCATGGCTCGGTCCCGTAAACGCGCAGATACACGTGGTCGAACAGGATCGCGATAGTAGCCGCAACCGGTATCGCTATGAACATCCCCAGCACCCCGGCGAGGCTGAAGCCGGCCAGGAAGGCAACTATCACCAGCAGCGCCGGGATCTTGACCGCCGCGCCCAGGATCCGCGGGAAGAGGAACTGGAGGACGATGTTGGTGATCGCGACGTAGCTGATGCCGACCAGGATGGCCTCCCCGACGCCCGAGCTCAGCGCCACCAGGAGGATCGGGACGGCGCCGATCCAGGGGCCTATGAACGGTACCAGCGCGGTGATCCCGGCCAGCACGCCGAGGGCGAAGGCGAACGGCATCTTCTCGATCCAGAGGGCCGCTCCCACGCCGGCGCCGATGATCGCCGCGACGGTCAGTTGGCCGCGCAGGTAGCCGAGCAGCATCGCCTTGAGCTGGGGCCAGATGTCGTCGAAGTCCTCCCGGTAATCTCCGGGCACCAGTTGCCGCAGAAAACTGGAGATGCTATGTGCGTCGAGGCTGACCAGAAAGGCGACGATCAGGGTCAAAAGCACCTGAAGAAGGAGGTTCACGGCAACGAGCCCGATGGTTAGGGCGTTGCCGAACTGGCCGAGCAGGAACTCACCGGCGCGCTGATCGAAGGTGCTCGCCTGCTGGCTCAGGTCGACCTTGAGTCCGAAGAGGGAGACCTTCTGGCCCTGGAGGTGTTCGACCTGTTGCTGGGCCTGGGCGAGGATGTTGGGTAGCTGCGCCTGGAGCTGGCCGATCTCGGTCGTCAACAGCGGGACGAAGACGGCGGCGACGCCCGCCAGGGCCCCCACCAGCGCGGCGAAGATGATGACGATCGCGAGCGCGCGCGGGAAGAAGCGGGCGAGACGGTCAACCAGCGGGTTGATGAGAAAAGCGACCAGCGCGCCCAGCACGAAGGCGCCGAGCGTGTCGCGGATCAGGTAGATGACGCCGCCGCCGATCAGAAGAGCGGCGATCCCGAGGCCGACCTGGAGAGTCCTCAGCCGGCGCCGGCGCGGCGAGGGCTGGACGTGCTCGGCCGGAGCTTCGGCGGGCGTTTCCGAGTTCCGGGCCTGCGTCACTCTGTCGCCGGAACCACCATTACCCGCTCGCGCGGCAGCCAGCCGGCCACGATCCCGAGAGCCATAAGGCCGATGCCCAGCGCAGCATAGGTGGGACCGGGGCCGACGTACTGGCTGAGGAGCCCACCGATGGCTGCGCCGCCGATGAGCGCCAGCTGGGTGATCGCGAACCGGCTGCTGAGGATTGCGCCCCGGTTGCTGGCATCACTCGCCTCCATAAGGGCGGTGACGTTCCCGACCGAGTACACGGGGTTGCCGGCACTGGCCAGGAGAAGGAACACCGCCACCAGCCAGACCCAGGGGCTGAGAGCGATCCCGAGGCTCAGCACCCCTGTGATCGCCAGGCCCTGGGCTACGGTCCGCATGGTCCCGATACTGCGCATCCTTCCCACCATCACGCTGCCGACGACGATCCCCGCCGCCAGCATCACCTGCAGAACCGTGTAGGTGCGGGCGCCGTCGTGGGGCGCGAGCTGGTAGGCGAGGGTGATCAGGGTCGGGAAGCTCATGCTGATGAAGAAGGCCGCCGCCCCCGCCACCAGCAGGTGCCGGCGGGCCGGGCCGACCGCCCAGGTACGCCCGAGCCCGCCGAAGATGCCGGCGCGCTTGACGCCCCCTCCCAGGTCGCCCAGGCGCAGCACCAGCAGGCCGGCGACGAGGAAGGTGAGCCCGTCCGCCCAGAAGAGCCAGCGAGTATTGGCCGTGACCCATATCACGAGCCCTGCGACGGCATAACCGGCGGCCTCGGCGATCATCCCGGCCGCGCTGAGCCCAGCATTGGCGGGGCCGACCTCCCTCGCCTCCACCAACTCCGGGAGAGTCGCCTGCCGGGCGGGCTCGACGATCGCATTCACGGCCGCCAGGACGAAGAGGACCGGGTAGACGTACCAGATGCTCAGATAGATCAGGAAGGGCGTCAGGAAGAGGAGGAACGCCCGCGTCAGCTCGAGGCTGATGATCAGTGGCCCACGCCTGATGCGATCAGGCAGGCTCCCGGCCGCCCCGCTCACGAGAATGGTGGCGACGGCGCGGATCACGTAGGTGCCCGCCACCGCGAGGGCCGAGTTGTGGGTGCTGCTGTAGACCGTGACAAGAGCGGCGACG
>Ga0307373_10001627_pt1 | contig 41938 bp, 35 predicted proteins | sample OX2MG_FD_202534 | JGI IMG/M metagenome (GOLD analysis project Ga0307373, IMG submission 202534) | Soil microbial communities from Risofladan, Vaasa, Finland - OX-2 | ecosystem: Environmental > Terrestrial > Soil > Coastal area > Acid sulfate soil | place: Finland: Risofladan, Vaasa | collected...
TCTCCTCGCGCAGCGTTGCGACCTCGGCGCCGAGGACCGTCACGGGCGCCGCCGAATCGGGGATCGTGGGTAACGCCACCGACCGCTTGGGCCAGAACGTCTTGGCCACCGCGAACACGAACAGCGCGAGCAGCAAGAGCTGGGCGAGCACCGTCTCCCACGTCGGATAGAGGCCCAACGCCTCCACGTGCGGGAACCCCGGAATGACGCTCATCGACATCGCGTTGCCCTCCTGCAGCTCACGGATACCTTTGCCCATGAACACAAATGCCATATAGTAGAGCAGTACGCTGGTCACGGTGAAGAACGGCCGCAGCGGAATGCGCACGCCGTAGCGATAGAACAGCGTGAAGATGACGGCCAGCGCGACGAACCCGGCCACGATGCCTAACGAGAGCGGCACCGCCAGGTGCGGGCCTTCGCTGAATAGCGCCTGGTAGAACAGCGCGGTCTCGGCCCCCTCGCGGTACACCGCGAGGAACGCCACGAACGCCAGCGCGCGCCCACCGCCGTGTTGCAGCGCATCGGTGACCTTGTCGCGAATGAACTGCTGCCACTTGGCCGCCTCCACGCGGGAGATCAGCCAGTAACTCACCGAGAACAACACGGCGACCGCGATCAGCAGGGTCACGCCCTCGATGATCTCGCTGCTTGCCGGTACGGCACTCAGGATCGTCTTCAGCGCTACCGCCGTGGCCGCGCTGGCGGCCAGGCCGAGTCCGACCCCTGTCCAGATGGAACGCAGCCGCTCGCGATGCCCCGTCTTGAGCAGGAAGGCCACCACGGCCCCGATCACGAGAATGGCTTCGAGCCCCTCGCGCAGGATGATCAGGAACGACTGCCAGAATGCTTCGGTGGCGCTGCCGGCCGGGTGGGTGAGTTCCACGACGGCCGAGAGATTCGCCTCGATGACATCGCGCGCATCCTCGGCGCCGGCGACGTCGTTCGCGCGCACCGCCGCCTTGAAGTCGCCGAATGACTTTTCCATCCGGGCCACGAGCCCCGGGTTCTTCGCACGGGCCGGACCTTCGAGCGGTTCGAACGCCAGATAGGCGTCGAACGCCCTGTCCCCCGCTTCCGCGGCCCGGCCGAGCTGCACCGAAGCCAGCGCCTGCTTGAGCAGCCCCGTGACGTTGCGTGCCGCGCCCGCCGCGCCCGTGTCGGATGCCGCACCCACGGCGCCAGCCCCGGGGTTCCGCACTGGGAGCGTGCGCAGGTACGCCACGACGCTCCGCACCTGCGCGTCGGTCATCCCGTCGGCCGGGGGCATCGCCGTACCTGCCAGCCCCTCGCGCACCACACGCGCCAGGCTGTCGTCGGTGCGTCCCGCCTGCCACTCCAGAGTGCCGATCTCCGGCGGAAGCTTGGACAGGCTGTGGGCATACGACCCGTCGCCCGCCCCGGTCGCACCGTGGCACTGCGCGCATCGCTGCATGTACAGCCCCTCGCCCTCAGCCACCTGCGCGGATGTACTGCGCAGCGAAATGACGTACGACACCACGTTCCACCGCTGCTGCGGCGTGAGATCACTCGCGAAGCCGAGCATCGGCGTGCCAGAAACGCCCACCGAGGAGATGCGGTACATGATCGCCGGCGTCACGCTCGCGGCGACGGTCGGATCCCCGATCGGCACCGGCTTGGGATTGAGCAGCGCCGCCTGGGGACCGTCGCCGCGGCCCGCCGTCCCGTGGCACTGCGCGCACGTGGCGTCGTAGATCCGCCTGCCGTCGCCCGGATCCAGTGCCGCGGCCGGCAGTTCGAGCGCCCCCTCGCTGCCAAGCGAGGTCGCAAACCGCCGCTCAAGCCCGCCGAGCACGCTGGGCGCTTGGCGGCGCTGCGCCGCCGTGATGATGGAATCGAGCAGCGGACGCGAAGCGTTCGCACGATCCCCGGTGAGCCGGTCGGAGATCCGCTTCGCATCGTCCAGAAAGCCCAGAGCCTCCTGGTATTCGGACGGCGCGATGAGCCGACCCTGTTCGTCTATGCCCTTGCCGTACTCCTCGACGGCCACGCTGACGATGTTGGCCATCCGACGCGCGGGTTGCTCCTGCGCGGCGAGCCGCGGCACGGCGAACCCCAGCGCTGCCAGGGCCAAGCAGGCCACCCGTCCGAGTGTCATTGCCGAGAAAAGGTATCGGCATTGCACTTCCGGTTCCAGGCTATCGCGAAGCGTCGCACACGTCATTCTCCGGACCGGACCGCGCTGGCCGCGCCGCGCTCGTGTAGCAGCCCCCAACATCGATCGGCGGCAGCGAACAACTCCTGCAACGCGGATTTCCAGTGACGCCAGCTCGCCACGCGTGCGTCGGCGGGAGGATTCGCGGCATTCGTGCCGGCGCGGCGCAACTGCTCTATGGCCCGGCGCAGAGGTTCGGTCGCGTCTTCGGCACGGGCCGCCAGAGCACGACGAGCGGCCGGACGCTTGTCGGCGCTGTGCTCGATCAACGCTTCCAGATAGCCGTCCAGGGCACGAGTCAACCGGTCGGCATCGAACGCCGCGACGACGTCGGCCCGCGCCACCGATTCCTCGGCGCGCCGGCGCGCGTCGAGCAGCGGGGCGAAGAACTCCCGCTGCCCCGCGGCGTCGGAACTGGCGCGCGAGGAGCCCAGCGAGTGGAGCGCCCGCGTCAATTCGGGGAGTGTGCTGCAAGCCGCCACGAGCGCCGCGTCGAGAGCGGCCGCGCGATCACAAACCATGCCCACCACATCGCCGCGCGCCGGCGTGATCGTCACGCGGGCGCCATCGTGGGCCACTTCGCGTACGTCGTCCACATGAATGGTGCGGGCCTCGCGCCCATCGGCGCGGGTGAGCACGATGAGGCCGCCGTTCGCGCGCACGAACACGGTGAAGTCCGGCGCCCCGGCAATCCGGGCCTCAAACACCGTGTCGGGCTCAGCCATCGGTGGGTTCCGACCGCGCCGCGCCGGCGATCATGCGGAGAGAATCGCGTCGACCACGGCGGCCGTATCGCGGAAGTTCGCCACCACGGCCGCGGGCTGGTACGCACCCAGTTCGGCCACCGAGTAGCGTCCGGTGGCCACCCCCATGGCGCGCGCGCCCACGCCGAGCCCGCAGGTGAGGTCGGCCGGCGTATCGCCGATCACGACCATCGCCTGGCCCGGGAGTTCGCACCCCAACATGGCGCCGGCGCGGGCGCGGGCAATGGCGGGGAGTTCTGCGCGTACTGCATGGTCCGAGCCGAACGCGCCGACGCGGAATCGCGCCGGAGCGATACCCACCGCGCCGAGCTTCACGTGGGCGCCCGCCTCGACGTTTCCCGTGAGAAGTCCGAGGGTCACGCCGTTCGTCGCCTCGAGGGCGTCAAGCAGTTCGGCCACGCCAGGATAGATCGCCGCCGCGTGGCCCGGGCGCCCGATCTCGTCGCGCAGCAATTCGACGTAGCGCGTGAACACGTGGTCCAAGCGCGCCTCGACCACATCGCGGTCGATGCCGGCCAGCGCCATCAGCTCGTGAACGATCTGAGGATCGGTCTTGCCGTCGAACCAGTGCTGCTCGGGGCCGGCCGTGCCGAATGATTCCACGAGCGCGCGCTGGATGGCGCGGCGCCCCGCGCCGTCGCTGTTCAACAGCGTACCGTCGATATCGAAGAGAACGAGTTTCACGCGCGGGTCAGGAGCAGGCCGGCCATGATGCAGATAGCCCCCATCACCTGCCAGGGCGTGGGCGATTCGCCAAGCAGGATCGCCGCCACGATCAGGGCGAACAGCGGTTGCAGGTTCGAATACATGGCCGTGCGCGTGGGTCCGATCACGCGTACGCCCCGATACCAGAAGAGATACGCCACCACCAGCGCGCCCAACCCGCTGTACAGGATCGCGGCCACCGCGCCGGGGGATACGGTGCTCCATGTCATGCGGGCAAGCTCCGGCGCCGCCACGACCTCGAGCATCAGGGCACCGCCGATCATCGTGTACGCCGACAGCGTGACGCCATCGATGCGCCGCGCGTACGGGGTCAGCAGCACCGTGTACAGTGCCCAGCTCACCGAGCCGGCAAGCACCAGCAGGTCACCCGCCACCGAGGCCCCTTTGACCACCATCCGCGCGCCGCTGTACACCACGAAGCCGATGCCGACCATGGACAGCACGATGCCGACGAAAGCGCGCACCGCCACGCGTTCCACGCCCAGCATCTGGCCGATCAACGCGATCAACGCCGGGGACGCCGCGACGACCAGAGCCGCGTCGCCGGCCCGCGTGATCGCCACGCCCTCGATGAACAGCAGTTGGTACACCCCGTTCCCGAGCACGCCGAGCAGGAGCAGGGCCACGATGTCGCGCCGCGCCACCGGCGCCCGCCGCGGTACGAACGCGACCAGCGACAGCGCCACCGCGGCCAGCAGCACGCGCGACCCGTTGAAGGCGAGCGGCGAGAGCTGGGTGGTGCCGTATTTCACGACGCTGAAATTGACGCCCCAGATGAGCGCCATCAGCACCAGCGAGATGTCGGTGAGCCAGACCGTCGCGGAACCGACCGCATGTTCGGCCCGGGGCGCCGCCTGCGCGTCAGGGGAAGGCATCCACGAAACGTAGACGCACCCCGCCCGACAGTCTATGTTTTTCTCATGCATGTTGCCTTCGCGCTCTTCGCCGACGCCGCCAACGTCTCGCAGGAAGGAAAGCTGAACATCCTCGGCGTGTTCGACGCCCTCCACGTGGGGTCGTCTCCCGCCGTGCACCCGCGCGCGCACCTCGTGGTGCACATCAAAGGCAACTCCCTCGACACGGGGAATCACACCGTGACGCTGCGCTGGCTCAATCCCAAGCGGGCCGAACTCTGGAGCAGCGCCGGCGACTTGAGCGTGGGACCGCTTCCCTCCGGAGTGGCCGAGATGGACGTACCGCTCATCGCACAGATCGACCTGCCGATCGACGGCGCGGGCTCGTACGCCATGGCCATCGCGCTCGACCACGAGCCGACCACCGAGGTTCCGGTGCAGGTGCGCGTGGGCGCGCCGATCGCCGCGGCCTCTGGCCTCGTGAGCTGAGACCCGCTACACGACCCTCCGCACGAAGCGGAACTGGTCGACCAGCGTCTTGACGTAGCCGTCGCGCGCGTCGGCCAACCGCTCCACGGCAAAGCCACCCCGCCCCACGGCCACGTGCGCCATCCGGCCGCTCCCCACGCCGAGCCCGACGTGCGTGATGCGCCCGTCGTCGCGATCCGAAAAGAACGCGAGTTCGCTCACCTGCAGCGCAGCCAGCTTGCGCTCCACGGGTTCCCCCACCTGAGCCTGCTGCCAGGCGTCGCGTGGCAGCGGGACGCCGTGTAGCGCGAAGATCGACTGCACGAAGCCCGAACAGTCGGCGCCCCACGGCGTGATGCCGCCCCACTGATAACTCGTACCCTCGAAAAATTCGGTGGCCGAGCGCGCGATGGCTGCGGCCGTGCCGGGAAAGCGCGTCGCGAACGCGGTCTCTTCCAGAATTTCGCCCGATTGCACGGTCTCCTCGGGCCCGAGGAAGGCGCCCAGCGGCAGCGACCGCCGCCCGCCCCCGGAAATGCCGGTCACGCAGCCCAGCGACACGCGCCGTCCGCCGTGGCTCTGACGGGCGGTGCGCTCGGGCGCGCTCGCAATGTAGCCCGTGTGCACCCATCCTTCGTACGCGTCGCCGCCCCGCACCCGAAGCCAGTCGCCCTGCACTTCGACCACATCGAGCGCATGGCCTGCCAGCCGCTGCGACACCTGCGGGCTCGATGCCCTGGGCTCTGCCAGCAGCGGCGCGATCGCCGACCGAACCATGACGCGGCCCGTGATGGTCATGGCGTGTCGGCGAGTCCGGGAAGGCCCGACGCCCCCACAGCCAGGCGCACACCGCGCTCGATCGCCTCCTCGAGCGCGGCGATGGCGAGCGCTTCCACGTGCAGCGCGTCGGCCGGCGTTCCCTCGCGCGCGCCCAGTGCGAACACGATGTCACCGTCGAACGACGAACCAGCGGGACGGATCCGATGGAAGAGGGCGGCGCCTGCGGCGCGCGCGAGTTGATTGAGCTGCACCCGGTCGAGCGCGGCGTTGGTGGCCACGACGGCGAGGGTGGTATTGCGGCCGCGCTGCTCGGCGGCCAGGGCCGCGATGTGATGCGGGTTCTCGACCAGCAGGCGCGCGGCGTGGAGGAATCCACCCGCGTCGTCGCGTGCGCCGGCCAGCACGTGGCCGTCGGCGTCGTGGACGTCGCCGAATGCGTTGACCACCGCCACCGCGCCTACGGCCACGCCGGCCGACTCGCGTAGGGCGCATCCCACGCCCCCCTTCATGGCCCGCCCGATTCCGGCTGCCTTGCCCACGGTCGCTCCAGTGCCAGCGCCCACGCTTCCCTCGGCCACGCCAGTGGACGCCGCCGTATCGGCGGCGCGGTAGGCCATATCGGGCGTGGGCCGTTGGTCGAATCGCCCCAGAGGCCGCAGATCGAAGATCACCGCGGCCGGCACGATAGGCACCACCCCGCCGCCGATCGGAAAGCCGCGGCAGCGCTCCTCCATCCAGCGCATGACACCCGCCGCGGCGTCGAGCCCGTAGGCCGAGCCGCCGGCAAGCAGCACCGCATCCACGCGGTCGGCAAGCGCGTCGGCACCGAGGGCGGGGAGTTCACGGGACCCCGTGGCGCGGCCGAAGATCGCGACGCCCCCCCGAAAGGAAGCGTCGATGCCGCGCACCACGGTGCACCCCGTGCCCGCGTCGGGATCGCCGGCGTGTCCCACTGCAACCCCCACCCGGGAAAAGTCCACGGCCATTCAGCGCGCCGTGTTCGGGGTGGACGGCGCGGCCGCCTGTTTGGCTTCGCACGCGCGGCAGCGTACGACCCCGCGGAGGTTGCAGACCACACAGATGAACGTACCGCAGTCGACGCACGGGTACCCTTCGGACGCACGCTCTTCGTTGCCGCACGCCCGGCAAGTCATCGCATCGATTTCCTTGATTTCCTGGGTCATCTCACTCCTCCGTAAGACATCGGCTGCCGCACCTCGCTGCCGTATTCCTTGATCTTCTTGATGAGCGTGGCGCGCGAGATTCCCAACTCCTTGGCGGCTCGGGTGCGGTTGCCGTCATGCGCGCGGAGCGTGCGGTCGATGTGCTGTCGCTCCACCTCCGCCAGGGTGCGCGGGATGTGGTGCTCCACGCCCACCCCCGATGCGTCGCGCACCTCGGCGGCGAGGTGCATCGGAGCGATGGCCGGCGCGCCGCGCCCGATGATGAACGCCCGCTCGAGCACGTTGCGCATCTCGCGGACGTTCCCGGGCCACGAGTACTTTAACATATGCTCAAGGGCCTCGTCGTCCAGTTCGGTGGGGCCCTCGGGCAGGTTCACGCGCAATTCGTCCAGCAGGTGCCCGATCAGATCCACCAGGTCCTCCCGGGCGCGGGCGCGCAGCGGGGGAAGATTGATCGGCATCACGCTCAGGCGGTAGTAGAGGTCCTCGCGGAACCGGCCCGCCGTGACCTCGGCCACCAGGTCGCGACTCGTGGCCGCGATGAGACGCACGTCCACCTGCACCTCGCGCGTGCCGCCCTGGCGGCGGAAACTCTTGCCTTCGAGCACGCGCAGTAGCTTGGGCTGGAGGTGCGCGTCGAGATCGCCGATCTCGTCGAGGAACAGCGTGCCGCCGCTCGCGGCCTCGAGCAGCCCGGGCCGGTACACGTCGCCCTCCGGCGATGGGCCCTGCTCCACGCCGAACAGTTCGGAATCGAGCGACGCCGCGGTGAGGGCGGCGCAGTTCACCTCCACGAATCGCTGTGCGGCACGGGGGCTCTGCCGGTGCATCACGTCGGCGACACGCCCCTTGCCGGTGCCCACCTCGCCCACCAGGAGCACCGTCGTGCGGTCGCTCCGCGCCAACAACTCGATCTGCCCGGCGAGTTCGCGCATCGGAGGTGACGACCCGAGCAGGGTGCGGGCCGGAAACGCGCCCCGCCGCTCGCCCAAATACAGATTCATCTGCCGGAGATGCGCCTTCTCGAATGCCCGCTCGGCGGCCGCGCCCAGGTGCGCCAACTCGATCGGCTTGGTGAGGAAGCTCTCGGCGCCAGCCTGCATCGCCTGCACGGCCAGCGACACATCGCCATGCCCGGTGATCATGATCACGACCGGGTGCTCCTCCTTCACGCGCTCGAGTACGTCGAACCCCGAGATATCGGGCAGCCGCAGGTCGAGCAGTACCAGATCCGGACGCCGCTGCCGGATGAGCGACACCGCTTCCTCCCCCGTATACGCCTTCAACACCTCATGCCCGTTGCGTTCGAAGAACGCCCCGAGAAACGAGGTGATGTCGCGTTCGTCGTCAACGATCAGGACGGAAGGCATGCCGAATCATAAGGGTGGCGTGAGCGATCGGTCCCGGCTCGACCCGGCCGGGGCTTACAGAGAATGGACACACACGGCCCCGGCGGCAACCCTCCATTATCCCGGACGCGGCACCAGTACGCGTCCCGCCCCGGCGAGCACGCGCACGTCCAGCTCGCCGGGCGGGAGAAGCTCGCCGTCGGCTTGGGCCCGACGCCGCGGGGTGGTGGCGACGCGTACGTGCCGCCCGCGGTAGAACCGGGTGAGGCCGTCGTCGGGAAATCGCCCGCGCAACATGCGCCACGCCACCCGCAGGGCCTGCGGCACCGTGCGCGCCGCGTATACCGCCACGTCGATCGCGCCGTCGTCGGGTGCTGCCCCGGGGGCGAGCGTGATCAACCCGTTCAATACCGACTCGACGTTGGCCACGAGCACCGACAGCGCCTCGACCTCGTGCACCGTGTCGTCCACCGTGATGCGGGCCCGGAAGCTCTCGCCGCGTGCGGCGGCCCCGATCGCCACGCGCGCCCCGGCCAGGATATACGCGGTCAAGCCGAGTCGACGCTTGAGCACCGCGGATGCGGTTTCGATCATCGCGACGTCGATGCCGATTCCGGCGGCCACCGCGAAATGCCCCCCCGTCCCAAGTTCGGCGACATCGATGGTGCGCGTGGCGCCCGCGCAGAGCGCGCGAACGGCACGCCCTGGACGGAGCGGGATGCCGAACGCGCGCACGAACAGGTTACCCGTGCCGCCAGCCAGCGCGCCCAGCGGCGTGCCCCCGCCAGCCAACCCGCCCAGCGCTTCCATGATCGTGCCGTCACCGCCCAGCGTGAATAGCGCGTCGTAGGTCTGTCCGATGTCCCTGGCCAGGGCGCCGGCATCGCCCGGCCCCGCGGTGAACCGCGTGTCGCACGACACGCCGCAGGCCGCGAACGCGCGCTGGACGCGACGCAGGTCGCGCACCCCGTGACGCGAGCCGGGATTGACGACCAGCAAGACCCGGCGGATCACCAGCGCCAGGTTTTCGAGAGGGAGAATCCCCACTGCTGCGGCGTCGGCACGAGGCCGCGTTGGGTCCGGCCGCACAGCAGGGCGCTGGACGGGGGCTCGAGCCCGGCCTCCACGGACAGTGTGCCGGTGAAGCGGTACTGCAGCTTGCTCTCCAGCTGCTCAACGAACGAGTTCACGCCGGAGGTCCCTCCCCCTGGTTGGTTCGCGTTCAACTGGCACAAGCCCGTGCTGATGCTGAAGAACAGGTTGTTGGTGATCTGCTTGTCGCCACCCAGTCGCGCGCCGGCAAAGAAGTCGCGCGCCGTACTGCCCGTCGTCTGGCCCTTGGTGTCCGTCGCGTCCGTCGCCCCGGGTTGGAACTGCAGGATATCGAATGTGGACCCGAGCTGACCGCGCAGCGTGCGGGCGAGTACGCTGCTCGCCGTCGGCAGGAGCACCTGCGCCGCCGTGCGGAGGTAGCTCTGATTCGCTCCCAATTCGAAGCTCGGTACGCCGCAGCACAGATAGCTCACGAGGTCGGACTGCGGAATCTCGTAACTCTCGCCACTTTCCAGATCGAGCGACGGCCCCGGATACAGGAAGCCGCTGAGCTTGGCGCGCACGCTGATGTCGGGGCGGTTGTACTGCCGCACCTTGTAGAGTGCGCTGACTTCGATGCGCGGGTTCAAGTCGGGTGTCCCGTAGAACGTGATCGTCCCCGTTTCCACCTGGAACTCGCGTTGAAACGGACCGAATGAGAGGGTGTAGGTGCCCCGTTCGGCCGTCAGCGTCCCATCGAGTGCCAACCGATAGGTCATGCTGTCGCCCGGATTGCGACCGGAAAACGGGGACCCCGCGTCGGTGGCCCGCACCGGCACTCGCGTCACGTTCAGCGACCCACCGAGCTTGATGTTCGCCTCCTGTGACCTCAGCCAGACCTCGTCCCCGAGCGTCACCCGCACCCCCGTGATCGCCATGTCCTGCAACAGGGCCGATGGCGGGCTCGGCAGCTTGATGCGGGAATTCAGGTCGGCGGTGTCGACGATGCCCGCCAGATCGCGGTAGCTGAGAATCACCAACTGCTTGTTGGCCACGTCGTGGTCGGGAATGTAGATCGTGCCGCGCACGAGGTTCACCGACCCGGTGAGCGTCGATCCCGTCCTGCGCCCGCGCAGCGTGATGCCGTCGCCCACCGTGGAAACGTCGAGCCGGGCGAGCGAGCGCTTGTCCATGGTCCGGAAATCGTGGGCCACCAGCCGCAGATTGAACAGCGGATTGCTGCGGTCGGCGAAGTCCACGAAGCCGCGCACCGACACGCTGTCGGCCGGCGACGACGGACTCCACGCCCGCAGTTGCCGGATGGCCAGGCTGTCCCGTTCCTGCGACACCGCGAGATCGGCGGTGAGATCGTGCAGCGTGATGCCCAGGTCGTCCATCGTCAGCTCGCCGCCGGTCATCAGCACCCGGCCGCCGAGCGTGGGATGCTTCCATGTGCCACCCACGTCGAGCGCCACAAACACCCGTCCCTTGGCGTGGGTCACTGCGGGCACGAACGCCTCGATGATCGCAAAGTCCGCGCTGTCGGCGCGGATCGTGCCGCGCAACGAGTCCGGCAGCAGCCGCGGGGCGCCGGACAGCGTCAGTTCCATGGGCAGCGAGGCCGTGGCCTGGAGCGCCGGGGCGCCGTCGCGGAACACGGTCACCGCGGCGCCGGTGCGTCCGTCGAGGTACGACGCGTGTGCGCCGACGCGCTGCAATTGCATCTCGCCGTAGTGCAGGTCGCTGAGCTCGGCATCGGCGGTTGCGCGCGGTTGATCGCGCGTGCCCGTCACGTCCACGCGGAGCGAACCCCAGCCCGACAGGGTGTCGGCGATCTGGAGCAGCGTCCCCGCATCGCGCGCCGGAACGCTGTCGGCCCACACCCGCGCCGAGACGGCACCGTGCTCGGGCACGAACCCCGCCACCGTGAACGCGCCCCCGCGACCGTTGATCAATCGCAGGGTGTCGACCGCCGTGAGCGCCGGTTCGATGCGGATGGCCGCCGGCGCCGCCAACGTCCAGGCATCGCTTCCCAGATTTAGCCCCACCGACTGCACCGTCACCGTCCACCGGCTGCTGTCGCGCGCCACGGCGCCGGCGGCGGCGAAGGTCGGACCGTTGTCGCTCAACGCGCCCAGCTGGAACGTACCGCTCGTGCGCGTGGAGAGTTGCAGCTCGGCCCCGATCGTATCGACGCGCACGCCCCCCAGCACCAGCGTGTCGAGTTCGAACCCCACGGTGCCACGCGGAATTCCGAGGATGTTGTCCAGCGCTACGACGCCCCGCGCCGAGGCGCCGCGATCCTCGTTCCGATAAAGCGAACTGCCGAAGATCTGGCCGCGCACATTGAGCGAGTCGAGGTTTCCGGTCAGCATGCCCGTGATCGACAGCGCACCAGCCAGCGAATCGGGCGTGCCCGTCGTGAGCGCCGTCCGCGTCTCGAGAAACGGGCGCAGGCCGCCCAACGAATCCACGGTCGCATCAAAGCGTAGCGAATCCGCAATTCCGGCGTGGAGGCCGAGCGCCCCATCGGCCGTCACCGTCGCCGCCGAGGTCTCGAGGCGCATCGAGTCCACCCGCATGCGGCCGTCGCCGAACTGCAACCGCGCCCGCGAGGCGAACACGTGCACCCGGTCGAACTCCGACCGCTCCATCGATACGCTGGCGGACCCGGTGAGGTTGGCCAACGAGTCGCCCCGCATGTCGATGGTGTAGTTCCCGGTCAACGAGCCCGACGGCACGTTGTCCCGATCGAGCAGCTGCGCTGGATCGACGCTGGACACCCGCCCGCTCCCCTGCGCGCCCAGCTCGGGGGGATAGGCGTCCACGCGTCCGTCGAACGTGATGCCGCCCGCCGGTCCGCGGAGCGACGCCGTGAGCATCAGGTCGTTGGCCGTACCCTGGGCGTGGATCGTCCCGCTGAACATCCCCTTGAAGGGCAGTTTGGGATACGAGCGCTGGAGGCCGGTGAACGACAGCGAATCCGCGAACAGCGAGGCATCGTACGTCATGGACGTATCGCCATACGTGATGCGTCCGCTGCCCAGGATACGGGACGGTGGCGCCAGCGGCACGCGTTGCGTCACGTCGGCATCGGAGAACCGCACGTCCATCCACGACGAATCGAGCGTCGCCACCCCGGACAGCGTTCCGGCAAGCGCCGGGAAGTCCGGATACAGGTATTCGATCGTGCGGAGATCGATGGTCGTCGCCTCCACCCGGAAATGGTGGAAGACGGTGAACGCCGGCTGGAGGATGTCCAGCTCACCGCGGCCGCTCACCTCGGACGACGCACCGGGCACGTGCGCGTCCTGGAATACCAGGTGCGATGTGTCCACCACGAAGTGCGTGAGTGGCCCTCCGCGCGCTACCACCGTCCCCCGCAATTGGCCCTGCCAGTCCACCGGGAATGCCCGACCGTTGAGCGTGCGCAGGAGATCGAAATCCACCGGGTCGGCCAGCAGATCGACGTCCTTCACCTGGAGCACCGGCCCGCCCACGGCGAACGTCATCGCTCCGCGCAGGCGCGATTTCGTACTTCGCACATCCAGTTTCGTGAGCCGGTAGTCCATCACGTGCAGGTTGCGCTCATTGACGATGTCGAGCACCATCGAGCCACCGCCGGTGCGCGGCAGTGTGGGATAGACCCACGCCACGTCGGCGAGCGATACCGAGTCGCCGATGATGTGGAGGTTGTAGCGGATCGGGAGATCGCTACCCCATACGACCTTGCCCGCCGCCGATCCGGTGGAACCCGGGAGGTCGAAGTGTGCCACGTCGGTCCAGACCGAGTCGCCGAGGTTGCGCACTGTCCCGCGCACGTTGCGGAACGAGAAGGGCGGATCGCTCTCATCCGCGGTGAGGGAAGCGATCTGGAACACGCGGCCGACGCTGTCGGGGTTGGCCAGCCGCGCGCGGGGCACGAGCGCGTCGATGTGAGTCCAGCGCCGGGTAATCGCGAACCCTTCGCTCCGCCGCCGGATCTCCGTGTTCTTGTTGACCAGTGCTGCGGCCACGGCGCTGTCGCGCTTCGCCCCGTGCAGGGAATCATCCGGGTGCCACGGTAGCGTGAGCACGAACGTCGCGTCGTGCAGCCGTACCGAGTCCATGACCACGTAATCGCCGTACTGCGGTCCCGTGGCCTTCGGTCCCGTGCGTCCGCTGCGGAAGATGCGCTGGAAGTTCCAGTCATAATTCTCGTGCTGGCGCAGGTAGACCGTGGGATGCTGCACGTCCACGTGATTGAACAACAACCGCTTGTCGAGGAGGTCGCGGGGATCGTACTCCACGGTCAAGGGTCCGCTCGCCACGAACAGCGAATCCTCGGCGTCGCGGATCTCGAGCGAGTCGACGGTGACGCCCGTGAGGTAGCTGCCGGTCACTCGGCCCAGATACACCTTGCCGTGGACGGACGATGCCAACTGCCGCTGGATCAGCTGGCGCACCTTGTCCTGCCCCCAGCCGCTCTGCGTGAGGACGAACACGGCCACCGCGGCCACCACGGTGAGCGTCACCACGAGCCCCAGACTCACGAGCAGCACGATGCGGCGGCGGGAGACCACTAGAACTCCGGCCCGATCGAGAAGGTGAGCGTCAACCGGCGGAGGAACGCGCCCGATCGCGCCGGCGCGAAGTTCGCCGGGCAGGCCTGGCTGTCCTGGCTGTAGGTGCTGATGCCACCGCTGGACGCGAGGTGCACGGGAATCGTGTTACCAGGACTGACGCAGTAGAGCGGCGCGACGCTGGTCTCGCCGTTCACGCTCGCGTCGTAGTAGATCGGCCCGCGGGGCTGCGGATAGGGATTGTACCCCACGTTCACCTGAAGCGGTCCCACGGGCGTGAACACGCGGATGCCGATGCCCGGCGTCCATTTGATCTGCGACAACGCCAGCGCGGTGCCAGGCGTGCCCCGCGTCCACACCTCACCACCGTCGGTGAAGAACGTCCACTGGAGCAGGTCCGGGAAGAAGGCGTCGGGCACCCGGTATTCGAAGTTCACCACGACCAGCGCGTTGCCGCCAACGGGCACCACCCGGTAGGGCGTGACCCCATTGGGCGAACGGAAATAGCGCGTGCTGTCGTTGACGATCACCGAATCGATGCCCTGGGCGATGTACAACAGCGACCCCATCTCGTTCTGGTAGAACCCGCGCACGCTGTTCGCCCCGCCCGCGTAGAGCCGCTCCTCGGGCGGGATGTACTGCGTCGGATCGGACAGCGAGAGACTGGGGCCGACCACGAGGCCGCCGCGCAGGCGCGCCGCGAACACCCCGATACGCCCCAGGGGATGGAACCACGAGAGGTCGGCGGTGCCCTTGTTGAACGTCAGATCGGACGCCGACCCCATGAACCGCGACGAACTGCGCAGTTCGGTGCGCAGCACGAACCCGTCGCTCGGGTTGAACGGGTTGTCGGTGCGGACCAGCGTGTACTGCCCGCCGGTCACCGCCAGCGGCTGCTCGACCAGCGAGATCTGATCCTGCGACTGCGTGTCGCACCGATTGAACACGGCGCACAGGAGAGCCGGTTGGGCTTGCGTGCGCCCGTACTCCAGGCTGTACGACAGACGCAGCGTTCCGCGGTCGCTCACGTTGCGGGTCACCGCAGCCTCGCCGCCGATCAGGGTCGTCCGCAGGTAAGCCAGGTATTCGCTGCGCCGCTCGCTGTACAGCGAATACGACGGCGTCCACCCCGTCCCGAGCAGGCCAGGCTGCAACAGCGTCGCCGATATGTTGTAATTCGTCGTGTCGCTGAACGGATCCTTGCGCAACACGTCCTGGTAGCACAGCCCGCGCGTGGCCGACGACGCCAGCGGGTAGCCGTACCCCACTTTCGACAACTGCGCACCCAGCTCGAGGTGGCGCGCCTGATGGAGGAAGTTCTTGTTCGTGTATTGCGCGCTCGTGCGGAAGCAGTCCAGCGTTCCCCACCCATACTTGGTGTCGAGCTGCTGCATGTAGTCCTCGCGCAGGTCGACGTTCAGCGCGACCAGCGAATCGCCTTGCGACTGCACGGAATCCGCCGACACCTCCACGTGACGGTAGGCCCCCAGCTGGTACAGCTTCCGCTGCGCCGCCACCAACTTGTCATCGCTGTACAGGTCTCCCGGGTGGATTCCCAGCAACTCCCGCACCACGTCGTCGCCAATCTGCTGTGAGTGCGCGCTGTCCACGGGGACCACATGGACGCGAATCTGGCCGATGTGCGCCAGGGCCCCGGGCACGGCCGTGATCGCGATGGACGCCGTGAGCGAGTCGGTCCGCACGGTATAATTGCGCAGCAGTTCCACGTTGGGATAGCCAGAATTCCGCATGCGGGCCGTGATCGTGTCCAGCTCCGTGGCCAACGTGTTCACGTCGAACGGCATCCCCACGCGCAGCCGCAGCCCAGCCACGATGTGCGCCCGGTTGGCCACCCCGTCCAGCCCGGTGATCGCCAACGAGTCGACCACGATCGGCTTCCCCTCGTCGATCGTGAACGTCACACGGACGGCGTGGGCGTCCAGCGACTGGACGAGTGTGTCTACCTGGGTGTTGTAATAGCCCTTGTCGTGGTAGAACTTCTTGAGCCGCAACACGTCGAGCGGCAACTCGGTGCGATCGAGGCAATGGCGCGCGCCGACGAATCCCAGATGCCGCCGCAGCCATCCCGACTCGGTGGTCACGATCCGCACTTCGAGATCCGACGCGCTGAACGCATGGTTGCCACGGAACACGAGCGACCGTACCTCCTGGTCGCCAGGATCACACGTGATGTCCTGCGCGCGTGCCCGGGCCGGGCCGGCCGCGACCGCGAACACGAGGCACAGCGCCCCGAGCGTGAGTTGCGAAATGCGATGCATCAACCGCCGGAGCGCAAGGGACGTCGCTGATGGAGCATGCGAACCTCGGAGCAGAACCCCCCAGGCGTCGCCCCCCGCGCGATTCCCGGGCCCTCTGAGTCGTGTGAACCGACAGCCGATACACGACGCGCCCGCGCGGCGCGTAAATCCGGCGGGCGCATATGATTGACGCGTCGGTGCGGGTAATGTAAGTTCTCGCCCGCTTTCCTAGGTGTCAACCGCCGTGGCCCGTTTCCCCGCCCGTTTCCCGAGGGCGCCGCTCCTCGTCGTCCTCCCCTGTGTCGCCCTCGCCTGTCGCGGGGCGGAGCCCTCGGCCACCTCGCGCCGCACCCTCATCGACGCGCGCGATACCTACGACCCACGTTCACTCGATCCCGCGCTGTCCACCGACGTTCCCACCGGCCGCGCCGTGAGCTACGTGTTCGAAGGCCTCACGCGCTTCGCCCCAGACGCCCGACTCGAACCCGCCCTGGCCACGCACTGGGACGTTTCCCCGGACGGCCGCACCTACACCTTCCACCTGCGGCACGGCGTCACCTTCCAGGACGGACGCCCCCTCACCTCGCGCGACGTCATCCACTCGTTCACCCGCGCCCTCGACCCCGCCACTCACGGTGGCCGCGCCGAGCCGTTGCTCCCTATCCGCGGCGCGCCCGCCTTCGCCAACGGGAAGGCGACGACAATCGCCGGCCTCTCCGCCCCCGACGACAGCACGGTCAAGATCACGCTCGACCAGCCACTCGCCATCTTTCCCAAGCTGCTCGCCATGCCGGTGGCGTCCGTGCTCCCCGCCGATGCCCCCGCCAACGTGGGCGAGCACCCGGTGGGCACGGGCCCGTGGACGCTCGTGAAGTGGAAGCACGACGACTACCTGCTGTTCGCCCGCAACGCGTCGTACTGGGGCGGCGCACCCAAGGCGGACTCGCTCGAAGCGCGCGTGATCGCCGAGCCGAGCACCGCGGTCGCCGAATTCGAGGCCGGCAACGTCGACGTCGTCGAGATCCCGCCCGACGAGATCGCCGGTTGGCAGGCCGACTCGGTGCGCCGCCGGCTACTCGTCGAAGCCCCGTCCCTCGATCTCGTGTACGTGGCCATCAACACCACCCGCGGGCCGCTCCGCGACCCCCGCGTGCGCCGCGCCATCAACCTCGCCGTGGACACGAAGACGATTCTCTCCCAACTCGTCCACGGGCGGGGCCACCTCGCCGCCGGCGTCATTCCACCCTCGCTCGGCGGTGCCGATTCGTCACGTGCCCCGTACGCGTACGATCCGGCGCAGGCCCGCCAGCTCCTCACGGCCGCCGGTCATCCCAATGGTATCGACGTCGAGCTGTGGACCGGTGCCACGCCGATCATGGTGCGCGTGGCGGAAGCCATCCAGGCCTACCTCAACGCCGTGGGCGTCCGCACCAAGATCGTACAGCGCGACGCGGCCTCGGCCCGCGAAGCAGCGCGCCAGGGTGAGACCGATCTGTTCCTCAAGGACTGGTACGCCGACTACCCCGACGCCGAGGACTTCCTCGACCCGTTGCTCGGCAGCGCCAACCGCGGGCTCGGCGGTAACGTGTCGTTCTATCGCAATCCGGCATTCGACGCGCTGATGACCGCGGCGCGCCGCGAACCCGACGAATCGCGCCGCGACGCACTCTATCGGCGGGCCGACTCGCTCGCGTTTGCCGACGCTCCCATGCTGTATCTCTATTTCTACGAGAAGCTGTTCGCCGTGCAGCCCTGGATTCGGGGCTTCACCATTCCCGTGATCTTCAACGGCCAGCGGTGGACGGATGTGTCGTTTCGCCGTCCGTCGCCGTAGTCCCCCATGCTCCGCTTCGTCGCCCGCCGCCTGGCCCTCGCCGTGCCGACGTTGCTCGGCGTGCTCATTGTGGCCTTCCTGCTGCTTTATGTGGCGCCGGGAGACCCGGTGACGGCGATGGTCGGCGAGCGCGCCGACTCCGCCACGGTCGCCCGATTGCGCGCCGAACTGCACCTCGACGACCCACTGCCGATCCAGTTCGCACATTACGTGAGCCAGGTCGCCCGCGGCCAGCTCGGCCGTTCCTACATCACCGACCGGCCGATCAGCCGTGACATCGCCGAGCGATTTCCCAAGACCCTCCAACTGGCCCTGGCGGCGATGCTGCTCGCCACGACCTGTGGCATCACGCTTGGGGTGTTGAGCGCGCGACGCCCCGGCGGTTGGGTGGACCGCTTCGCCCTCGGGGTGGCCTACCTCGGCATATCATTTCCTGTATACTGGGTTGGCTTGGTGCTGATCCTGGTGTTCGCCGTCTGGCTGCGCTGGCTGCCACCGTCCGGGTCGGGCGGGTTGAAGTACCTGATCCTCCCCGCGTTCGCGCTCGGCATGCGTTCCATCGCTTTCCAGGCCCGCGTCACGCGGTCGTCGATGCTCGATGCCCTGGGCGCCGACTTCACGCGCACCGCGCGTGCCAAGGGCGCCGGCGAGTGGGCCGTGGTGGCGCGCCACGCGCTCCGCAACGCGCTCATTCCCGTGATCACCGTGGTCGGGCTCGACTTCGGCTCGTACCTCACGGGCAGCATTCTCACGGAAACCGTGTTCTCGTGGCCCGGGCTCGGTCGCTACGTCGTCAACGCCATCGCCCGCCGCGACCTCCCCGCCATCCAGGGCTCGGTGCTCTTTCTCAGCTTCGTGTTCGTGATCGTGAACCTGCTCGCCGACCTGGCATACACGAAGGCCGATCCGAGAGTGGCGTACTGAGAACGGCACGTGGGAGGGTGGAAGGGTACGCGTAGTTCACCCTCCTACGCTCCCGCTCTCCTACTCTCCTACCCTCCTGCTCGAAACCGCTCCCATGACATTGAACGATTACGCTGCCGCGGCCAGCCGCACGATCAATCCATCGCTCTCACCGGCCGACCGTCTGCTCGACGCCGCAGCAGGGCTCGCCGAGGAAGCAGGAGAAGTGCTCGGCCTGGTGCGCAAACATCGCATGCAGGGCCGCGGGCTCGACGCGGGCCAGCTACGCGAAGAGTTGGGCGACGCTCTCTGGTGCCTGGCCGTCGCCGCGCAGAGCGCGGGGCTGACGCTGGACGACGTGGCCCGGACCAATGTCCAGAAGCTCGAGGCACGGCATCCGAACGGCTTTACCCCTTAGCACCCGCTCCAGACCCGCGGGCCGCAAGTCGGGAACTGGCGGCTCGCGATGTTCGGTCAGTCGTCGTTCTGTCCGAAGATCGCCATGTTCGAGCTGTGCCCAGGATTCACCTTCTTTTCCGGGTACAGCCAGTGCACCGCCTGGTTCACGGCTGTGGCTGCATCGCCGAATCCGGTGACGATCAATTTGAGCTTCCCTGGGTACGTCACCACGTCCCCCGCGGCGTAGATCCCCGGCCGCCCGGTTTCCATCTGGCTGTTCACCTGGATCTCGTCCTTCTCGATGTGCAGCCCCCAATCCTTCAGCGCGCCCATATCACTGACGAACCCGAGCATCGGAAGCACCACGTCAGCTTCGAGTTCACGCGTCGTCTTGGCCTTGAGGTCCTTGAGCACGAGATGGGTGAACGCGTCGCACCCCGCGGGGACCGTGAGGTCGTGCAGCTCGTGAAAGGTGAACAGCGCTGCCTTCCCGGCATCCACGGCAGCGCGGAACTGCGCCACAGTCGCTTCGTGAGCGCGGAAGCGGTCGCTTCGGTGCACGATTGACACCGACGCCGCCCGGCCCAGCAATTGGGTCCCCCAATCGAACGCCGAATCTCCCCCGCCGATGATCACTACCTTCCGGCCGCGGAACTGTTCGGGATCGGTGACCACATCGTGGATCCCGCTCCCGTACCATGGTTCGGCCACGGGCTGCGGCAGCCGCCGCGGGCTGAACGCCCCGATCCCCGCGGCGATGAGGATTGAACGCGTCGGGAAGCGGTCCGTTTCGGTCACCAGCACGAAGTGCCCGTCGGCCTCCTCGAGCCCCGTGACCCGCTGCGAGAAGTGCATCGGCTCGCCGAACTGCCCGGCTTGGTCGCGCAGCGACCGGACCAGTTCCTTGGCCGGCACGCGGCGAAACCCGGCCACGTCGAAGATGTCCTTTTCGGGGTACAGCGCCGTCAGCTGTCCGCCGGGCTCGACCAGGGCGTCGACGATTTGCGCCGTCGCCCCGCGCATGCCAGCATAGAACATCGCGAAGAGGCCCGTGGGCCCTCCGCCGATGATCGTCAGGTCGCGAATTTCGTGGATCATTCTCTAACGTTCGCCACTGCTCATTCGTTAAACAAGCACGGCCCGCGCCCCCACCCGCCACCACTCCCCCATCAAATCCAACACGCCACCTCCGCATGAACGAGAGTCTCGAATACCAGGGTGCGTTCCACCTCGTCCGCAAAGTGGCCGAGGGCGGTATGGCCACCGTGTATGAAGCCGAACAGATCGGCCCCTCTGGCTTCGCCAAGCGCATCGCGCTCAAGGTCATCCATCCCCATCTCGCCCAACGGCGCGAGTTCCTGCAGCTGTTCATTGACGAGGCCAAGCTCTCGGCCAACTTGATGCACGGCAACATCGTGCAGATCTACCAGCTCGGCGAAGTGCGTGGGCAGTACTTCATCGGCATGGAATACATCCAGGGCCCGACGCTGCGCAGCGTGATCGATCGCCACAACGAACTCGGCCGGCCCATCCCGGCCACGATGGTCGCCTACATCGGCAGTCGCCTATGCCGCGCCCTCGACTTTGCCCACAATGCCATGGGCCCCGACGGACGCCGTCTCGACGTTGTGCACCGCGACGTATCGCCCGGCAACGTCATGATCACCTGGGACGGCCACATCAAGCTCGGTGACTTCGGCATCGCCAAGGCCCGCACCTCGATCGACCCGGCCACCGAGCAGCACGTGCGCATGGGCAAGAAGCGGTACATGAGCCCCGAGCAGGTGCTGGGCACCCTCGTCGACGCTCGCAGCGACGTGTTCTCTCTCGGCGTCGTGCTCTACGAGCTGCTCGCGCTGAGCCCTCTGTTTCATGAGGACGACACCGCGCTCTCAGTGGAGGAGGTGGTGCTCCGGCCGCTGCCGGACCTGCGCTCGCGGGTCACCGACCTCGACCCCGAGTTCGCCGACATCCTGCAGCTCGCGCTGCAGCGCAATCCCGCCGACCGCGCCACGGCGGCCCAGCTCGGCAATCTGCTCGACCAGTGGATCGCCAATCAGAGCGACCGCACCGGTGCCTCCCCCGACCGTCTGCAGACCCACCTCGCAGACATGTTCCCGACCACGTTCCAGGCGCGCTTCCACGCCGATCCTGCGGCGGTGCAGGCCGCATCGGACGCCTTCAAGAAGAAGCGTGGGTCGATCATCGCGCGATTGTTCGGGTAGCCGCAGGAGGGGCGGAGGGCAAACCCGTCACGCGGTTCGGCGGTCCCCGTCCTCGCTCTTGCCCGCGCTCCTTCTGCTAGTGCGGTCTTTGCCGGCACTCGCGCTGTCTGCGTACATTTACCAGCATGAAGATCTACACGAGAACCGGCGACTCCGGTGACACCGGGCTGTTCGGCGGGGGGCGTACGCGCAAGAGTGACCCGCGCGTGGAAGCCTACGGCGAGGTGGACGAGCTGAACGCCGCGCTCGGCCTCGCCCGTGCCAGCGAAGTCATGTCGCGCATCGACGAGGTGCTCGTCCCCATCCAGCGTGATCTGTTCGCCATCGGCGCCCTCCTCGCCACGCCCGATCGAGAGAAGATGAAGGCCCATCTCGACAAGGCCCGCATTGACGACGTCCGGATCACGGAACTCGAGCACGCCATCGACGACGGCGATCGTGAGCTCGAACCGCTCAAGGCGTTCATCATTCCCGGCGGTACGCCGAAGGCAGCGGCGCTCCACCTGGCCCGCACCGTGTGCCGTCGCGCCGAGCGCCGCGTGGTCGCGCTGCGCGCCACCGTCGAAGTGCCCGACCTCGTGATCATCTACCTGAACCGTCTGTCGGACCTGTTGTTCACGCTCGCCCGGGTCGCCAACCGCCGCACCGGCACCGGCGAGGTCACCTGGTAGCGCGCGCGCCCGCCGGAGTTCGTCCGTGATCGACACCGCATATCGCGTGCACGTCCTGCCGGGCGCGCTGGACGCCATTGGCGGTGTGGTGCGAGTGGCGGCCCGGGCACACCGATACGCGATCATCACCGACACCAACGTCGGCCCGCTGTACGGCGCGCGCGCCCGCGCGGCGATGGCGGGCGCGGCGTGCGAAGTGTTCGCCATCCCGGCTGGTGAACGGCATAAGACGCGGGCCACCTGGGCCCAGGTGACCGATCAGATGCTCGCCGCCGGCTTCGGCCGCGATTCGGCGGTCATCGCCCTCGGCGGCGGTGTCGTGGGCGATCTCGCCGGATTCGTGGCCGCCACATTCATGCGCGGGATCCCGTTCGTCCAGACGCCGACGAGCCTGCTCGCCATGCTCGACGCCTCCATCGGCGGCAAGACCGGCGTCGATACGCCCGCCGGCAAGAATCTGGTGGGCGCCTTCCACGAGCCCGCCGCCGTCCTCACCGACCCGGCTCTGCTCGCCTCGCTCCCGGTAGAGCACTACCGCGCCGGACTTGCCGAAGCACTCAAACACGGCGTGATCGCTGACGCCGCGCATTTCTCGGCCGTGGCCGTCACGGGCGCCGAGTTGCGCCACGGCCGCCCCGACGACCGTTCGATGAGCGCGCTCATCGCCCGCAGCGTCGAGATCAAATCGGCCGTCGCCGCTGGCGATTTCCGCGAGTCCGGACGCCGCAAGACGCTCAACTTCGGGCACACCATAGGCCACGCCATCGAACATCTGAGCGGCTACTCCCAACTGCACGGCGAAGCGGTGGCCATCGGTATGTGCGTGGAAGCGGCTCTCGCCGAACGGATGGCGATCGCCGAGCCCGGCACGGCCGATCGCGTTCGCGCCGCGTGCGAGGCGACGGGGCTGCCTAGCAGTCGTCCCGCCGACATCGATCCGGAAGCCATCGTCCGCGCCACTCACGGCGACAAGAAGGGCCGCGCCGGCCGTGCGCAGTACGCCCTGCCCACGCGCATCGGCGCCATGGCGTTCGGCGATTACGGATGGACTGCGCCGGTGGACGACCGGCTCGTCCTCGCCGCGCTCGCCTGATCACGTGGCGACGAACCCCCACTGGAGATCATGCCCGTGTCCCGCTCCGCCGTGACCCTCCTGTTGCTCGCCGCGATCATCGTTGCCTTGGCCGTGGCAGCACTCCTCCTCGACGTGCCGGTGCTCGTGATCGCGGTTGGCGTTGGTGTATTCGCCGGCATGCTCGCCGCCTTCGCGGCACGTACGCGGCGCGCGAGTGCAGGCGGACCGAACAAATCCAGTCCTTGATCGCGACACTGTCTCAGAAATTGCCGACGGAGTTCCAGCGCGGGAGCAAATCGGAGTCATCTTCGGGCGATGTTCGGAAAAGATGACCGAAAGATATTTGTTTAATGCGGCCAGATGATTTCAACTGTAAATTTCTGCCACATATTGGGTTAGGCTTACAGACAGATGTTTTTCAGCGCTGTGCCCGGATGGCCGCTGTTGACGCCTCCGGACGGCGACGTTAACGTGCCCGTCCCTGCTAGTCGCCGGCGCGATGCGAGCCTTCTGCGCTCGTTCCCACCTTTCGCTTTCGTGATAGGGGCGTGTATGGAGCAAGTGACCGAGACCAGGTCCAAGGGATATTTCCGCTCGTCTCCCTCCTCGGCGTTCGACCAGTACCTGCAAGACATCCAGAAACTCCCCCTCATTGATGACCCGCAGGAAGAGCGACGACTTGCCCGTCGCGCTCAAAAAGGTGACGAGAAGGCCGCCGAGCGGCTCGTCACGGCGAACCTCCGCTTCGTCATCTCGTACGTGAAGAAGTACCAGGGCCACGGCCTCGATCTCAGCGAACTCGTGGCGATCGGCAACGAAGGACTGCTCAAGGCCGTCCGCAAATTCGATCCCGATCAAGGCGTCAAGTTCATTTCGTACGCCGTGTGGTGGGTGCGCCAGGCGGTCCTCAAGGCCCTGGCCGAGCAGACGCGCTCGGTGCGCATTCCGCTCAATCAGAATTCGCAACTCATCCGGCTCGCGCGTGCCGAGACCGTGCTCGCCCAGGTGCTCAAGCGCGACCCCACCGAGAATGAGATCGGGCGGCTGCTCGAGGAAACGCCCGAAGCGATTCGCTCCGCCAAGCAGATGTCGGCCACCGAAGTCTCGCTCGACGCGCCGATCGATCGCTCCGACCGCGAAGCGTCCACGCTCGGCGAACGCTTTGCCGGAGTCGACGGTACCGAGATCGAAGAGGTGACCGACTACAAGTTGATGCGCGAGTTCATCGACCGGGTGTTCCGCAAGTACCTCACGCCGCGCGAACGGAAGATCCTCTATCTCTACTACGGCCTCGAGGAAGGGAGTGAGGCTATGACGCTCGAGAAGATCGGCGCGCTCATGGGCGTCACACGCGAGCGCATCCGCCAGATCCGCGAGCGCGCATTCGAGAAGCTGCGCGAGAGTCCCGACGGCCGCGCGTTGTGCGGCTTCTGGGCCGCCTAGCCGACCCGGCGTGACCAGCGAATCGGCCCCCGGCGCACCCACGCCGGGGGCTTTTTCACCCCGTCGTCGGGCGCTCGAGTTATCATGAAATGCATGCGCCCAATGGCATCGCCCTGTCGTGCCGATGACCGCCACCGCTGACCCCGGCCACGGCCACGTCGACGCCGCGCTCGTCGCCCGGCTAGCTGGCATCGTGGGCAAGCGTCGAGTGCTGTCCCGCGACAGCGAACTCGTCGCGTACGGGTCGGACGGCCTGCCGTCCTATCACGCGCGGCCGGCCTGCGCCGTCTTTCCGGGCACGCGTGACGAGGCCGTGGCCGTGGTGCGCGCCCTGGCTGCCGCGCACGTGCCGTTCGTGCCGCGCGGCGCGGGCACCGGACTCTCCGGCGGCGCACTCGCCGACGGCGTCGTGCTGCTCGGTCTCAACCGGCTCACGCGCATCCTGTCGATGGACCCTGAGAACCGGTTGGCCGTGGTCGAGCCGGGCGTGGTCAACGTCGCCCTGTCCCGCGCCGCCAAACCATACGGCTTATACTATGCCCCCGACCCGTCCAGTCAGGCCGCATGCACGATCGGCGGCAATGTGGCCGAGAATGCCGGCGGCCCGCACTGCCTGAAATACGGCGTCACGACCAACCACGTCGTGGCGCTCACGGTGCTGCTCCCCGACGGCGAGATCCTGCCACTGGGCCGCGCCGACGGCGAGGCCGAGGGCTACGATCTGGTGGGCGCGTTCGTCGGATCCGAGGGTTGCTTTGGCATCGCCCTCGACATCACGGTGCGGCTCACCCCGGAGCCACAGGCCATCCGCACGCTGCTCGCCGATTTCACCACGCTCGACGCGGCGGCGCGCACCGTGTCGGCCATCGTCGCGAGCGGCATCGTGCCGGCGGCGCTCGAGATGCTCGACGCGCCCACCATTCGGATGGTCGAGGCCTCCATCTATGCCGCCGGCTATCCGGTGGACGCAGCGGCCGTGTTGCTGATCGAGCTCGACGGCGCACTGGCCGGGCTCGAACAAGATGTGGCCGCCGTGGACGCCATGTGCCGCGCCGAGGGCGCACGGGCCGTTCGGGTGGCGCGCGACGAAGCCGAGCGCGCCCGTCTCTGGCAAGGACGCAAGAAAGCATTCGGCGCCATGGGCCGGCTCTCGCCGCACCTCGTGGTGCAGGACGCCGTGGTGCCGCGCACCAAGCTGCCCCAAGTGCTGTCGCGGATTCAGGAAATCGCCGCGCACTGGCGCGTGACGGTCTGCAACGTGTTTCATGCCGGCGACGGCAACGTGCACCCCAACATCGCCTACGATGCCAACGACCCCGACGCGACAGCCCGCGTGCACGGGGCCATGCGCGACATCATGGAGACATGTATCGCCGCTGGCGGCACCATCACCGGCGAGCACGGCGTGGGCGTGGACAAGCTCCCCTACATGGACCGCATCTTCTCGGCCCAATCGCTCCGCGCCATGTGCGACCTGCGCGACGTGTTCGATCCCGAACGACGCAGCAACCCCGGCAAGGTCGTGCCCGTGCATAGTTGCCGGGAATGGCACATGGCGGCTTCGGCCCGCCGGGCTCCGTGACGACGACCACCGCCGAGATCGCCGAGCGCATACGCGACGCAGCCGCGCACGGCACGCGGCTCCGCGTCATCGGCCGCGGACACTGGCTCGCCGCCAACCGGCCGGTGCAGGCCGACGCCACGCTGCCGCTCGACGGGTACTCGGGCATCGTCGACTACGTCCCGGGAGACTTCACGCTCACGGCGCGCGCCGGCACCACGCTGGCCGAGATCGCACGCGCGGCCCGCGACCAGGGACAGTGGCTGGCGCTCGACCCGCTGGGCAGCGACGAGGGAAGCATTGGGGCCACAGTAGCCACGGCATCCCATGGACCGCACGCCACCGGCTTCGGCACGCCGCGCGACCATCTGCTCGGCCTCGAGTTCGTGACCGGCGCCGGCGACGTGGTCCGCGGCGGCGGACGTGTCGTGAAGAACGTCGCCGGGTTCGATCTCGTACGACTGTCCACCGGCGCCTGGGGCACGCTCGGCGTCATCACCGAGGTCACGGTGCGCCTGCGCGCGCTCCCGGCCGAGCAGCAGACGTTGGCGCTCGCTGTGGATGAAGACGCGCCCATCCTCGAGCGGCTCACCTCCGGGCTGCGCGGGCTGGTCACAGCCCCGCTCGCCTGCGAGTTGCTGAGTGGGGTATTGGCGGCGCGGATCGGCCTCCCGGAGCGGCCCGTGCTCGCCGTGCACATCGGTGGCAACGCGGAGTCCATGCGCGCGCAACGCGATGCGTTGGCGGGGCTCGAGGCCGGCGCGTTCGCCCCGGCGGACGACGCGCTGTGGACCAGGCTACGCGCCGCCGGCGCCGGGGCCGCCGCGACCTGGCGCCTGTCGTACCGTCCGTCGCGCTTCGCACACACCTGGATCGAAGGCCGCGAGTCCATTGCGCCTTTCGCCGGCGCGTGGATGCACGGGAGCCCGCTGCGCGGCGCGGTGCGCTACGCCGTGCCGACCGACGCAGCCGAGCCGGGATCGCCAGAGCGGCTCCTCCGCGCCCTCACGCAACCGTTCGACGGTGTGCGCATTGGCGAGACGCTTCCCGCTCGGGCCTGGTCGGTGCTGCCCTCGCGGGCAATGGACCGGCTCTCGCGCGGGGTGCGTACGGCGTTCGACCCCCGCGGCATCCTCAATCCCGGCATCCTGGGAGCCTCCGAATGACGGCCAGCGGCGCGACGGCCTGCGCGCTGCCCGGCAGCCCTCTGGCGGAGGCGCGCGCCGGTCTCGACGCCTGCGTGCACTGCGGCTTCTGCCTGCAGAGCTGCCCCACCTATCTCACGCTCGAGGACGAGAACGACAGCCCACGGGGCCGCGTGGTGCTCATGCGGTCGATGTTCGAGGGTACCCTGTCACCCGATGATCAGGCCGTGCGAACGCATATTGATCGCTGCCTCGGGTGCCGGGCCTGCGAGACGGCATGCCCGTCGGGAGTGCCATACGGGCAGCTGCTCGAAGCGACGCGCGCCACGATGACGGCGCGGCATCCGCAACCGCTTGTCGTGAGAATCATTCTCGGCGTCTTCTCGCGGCCGGCATTGCTGCGCCCCGCCATGGCCTTGGGACGGATGCTGCGCGATAGCCGCATCGCTGCGGCGCTCGCGCGTCTCCCGGGACGCATCGGGTTCGCCTTTGCCATGCTCGACACCACGCGCGTGCCACTGGCCCGTTGGCCGTACGACGCGCCGGAGGCGGGTGAGCGCGGCCGGGTGTCCTTGCTCGATGGCTGCGTGATGGAGGGACTGTATGCCGGGACCAACCGCGCCACGGCGCGCGTGCTCGGCGTGAACGGATACGCCACGGCGGCGGCGCCCGGCCAGCGATGCTGCGGCGCTCTGCATGCGCACGCCGGCGATCTCGAAAGCGCAAGAGCGCTAGCGCGCGTCAACGTGGCGGCGTTCGAACGTTCAGGCGCGGATTTCATTGCCGTGAACTCGGCCGGGTGCGGCGCCATGTGCAAGGAATACGGCCACTTGTTGGCCCATGACCCCGTGTGGGCCGAGCGCGCGGCCGCTGTGGCCGCGCGGGTGCGCGACGTGAGCGAATTGCTGGCCGACGCGGGACCGGTGCCGGCGCAGGGTGCGGCGATGCGCGTGGCCTATGACGCCGCCTGCCATCTGCTCCATGCGCAACGGGTCGCCCTCCCGCCGTTGCGCGTGCTCGCGGCGATCGGGGGACTCGAATCCGCGCCGTTGGCAGACGCCGATCAGTGCTGTGGCGGCGCCGGCATCTACGGCCTGGTCCAACCGGTGGTGTCGAACCTCGTGCTGGCGTCGAAGATCAGTGACATCCGTGCGTCCGGGGCCCAGTGGGTGGCGACCGGGAATCCCGGCTGCCTGATGCAGATCGGCGCCGGGTTGCAGCGCGGGGGCGTGCCCTGCCGGACCGTGCATCCGATAGATCTGCTCGACGCGGCGTACGCGGCCGACCGCGGGCCGGCGCCGCGTGGCTAGGAGGCCGCACGCGCCCATTCCTCGGTGGCGACGAACCCGCCTTCCATATTACATATTCGCATGCTCGATGCGCTGATGCTGGAGTTGGAAGGTGTGGTGGTCGAAACGCGCGCGGCGCGGTTCGATGCGCTGGCCCGGGCGTTGGCGGACGACAGCGTCGTGGCGCTCCCGTCGAACGCGTCCGACGCACTGCTCGGCCTCCCGCCGAGGGACGCCGCGGCCATGGCGATCTCGCTGTTCGGCCTGGCGCGTGACGCCACGGCGATCGACCTCATCGGCCTGCGCGCCGACCGTTACTTCACGGAGCGCATGAGCCGTGGCGTCACGCTGCGTGAAGGGGTGCGCGTGTTGGTCACGATCGCCCACGCCAGGTCGAGGTTGGCGCTCGTGACGCGGGCCGGCCGGGCCGCGGTGGATCTCGTGCTGGGGCTCTCGGGCATGCACGATGCATTCGAGGTGATCGTGTGCGCCGACGACGTGGTCGACAACAAGCCCGCCCCGGAAAGTTATGCGCGCGCGCTCGCGCGCTTACAGAGCCGCCGTCCGTTGTCACGCGAACGCGTGCTGGCACTGGAGGACGCGAAGCCCGGCATTCTCGCCGCGCGCGCCGCTGGCGTGCGCTGCCTGGCGGTGGGCGACCTGCCGGCCCATCAGGCGGTGGAAGCGGACGGGCTCGTCCCCTCGCTGGCCGACGCGGGACACGATGTGCTGTCCGAACTCGAGCGCTGGGCGCACGAGGCCGCATGACCAGGGAGACCATCGCCGGCACGATCACGCCCGCCCACCCGGCATTGCAGACCATCCTCGGCCAGCCGGTGGTGCTCACGTATAGCAACGTGGACGCCGAATACGCCGCTCTCACGCAGCGGGCTGGTGTGGTCGACCGCAGCCATCGGGCGCGCGTCCGCGTCAACGGCCCCAAGGCGGCGGAGATGATCGCCGGCCTGGTGACCAACGACACGCTCGCCCTCCCGCCCGGCCAGGGGCAGTACGCCGCCGCGCTGTCGCCCAAGGGCAAGATCATTGCCGACGTGCGGATCTTCGTCCAGGACAAGAGCGTGCTCACCGACACGGGCGCGCGCGCGGCGGACGGATGGCGCACCATGCTCAAGAAGTATGTGAACCCGCGCGTGGCGCCCCATGTCGACGAGTCGGCAACCACGCGCGCTCTTGGCGTGTTCGGCCCCACGGCACGCCACGTGATCGAGACGATGACAGGGGTGAACAGCAGCGCGCTCACCTTGCTCCCCGCATACGCCCACGTCCAGGTGGAGGTGGACGGGGCCGTGATGATGATCGCGCGGACACCCGAACTGCTGGTGGACGGGTTCGAACTGTTCGCACCGACCGATGCATTCGATGCCCTGTGGGGGCGCGCGACGCGCGCCGGTGCCGAACCCTGTGGGCTCTCGGCGTGGGAGGTCGCGCGCGTCGAGGCCGGACGTCCCGAGTGGGGCCTCGACATGGACGACACCACGCTGACGCAGGAAGCGAACTTCGACGAGCTGCAGGCGATCAGCTACACCAAAGGTTGCTACGTGGGACAGGAAGTCGTGGCGCGCGTGCACTTCAAAGGCCATGTGAACCGGCATCTGCGCGGCCTGCGGGCGCCTGAAACCGCGGCCCCACCACCGGGCGCCACGCTCGTCGACCCGGCGGGCAGCGACGTCGGGGACGTGCGCACATCGGTGAAGTCCCCGCGGCTGGGCTCAATCGCCCTGGGAATGGTGCGGCGCGAAGTGGAACTCGGCGCGACCCTCACGACGCGATGGGACGGTGGCGAGGGACGCGTGGAGGTGTGCGCGCTTCCCTTCCCGCCCGCGTAGTGCGCGCGCTGGTCACCGGCGCCACGGGAATGGTGGGGCGCCACATCGCCGAGCGGCTGCTCGCCGACGGATGGACGGTGCGGGCGCTGGTGCGTGAACCGCAACGGGCGCAGCCGCTGGCCGAGACGGGGGTTGAACTCGCTCGTGGCGACGTACTCGATGCGCAGGCGTTCGCGACCGCCGCGGCGGGGTGCGACGTGCTGTTCCACGCCGCCGCGGAGATCATGACCCGCGGATGGGAGTCGTACCGCCGTGTGAACGTGGACGGCACACGCAACGCGATTTCGGCGGCGGCCGGCTCTGCAGCGCGACTGATGCAGGTGAGCAGTGTGGCGGTGTACGGATCGGAGACGCGTTACCTGGGGGAGAACCGGAGCGGCAAGACGAGCGAGGACCTGCCGTTGATGCCGTTACACGAGCGCAACTATTACGCGCGCAGCAAGCGGGAGTCGGAGGCGTTGGTGATGGCGGCGCACCGTGCTGGACGGATCTGGGCAACGGCGGTGCGGCCCGATGTGATCTACGGCCGGTACGACCGCCAGTTCGTGCCGCGGCTGGCGCCGCTGCTGCGGTTCGGCGTTGTGCCACTGTTGGCGGGGGGCCGGTCGACGCTTGCCGTGGTGCATGCGGCGGCGGTGGCCGACGGCGCCGTTCGCGCGGCGACGAGCGACTCGGCGGGGGGCCGGGCGTACAATCTCGCCAACGACTTCGAGGTGACCGTGCGTGAATTCTTCGCGTTCGGCGCGCGCGGCCTCGGGGTCGCGCCGCATTTCCTCCCGGTGCCGCTCTGGCTGGCGCGCGGCGGCCTGCGGGCAGCCAAACGGACCGCGCGGGTCGTGACGTTGGGCCGGGTGCGCATCGGCGGCGCCACAGCCGTGGACTTCCTGACCCGCGACAACCCGTTCACGTCGGAGCGGGCGCGGCGCGAATTGGGGTGGGCGCCTCCCGTGCGCCCCGAAGACGGCGTGGCCGACGCGTTCGCTTGGTGGAAGGCGCATCCCGCCGGGGCCTGAACGCATACGGGCGCGGCCTCACGGCCGCGCCCGTATACAAGAACAAGAATGAACGGCGATTAGCCCTTCTTCGTGCTATCCTTCTTCTTCGTGGTATCCTTCTTCACCGTCGTCGTCGTCGTGGTGGTGGTCGTTTTCGTCATCGTGGAGTCTTTCTTCGTCGTGTCCATGCTCATCGCCGACGTATCAGCGGGCGCAGGCACGGCGGCGGGCGCCGCGGCAGCAGTGTCGGCGGCGGGTTTCGATTGCGACGAACAGGCAGCGACCGCGAACACCGCGGCAACAAGGGCCAAGCGCTTCATTGAAAATCTCCTGAGAGAATCGGGGGTGAACGACAGGCGCGTAGCACCGCTGCACGCGAGGAAGAGGTGCTCATGCTTCTGCGGGCTTTAACTTACGGACGCCAGAATCGCTGTCAAGTCCGCTACCCCGCACCCAAGTGACGGCGCCACAATGGTTTCGTCCGCGCCTCCAGATGGTCCCAGACCGTTGCGGAGGGGATGAGCGCATGTTCCCCCCATGGAATTTTCGAGCAGGTTCGTAACCTGCTGGCCACAAAAGAGTTGGCAGGACAAAGAAGTCTTCGCGCCTCGACGGATACACGTACGACAACGGCATTGCGCGGCCCCCGACCAGCCCTAGGTTGCGGTTGACCCGTCATCACCAACGCTAGATGCCCACGCCTGCCGCATCGTTCGCCGCTCCCCCGCTCACCCAGGATGGGGTCGTGCGCGCCGCCTGTCCGCATGATTGCCCCGACACGTGCGCGATGCTCGTCACGGTCGAGAAAGGACGCGCGGTGCGGGTCGCCGGCGACGCCGAGCATCCATTCACGAACGGATTTCTCTGCGCCAAAGTGAATCGCTACGTCGAGCGGACGTACCATCGGGACCGCCTCACCCAACCGCTGCGCCGCGTGGGGCCGAAGGGCGCCGGCCGGTTCCAACCAGTTTCGTGGGACGAAGCGCTGGGCGAGATCGCGGCGCGGCTCTCCGCCATTGCGCGATCAACCGACGGCCCGCAGGCGATCTTGCCGTATTCCTACGCCGGCACGATGGGCATGCTGCAGGGCTCGTCCATGGACCGCCGATTCTTCCACCTGCTCGGCGCGTCCAAACTCGACCGCACCATCTGCGCCATGGCCGGCACGATGGGCATGCGCATGACCGTCGGTGCCAACATTGGCGCCGACGCAGAAGGCATCCCGGAGAGCGACCTCGTCTTGTTGTGGGGCACCAACACGCTCACCTCCAACCCCCACCTCTGGCCGTTCATCCTGCGCGCACGTAAGCGAGGCGCGCGCGTGGTCGCGATCGACCCCATCCGCACGCGCACCGCGGCGCAATGCGACGAGTGGATCGCCATTCGGCCGGGCACCGACGCCGCGCTGGCTCTCGGCATGATGCACGTGCTGTTCGCGCGTGGGCTCGACGACGCCGACTATCTCGCCCGCCACACGCTCGGTGAATCCGAATTGCGCGCGCGCGTCGCGGAGTATCCGCCCGCTCTCGTGGCGTCGATCACCGGGGTCGACGCGCCGGTGATCGAGCGCCTGGGCGACGCGTACGGACATGCCCGGGCGGCGTTCATTCGCGTGAACTACGGGCTGCAGCGGCATGCCGGCGGCGGGATGGCCGTGCGGACCATCGCCTGTCTGCCCGCCGTCACCGGACACTGGCGGCGCGCCGGCGGCGGCGTACAACTGTCGACGAGCGCCAATTTCGAACTCAACAAGCAGGCACTCGAACGCCCCGACCTCTCGCCGCCGGTGCGCACCATCAACATGATCCGCCTCGGCGATGCCCTCACCCGACCGGACGCCGGCGTGGGCGGTCCACCGGTGCGGGCCCTCGTGGTATACAATTCCAATCCCGCCGCGGTGGCTCCCGATCGCAACGCCGTGCTCCGCGGCCTGGCCCGCGACGACCTGCTCACCGTCGTCCTCGAGCATTTCCAGACCGACACCGCCGACTGGGCCGACTACGTGCTCCCCGCCACCACGCAACTCGAGCACTGGGACGTGCACCTGGCCTATGGCCACCATTACATAACGCTCAACAGACCAGCGATCGCGCCAGTCGGCGAGAGCAAGCCGAATACCGAGATCTTCCGGATGCTCGCGCGCCGGATGGGCCTCGAACACGACGTGCTGCACGACGACGACCTCTCGCTGATGCGCCAGGCGCTCGACACGCCGAGTGACAAGTTGCGCGGCGTAACCTTCGACGCGCTACTCGAGCGCGGATGGATGCGCCTCAACGTGCCACGGCCGTACCTGCCGTTCGCCGACGGTGGGTTCCGCACCCCGAGCGGCAAGTGCGAGTTCTATTCCGCCCGGATGAAGGAGATGGGGCTCGACCCCCTGCCCGCGTACACGCCGCCTTACGAAAGCCCCGAACGCGACCCGGCGCTGGCCGAGCGGTATCCGCTTGTGCTCATCTCGTCGCCGGCCCACGAGTTTCTCAATTCGACATTCGTCAACGTCGATGCGCTGCGCCGTGGGGCTCGCGAGCCCGAGTGCATACTGCACCCGGCCGACGCCGAACGCCGCGGCATCGCGTCGGGTATGCGCGTGGCCGTGCACAACGACCGGGGCGCATTCACCGCCGTGGCCCGCGTGGAGCACACCATCCGCGAGGGCGTGGTGTGGGCGCCCTCCATCTGGTGGGGGAAGCTCGCGGAGGACGGCGCCAACGCCAATCAAACCACCTCGCAACGCGAGACCGACATGGGGCACGGGCCGGTGTTCTACGACAACCTCGTGGACGTCGCGTTGGCCGACTGACCGCCCCTTGCGCGCCTTTGCCCGGCGTGGCTGATTCCGATTCATGCACCGGAGTTCCCCGTGACGAAGCTCCCTGAGACCCTCGGCGCGCTCAAGCGCTCCCCCGCTGGCGTGCCGGAACGGGCGCTGCGCTCGGTGAAGGACGAGATGCGTCAGAATCTCCTGGCGCGGCTCTGCACCGACGTTCCGCTCTTCGAAGGCGTGCTCGGCTACGAAGACACGGTGATGCCGCAGATCGTCAATGCGATCCTGTCCCGGCACAACTTCATCCTGCTCGGCCTCCGCGGACAGGCCAAGTCGCGCATTCTGCGTGCGCTCACCACGCTGCTCGACGACGCCATGCCGATCGTCGCCGGAAGCGAGGTGAACGACAATCCGTTCGCGCCGATCTCGAAATATGCCCGCACGCTGATCACCGAGGCGGGGGACGACACGCCCATCGCCTGGGTGGGACGCGAGAATCGCTACGTGGAGAAGCTGGCCACGCCCGACGTCACGATCGCCGACCTCATCGGGGACCTCGATCCAATCAAGGCGGCGCGTGGCGGACACCTGCTGTCCGACGAGCTGACGATTCATTACGGCATGCTGCCGCGCGCCAACCGCGGCATCTTTGCGCTCAACGAACTGGCCGACCTGGCCGGCAAGGTGCAGGTGGGCCTGTTCAACGTGATGCAGGAAGGCGACGTGCAGATCAAGGGCTACCCGGTGCGGCTGGCCCTCGACGTACAGCTCTGCTTCACCGCCAACCCCGAGGACTACACGGCACGCGGCAAGATCATCACGCCCCTCAAGGACCGCATCGGCAGCGAGATTCTCACGCACTACCCCGAGACGGTGGCCCTCGGCATGACGATCACCGAGCAGGAGGCATGGACGGCGCGTGACCACCGGCCGGTGCGCATTCCCGATTTCGTCGCCGAGCTCGTGGAACGCGTCGCCTTCGCAGCGCGCGCCGACCGCCGCGTGGACAAGCGCTCCGGCGTCTCGCAGCGCATGCCGATCTCCGTGCTCGAGAACGTCGTCTCCAACGCCGAGCGGCGCGCCGTGGCCACCGGCGAGGCGGAGATCGTGCCGCGCGTTTCGGACGTGTACGCCGCGCTCCCCGCGATCACGGGGAAACTCGAACTCGAATACGAAGGTGAGCTGGTGGGCGCCGCCACGATCGGGCGCGAACTGATCCGGAAGGCGGCGGACGAGACGTTCGAGAAGCGGGCCGGCGGCGTGAATGTGGACGAGATCGTCATGTGGTTCGACGAAGGCGCGGCACTGCTGGTGACCGACGACGCCAAACCCGACGTCGTGCTCCAGGGGTTCGATGTCGTCCCGGATCTCGTTCGCATCGTGCACCACACGGGGCTGGCGGCCGACGACGACCCGGCCCAGTCGGTGGCGGCGTGCGAACTCGTGCTCGAGGCACTCGTCGCGCGGCGGCGTATCTCGCGGAGCGACGGCGGGCGGTATGCGCGCGCCGTGCCCGAGCAGCGGCGCCGCCCCAATCAGGACTTCTTCGGCGGTGGACTCGGCTAGGCCGGACCCGATGACCACCTCCCACGCCGAGCACGCCGTCGCGCCGTCCATCGGCGCCGGGCTCTCCGTGCGGGAAGCCACGGCCGGGGACGTCGACACGGTCGCCACACTCCGCCTGACGCTGTTGCGCGAGTATGCAACGCATCCCGTGTACGGCCGGCTCCACGCCGAAGCCGAGGCGCGCGCCGCCGAGCTGTGCGCGCGACAGCTCGCCTCGGAGCGCGACGCGTTCTTCATCGCCGAGATCGACGGCATCGCGGTGGGGCTCCTCCGCTGCTCCGAGTCGCTCGCCTCGCCGCTCCTCGAGGTGGAGCGGTTTGCGTACCTGTCGTCGGTGTACGTGCGGCCCGCCTTCCGGCGTGCCGGCGTGCTGCGCGCGTTGCTCGCCCGAGCCGACGCCTGGTGCGGCGAACGCGGGCTCACCGAGATGCGGCTGCACAACGTGCCCGACCACGCCGCGGCCGCGGCGTGGACTGCCCTCGGCTTCGACGTCGTCGAAGAGGTGCGGACACGCTCGCTCGCCGGGCGCTGACCGGATGGCCATCGTCACCATCTCGCGAATGTTCGGCTCGGGAGGCTCCCAGGTGGCCAAGCGGGTGGCCGATACGCTAGGGTGGGACCTGCTCGACGACGCGGTCGTCGACGCGATCGCCGAGCGACTCGGCCTCACGCGGGCCGAGGTCTCGGCCCGCGAGGAGCGCGTGCCGTCGCTGGTCGAACGGGTGGCGGCGGCGCTCACCCTGAGCGTGCCGGAGATGCTGCCCGTGGCGGACGGCACGCTTCCGCTCACCGAAGAACGGATCGTGGCCGTGACCAAAGCGGTGATCGAGGAAACCGTGCAGAAGGGGCACGCCGTGCTCGTGGGGCGCGGCGCCCAGTCCCTGCTGGCCAACCGTCCCGACGCCTTGCACGTCTTCTGTTACGCGCCACGTGCAGCACTCGCCGCATTCGTGATGACCGACCGCGGCGTGTCGCACGAGGAAGCCCTGCGCCTCGTGGATGAGACCAACCGCCAGCGCGAGCGGTACGTGCGCCAGCACTGGCATCGCGAGTGGCGGGCCGCGGAGAGCTACGATCTGTGCGTCAACACGGGCACGCTGGGCATCGAAGGGGCGGCGCGGCTCGTGATCGAATTGGCGCGCGATCGGTTCGGCTAGTCCGCGGCGCCTTACCGGCGCCGTTTGAGGCGGGCGAGCCAGCCCTCCACTTCATCGGGAAGCAGGAGGTTGTCCGAGATGCGGGCGATCTCGTCGGCCTCCTTCCACGCGGCTTCCAGCATCGCCAATTCGCCCTCCAGAGCGCGCCGCTCGGTGTCCTCGTGCAGCGTCATTTCCAGCGCCAACCGCATCGGCTTGGGAATTTCCTTGATTCGCCGTCCCTTGGCGGCAAGAGCTTCCGAGCCGGCAATCGCGCGCGGCGCCTGGGTGCCGAACAGCCGGTGCGGGCTGGCGTCGTCCTCGATCAGCCTCACGGCCCGCTGGACGTCGTCCTTGCCCGCACCGCTCATGTTGATCTTGGGCAGGATCTTGCCAGCCACGCGAATCGCTTCGTCGCCCACGAACAGGGCGCTCGTCTTGCGCTTCCCGGTCGCCGCGTGCGGCACGCGTTCCGTGTATTCGAGGCGCGGCAGAGGCGGATCGCCGAGCCGCCGCGGCTCGTCGGGGAGCACGAACCTCTTGCGCGACACCGGCACGCGCAGCGCCCACCCCAACGGGTTGTCGTCGGCGACCAGATTGACCTTCGCCACCTGCTCGGCCTCGAGCACGAGCGGCTTCTCCATCCACGGCATCGGCACCTTCACGCGGCCGAAGGCGCGCCGATAGATCTGCGCGAACAGTTGCGGCGTCTGTCCCAGGAAGGCACCGCCGCCGATCGCGTAGAGGCCGAGCGCCGGGCCCACCACATAGATGCCGGCCACCGCTGCCACGCCGACGCCCGCGTACGTGTAGTACCGGCGCCGGCGGTGCCCGAACTGGTCGCCGTAGCGCCACGCGGCCATCTCCGGCCGGTCGGGCCGGCCGATGCGCACCAACTCCAGCCCTTCGCTCACGCGCGCCAACCCGATGTTATCGGTGGAGGCGCGCAGCTTCGTGTCACGGAACGCGCGCTCGCACTCCTCGATCGCTTCCCAGCGTTCCTCGAGCGGGCTCAGGTTCCAGCGCTCGCACTTGCGGCACACCACCCACAGGCGGCCGGTGGTGGCGTCGAACGCCAGGCGGCGGCCCACCGGGAAATGCTCGATCACTTCGTTGCTGCCGAGGTTCGAGTTGCAGAACAAGCAGGTGGAATACAAGCAGACTGCTCTTGGATGAATGCCGACGGCTCACGACGCCGGGCATTCGGCGGGCCGCGAACGGTGGGCTTAGAGGGTTCTCATTTCCGGGCTCTTGCGGAACGCCCACATACAATACGCCAGAATGATGGCCGCGGTGCCAGAAATGGCCAGTTGGTCGCCCAGGCGTTCGGCGATCGTGCCGGCGATCAGGGAGCCGACCGCTTGCGACAGACCGACGACCACGAACGAGTAGGCGGCCATGAGGCGCCCGCGCATGTCGTCGGGCACGATCGATTGCAGGATCGAGTTGGCCAGCGCACCGCTCACGATCATGGCGAAGCCCACCACGAACAGCACGGGGTACGCCATGGCCGGGGTGTACACGAGCCCGAACAGCACGAGGAGCAGCGCATAGGCCCGCGTGCCGTGCTCCCAGAGACGGCCCCGCTCGAAGTTGCCCCCGACCGCGGCCAGCCAGAGCGCACCGCCCAGGCCGCCGACCCCGACACAGGCCAGCAGCAGGCCGTAGCCGCCGGCGCCCATGTGCAGCCGGTCACGCGCCACGACCGGCATGAGCGTCAGGTACGGCACCCCGAGCACGGAGTACACGGCCACCACCTTCAGCATCGCCGCCACCGGCTTCGTGTCGCGCAGGTAGCGCACCCCTTCCACCGCGCCGGCCAGCGGTGACGCCACGGGTGCTGCGGGCCGCCATTCTGGAATTCGTATCATGTACAGCGCGATCAATACGGCCACGTAGCTCAGCGCATTCAGCCCGAAGCACCATGAGATGCCGAGCTGGGCGATCGCAGCGGCGCCGAGCGCCGGCCCCACGATGCGCGCCAGGTTGAAGCCGCTCGAATTGAGGGCGATGGCGTCGCGCAAGTCCTCACGGCCAACCAACTCGACCATCAGGGACTGCCGCGCCGGGATCTCCACGGCGTTGATGAGGCCGTTCGCGAAGGCCAGCACGACCAACCACCAGACCGTGGCTGCGCCCGACCACGAGATCCACCACAGCGCGACGGCCTGCACGAGAAAGAGGATCTGCCCCACCTGCACCAGCTTGAGTCGGTCGCTGCGGTCCACGAGTACGCCCGTGAACAGCGAGAAGCCGACGATGGGCCACGATGAGGCGGAAGCGACGAGGCCCACCACGAACGGGCTGTTCGAGAGTTGGAGGGCGAGCCACCCCAGTGCCATCGTCTGCATCCAGGTGCCGACGAGCGACAGCGTCTGACCGAACCAGAACAGCCGGAAGTTCCGGTGCTTGACCAGGGCCCGAAACGGATTCGCCGTCGGCATCCAACCAATATACGCCGACTCGGCTCGGACCGAGCCGCCGGCGGACGCTCGCGCTGAGATGGCTTCCGCAGTCCTGACCTCGACCGTGACCGCAGCGTCCACGATCCGGCCGACCCGGAATTCACGCACCACCACGCCTCGGATACTGACCCGGCTTGGCACTCCTTCCCGGCCGCGGGTATTGTTGGAGAGAGGAGCCCGCGGATGCGATTCCACACGTATACCAAGTTCAGTCCTGAAGCCGCCGACCAGGTGGACCTCCAGGCCCTGCTCGACAAGCTCGCCGATTTCCTGCTGCAGTCTGGATTTGCCGGCGACAACCTGCCCTTCCAGGGCAACTTCGAGTTCAACGAAGAACGCGACCGCTCTCTCGACGCCCTCCGCCAGGCGATCCTCAATGCGCTCATCGAGAGCGGACAGTTCACCCCCGAGATGCTCGAAGCGCTACGCGGCGAGGGAGACGAGGCGGCACAGGCCAAGCTCGCCAAGCTGCTCGACGAACTCGTCCAGCGCCTGATCGACGAAGGGTTCCTGAACCTCGAGGCCCCGCCTCAGATGCCGGGCGGCCACCAACCCGTCGAGGGGCCTGGCAGTCTCGCCCAGGCGGCAGCCCGCGACGTCCAGTTCAACCTCACCGAGAAGGGCATCGACTTCCTCGGCTACAAGACCCTCCGTAGCCTGCTCGGCTCGCTCGGCAAGTCGAGCGCCGGCAGCCACGAGACGCCACACCTCGCCACCGGCATCGAGTCCGACGGCTGGAGCAAGCCTTATGAGTTTGGTGATGTACTCAACCTGGACGTGAACGAGACGCTCAAGAACGCCCTCGCCCGCACGGGCAAGCTCGAGGTGCCGATCGACCTCGACTACGGCGACCTCATGGTCCGCCAGGCCGAGTACCGCTCGTCGTGCGCCACGGTGCTCATGCTGGACTGCTCGCACTCGATGATCCTCTATGGCGAGGACCGGTTCACGCCGGCCAAGAAGGTCGCGCTGGCCCTGACCCACCTCATCCGCACGCAGTTCCCAGGCGACACACTCAAAGTGGTCCTGTTCCACGACTCGGCCGAGGAGATCCCGATCGCGACGCTCGCGTCGGCGCAGGTCGGGCCGTACCACACGAACACCGCCCAGGGACTCAAGTTGGCTCAGCGCCTGCTGTTGGCACAGAAGAAGGACATGCGGCAGATCGTCATGATCACCGACGGCAAGCCGAGTGCGCTCACGATGCCTGATGGGCAGATCTACAAGAATGCCTTCGGCCTCGACCTCACGGTGATCACCGAGACCCTCAAAGAGGTGGCGCGATGCCGGCAGAGCGGGATCGTGATCAACACCTTCATGCTGGCCCGCGACCGTGCCCTGGTGGAGTTCGTGAAGCGCGTCTCGGAGATCAGCCGCGGCAAGGCCTACTTCACCACCACGCTGACCCTGGGGCAGTTCATTCTGATGGACTTCCTCAAGCGGAAGACACGCAAGGTCTCGTAGCCGCCTGCGAGCGCCTCCGGGATTAGGTTTCGGGGCCCGGCAATCCGCACGCCCCCTATTCCTGATGCCACGGTCACCATCCACCGCCGCGAAGTCCACGTCCGCCGCCCGGTCCCGCGCATCGCGCGTGGACGTAATGGCGGCACGCGAGTTCTCGCGGCGGCTGCGTGCCTGGTACCGCCGCAGCCATCGCGACCTTCCGTGGCGCCGCACGCGCAACGCGTACGAGGTGCTCGTGTCGGAGTTGATGCTCCAGCAAACGCAGGTGTCACGCGTGCTCGAGTTCTATCCTCGATTTCTCACCTCCTTCCCGACCGTTCACGAGTTGGCCAGCGCGACGCCGAGGCGCGTCCGGGAGGCGTGGGAGGGGCTCGGCTATTACGCGCGGGCCCGCAATCTGCACGCATTGGCCAAGCACGTCACGGCGAACGGCCACGGTGTGCTGCCGGCCCATCCCGATGAGCTCCGCGCCCTGCCCGGCGTCGGCGCGTACACCGCCGGCGCCGTGGCGAGCTTTGCCTTCGAGCGCCGGACGGCTGCCGTGGACACCAACGTCGCCCGGGTGCTGACCCGCGCGTTCGCACCCAAGCGCGACCCCAAGCGGCCTCGCGATCTCAGCATCCTGTGGTTGATTGCCGAACGGGTGCTCCCCCGCACCGGTAGGGCGACCTGGGTGCACAATCAGGCCCTGATGGAACTCGGAGCGCTGGTGTGCACGGCGCGCGTGGCGCGGTGCGAGGCATGCCCCGTCCGCAACGTCTGCAAGACGGGACGCAAATGGAATCGGCCTTCGGCCGGGTGAGCCACATGACTCACGTAGCGGGCACTTCTGGCGCTGCGGCAGGCCGCCGCGCCGCACGGTATCCCAACCGATGACCCTCATCTCCTTCTCCGGCGTGGGCGTCGATTTCGGCGCCACCATGCTGTTCTCCGACGTCACGTTCACCGTGGGAGCCGGCGACCGGTGGGGCATCGTCGGCCGCAACGGCACCGGCAAGAC